>Ga0307512_10006138_pt1 | contig 12275 bp, 12 predicted proteins | sample 14_EM_MG_FD_200267 | JGI IMG/M metagenome (GOLD analysis project Ga0307512, IMG submission 200267) | Populus trichocarpa ectomycorrhiza microbial communities from riparian zone in the Pacific Northwest, United States - 14_EM | ecosystem: Host-associated > Plants > Roots > Unclassified | place... | reverse complement strand
CCGCCCCCCCCCCCCCCCCCCCCCCCCCCCCCCCCCCCCGCCCCCCCCCCCCCCCGCCCCCCCCCCCCCCCCACCCCCCCCCCCCCCAAAAAACACGACGTGTCCAATAAAAAAAGAGAGAAATAGAGAGATGAAAAAAAAGAAAAAGAAAAAAAGAAGAAGAAAAAGAAAAAAAAAGGTCGAGCGTACTCTTCTTCTCTCCAATCTGTCTGCCGCCCTACTGTTCGTGGAATTCGATCGTGCCAATTTCAGAAACACATCCTCAGTGTTCTGCGCTGCGGGCGCATGCGCATCCCGTAAATCCTCCAGACCCCTGATGGTTCTGTCCTTCTCGCCGTATTCATCATCGTCGTCGTCGTCGTCGTCGTCGAAGCTGCTGAAGCTCTGTCTTCGCTTCATCGCGGAGGCAGTCCTCTGGATGTCTCTGTACCCCTGAGCGGTTCCGGTTCTCGAGGGAGTCTGGGCCAGTATTGCGTTGCTGCTCGCACTGCTGCTGCCATGGTCTCTGCTGTACGCTCGACTGGGCGTCGAAGGGACGGTGTAGTGGCCGTGGCTGTCCATTGTGAATCGTTTTCGAAAAGCTAGTGATGGGGGAGGACCAGCGCTTGTCTCTACACCATTACTACTGAAGCGGGCGGGAGCGCGTTTCTTTGGAGGAGTGGGCGAATGCGAACGAGTGGACGCGAGCGAGCTTGAAGGCCGCGAACTTGGGGTGGTGCAGTTAGCGCGGTGGAGATCGAAGCGACTGTCTTTCGCTGCGGAGGCGGAGGCGGCACTGGAGGTTGCGGGGGCGGCGGTGGTATTTTTTGGCGTCGGGAGGAGCGACCGGGGCGCGGCCGGGTTCGTGGTGGCGATGGGATGTGAAGGAGCGGGCGTGGGCTCGGACGGTGGATGGGAGACGGAAGGAGAAGAAGAAGAAGAAGAAGAAGTAGTGGCAGCAGGCGCTGTGCGACGACTAGGAAGTGGCCGGTGTGGAGGAGGGTGTGGTGCGGGCCTGCTAGCGGTGGCTGCAAGCGCAGACGAAACGGCGTTGGCGCTGGCTACGACGCTGGTGGGGGGCAGTCCGTCCGGCCGCGAGACGGGGCTGCTGTCGCTGGTGCTGCAGCTGCTATTATTGTGCGCTCTTCCGCTCAAGCGCCGGTCGCGTCCTGTGTTTGCGGCTCCGGCCCAGCCGTCGTGCGTTCCGGCGCTGCTGCTGCTGCTGCCGGCGCCGGCGTGCCCGGCAGCCAGCGGGTCGTGTCGCGCGGGGACGGTTGCCGGGCGACGCAGCCGGGGCTGCTGGAGACGGACGGCGACCCGGCTCGACGAGCTGCTGGCGACCGACGACGGCGACGACGACGTCCGCCGGTGCCGAGACGAGGCGGGGGCGGGCGGGGGCGGGGGACGTGGAGCGACAGAGCCGGCGGCAGGCCGGGGGAGCGGAGTGGGCGGGGGCGGCTGCGGAGTGGCCGAGAGCGACGATGCCCGCGATCGCGATGCTGTCGTGGCGGGCGGTCTTCCTGTCCTTGCAGATGGGCCGGCCGCTGCAGGAGCGGCGTGTTTGCGGCCAAGACGGCCAAGGCCATGGGGATTGCGCGCGCTCGATGCAGCAGCAGCAGGCGCGGCGGCGGCGGAGTGCGGAGCGCTGGCAGGCGGCGGCGGCGCTGCTGTCCCTCTGGGAGTCCTGTCCCTCGTCCCTCGTCCTCCTCCCACTGCGCTCCCTCCGCTCGCCACTCTGCCCCGACCCAGCAGCTCCCGGATCCGGCTGCTCCTGCTGTCGCTGCTCCGGCTGCTGCTGCCGCTGCCCATCCTGGTTTCCCTGCTCGCCATCGAGCCCCATACGGCCCCGGTCGGCCGTGGTCCCAAATCCGTTTCCTGCCTTCGCTCTCGCCTCCCCGTCTTCGCGCGGCTTCCGCCTGCAGGCTTCGAAGAAACACAACCACACAGACCGAAGCCCCGCGGCACTCTGTCCCCACCCAGAAAGAAAAAACTCAACACCCCTCCCTCCACCGTCGGAATGTTCTGCGAGACCGCGGATATCTTCTCCCTCTTCTTCTCCCCCCGTCGGCCCTCGTCCTGTCTGCTTCCGTCCGCTCGCACTGCGTCCTGGCAAAGGCAAATTCGACGATCCACCGCCGCGCCGCCGTATGAAGACGCTCGAGGGAAGCGCACGGGTGTTCGGTTCTGCCCGTGTCCTTGTCTGTGTCGGCGTCCGTGTGTGTGTGTGTGTCCGTGTCGAAAACAGATTTCTCGTCAACGGACTTCGCAGAGGTGGCGACGATGATCCGCCCGATCGATTGAGCGACGGAGGGGGGGAGTGGGAAAAAAAAAAACCAGTTTGAAAGCGGAAAATGAAATGAGCGCCGCTGCTCTAGATTCGATTTCCTCCTCCCCTCTCTCTATCTCTCTCCTCTCTCTTTCTCCGCGTGCGGAAATGGGGTCACAAGGGTTCACCGAGGGGGGAGATGTTGGTTTCCGAAAAGTCGGCCACCTCTCTCGTAAGCTGGCAAACAACGAACCAGAGAGTTGGAGCAAGACGATGTTACTAGTAACTACTACGTCGAGAGGATGCAGCCGCTGGAGAGTCCGGCCCCGGAGAGACTTCTTGCGCTGCTCGCCGCTACATATTGCGTGGAGATCCGCCGTCGAATCGTGTCTCGCCCTTTCCCCCCCTCTCTTCTCTCCGGCTGCGCGCGGGGTGGGCCCATTCCTGCCCCCGTCCTCTTCCCCTCCGAAAAAAAAAAAAGCGATACCGAGCAGTGGGGGACAGACTGCCGCTGCGACATACCCAGATGCTATCTAGCCAGCAGCTCTGCAGAAAGGACTGCCTCCGATTGCCGGACCTCGCCCCTCACGTTCCGTCCCAGGTTCCTGCAGGGCACACATGAGCACATCACCTCCCCCTCCCGATCGTCCATCTTTCGCATTCCCCCCCCAATCACGGTCTTTCCGCGTCGCCGTTGTCGTCATCCATCGAGGATCAACATCCACATCGTCCACTCCTGTGCAAGTACATACATATGATACGCAGATATCACCACGACCCAGCCATCCCGAGAAGACGAAACTCTGCGCCCTCGACTACGGAACCCCCCGCTAGTAATGCTCGGCATCGGACCATCCAGAAGCGCTTCCAGCGCAGAAACCCCATGGCCCCGTCCCTGCCCCTGAACCACCACTGTTCATCTCCTTCCTAAATCACAATCCGGGCTTGTGTGTATCTATTCTAGCCTCCGTTTCCAGCCCTCGAAGCGAGCGAGCTTGTTGGCAGGCAGACTAGATATCCTGCGATCGAATTTCGTTTCGGGAAAAGGCCCCACCCCACCCCCATGCTGCTCCTGTCGGGCCAGTCCGTCGGAGATTGCGAGTTCGCGCGCGTTGCCGTAGCTACGATCCCGACCTCCGACCTTGCCGGAGCGGAAGGCGGATCAACGCGGAGGGAACGATAAACAAACAAACAAACAAACAAACAAACAAACAAACAAACAAACAAACAAACAAACAAACAAACAGAATCATGTGCAACAGCCAGAAGGATAGACGGAGAAGCGAGGGAGGCAGAGCAGAGCAGGCCTGATTCCTCATGCAAGACATGGCGGACTCTCTAATTCTCCTTCGCCTGCGCGGTGCACGACCTCAACGCTAGATATCGTACGTACCGACATGCGTGCGTATCATACATACTTACATACATACGCTGGCGGAGGGGATTGGCGACAAGGACTCGTCGACATGTAGATGAATGGGCCTAGGTCTAGGTGCATATATACCGCAACCCACTCTGCTCCGTGATGTCCGCCGCCCTGCCCACGGCCAGCTGGACGAGAAAGTGAAAGAAAAGAATTTCACTTCCGTCCTTCTTCCCCCCCCGCGCCGGGACAGGCGGAAGGCCCGCCATCGATGTCTGCAGAGAATCCAGCCCAATCTATCCGGACGTACGGTTCGCATCGGGGTTTTGCTGCGCCCCCTCCCCCATCCGTCCGGGCGCCGAATGTGCAAGAGAGACATTGGAGGTTATGCAGGCGCCTGATGACGGGCTTTCTCCTATCCGCGGAGGGGAGAAGCGTGCCTGTTGTTTGTGCACTCGTTCGTTGTTCGCCCGACACCCCGTGCACGGCTATCCGCGCGGCTGCTCGGTGCGCTCGCATTCTCTTTCTTTTGAGGGGCACGGGGTACTGCTTGTTGGCAGACGATGGATCCACGGATGCTGGGAGTTCTCCACTCTGGATCGCTGTCGTGATCCGCCGTGTATGTAGTGGCTGCGGTTGATAGATCCTCTATCTATGTACAAAGTATGTAGATACGAACCGCGCTGTGGCTACCCGTCGCCATGATCGCTAGTCCTGCACTTTCCCACCGTGGGATGACATCAGCAACCGGGCCATACATAGTCTACCATGCGTCCAAAATTAATTGGGATATAACTATACGTGGTGGTGGTCAGCCGAGCGAAAGAGGACATAGATATCTTGGATTTGTTTTTTGGAGGTGTTTTTTTTTTGGAAATTTTTTTCTAACCGCGGCATCGGTGACGATCGATCAGCGCACGCAAAAATGTATCACACTCCGGCACCCATGTGTATATCTAGGTATGTATACGCAGCGATAGCGAGCGCGATCGCAGCCCTCCTCGAATCAAGCGGCGACGGGGCGAGGGCGGAAACGCGAGGTGGTTGGGGCGGACGGACGGACGGACGGGACGGGTAGATGTGTATGTAGGGCGCGGAGTGTGCCGTACCTGCATCCGGCAGCCTTCCTTCCTTCCTTCTTCCTTCCTTCTGCGAGAATCGCACTTGTCGACCGTGGTGTTTCGTCCCGTCCGCTGGATCACTATTGGCCCATGTCCCCACCCCCCCCTCCCCTCCTGTTTGTTCCAGGGTAGGACGGACGGTGGTTGGTAATTGGTGGCTGGTGGCTGGGGGTCATAGGTCGTCACCCGCGCGGATTGTTGCGTGCGGCGGGTTCGTGCTGATGCCCAGAGTGCGTCCCGCCAGCCGGCCGGTGTCTGCCATTGGTTGGGCGTGTCGTGGGCAGGCGCACGACGGGATCGCATAGGGGTCGGCGGGTAGATGGCCGCCGCGCAGTAGTCGGTGTGCGGAGACACGTACGTAGCTGAGCGCCTCTCGCCGAAGGTGCAAAAACATACGCGCGAGTGCACAGCTCCATCCGCTGGTGTCGCACCGACTGCGGATCGGGGATATGTATCTGCATGGAGTTGGTCGCCGGTTGCTCTCCGCTGGATAGCGGCTAACTGCCGCGCCCGCGAATGTTTGTTCTGCAGACGCCTGTTGGTTGGGACACCTACTGTCAGCTGGGAAACATTGCTGCGAGCGGAGTAGGTGCCCATAGATATAGCATGCGCGCACCTGTATATACCGAACCCCCTCCGCATGCCGGCTGTCACTGCCCATCACTCGCGTAATGTTGACGCCCAGTGGACGCGAACCTGAATTGCACATTGCCAGGATCTAGATAGGGCGCATGCAAAAAAAAAAAAAATGTAGTCGTTGACGTCCGAGCAGATTTCCTTCCGAGTGTGTTCTCGCTTTGTTCGGTGTGGTAGAGACAGAAGACGCGGAAGCTCACTACTCTACAGCTCTACGGGACGTGGAATGGTTCGCGTGAAGGAGACGACGGAAAGGGAAGGGAAGAAAAATTAAAAAATTCTAACAGATCCGTCTACAAATACACACTCCTTCCCCTCTAGGGGGCCTCTCCGCCGCTGCCGACGGCGGCGGACGAAGACACCCCCTGCCTCTTGCGTTCCTGCCTCCGAGCACGGCTCTTCTTCGCCGTCTTGGGGAGCCTTGATGAACTCGGGCCGCTCTGACTCAAGCCATCGCCCTCCAAGGCTCCGCCAGAGTCCGCCCGGGCCGTCGAGTCGAGAAAGGTCTCAGGCGTGGGCTCGAGAGGAGTTTCCTGGGTCTTCTCGAGCGGTCCGGGTGGGCGGTTGTTGACGGTGTGCGCGGCGTCGAGAGATCCGGGTCCACGGCTAACGAAACCCTTCAGCTTGGCGGTGGTACCTTTGCGGACCTGTTCCGTCCCGTCAGTGAGCCTCACCGGCACCAGCGCACAGTAAAGCTTACCCGTATGAGCACAACCTCCTTGTTGGCCTGTGGCGATTTCGTACCTGCTGCCTCCTCTGCCTCGACGGTCGCGTCGGAGTCCCGCTCGAGCTCCTCCTTCGATCCCTTCTTTTCTTTGTCTCCCCTGGGGTTCCCCACGCCCTCGGTCGCCGATGTGGACGACCCTTCGGAGCCGGAATCGGAGGCGCAATCCAGCAGCTTGAGCTTATATATGTCACCCTCGCGCTCGGTGATCTCAAAGGTCATGCCCTCTGCGATTCCGGCCGGGGGATCGCCCATTGCGCTGGTTCCCATTTTGGTGGCATCCGTGCTGTGTTGTGTCTTCTGTTTCTTGATATCTACCGGCTCCCGTCTCGGCAACGACCCGGGTTCGCCGAAACCGGTTGCCCAGAAATCGCGACGCCAAAGCGCTCCATCCTTCCTTGCGCGAGGCCCCCCCCTCGGATTGGACTTCTTGCTCATCAGGGCAACATTCCCACGTCGGGGGCCGGGCGGGCTCGGGGTCGAGGAACCGAAACCGTCCGCAGATCGGTCGGTAGGTGACCCATCACCTTTGTTCGCGACGAGTACCATTGGCTTACTCTCTCGGGATGTCGTGCTCGTGTCGTCGGCGTTGCTACCATCACTCGACGTGTCGGATTCCTGCGTCCCCGATTTCCCGAAACGACTAAGCCCGACATCAAACTCATAGCCTCCAGGGTAACCAGGCTCCAGGGCGTCGTTCTGCCCGGGCTTCTCCACCCCTAAACGATCGGCCAGGTCTCCAAAGACGGTGAACATGCTGTCGATAGTGGCGCTCTTGCTCTCTACATACCATTCCTGGAACTTGCGATTCACAAACATAGCCTCACCCATCGCACCCGCATTGCGGCTGAATAATCCCATGAGCTGGCACAGGCGCTGCCTCTCTTGCGTGATAGCCGCGGGGCCAACGACGATGTTGCGTCCCGCCAGGCGGTAATTGAGTCCGAGCCTGTTGGAAGCTCTGAGGCTGTGCTCGAGGACCCCGAGATGGGTCGAGATCTCCCTGTCTTCCCTACTCTTGCCGCCGTCGGAAAGCGCCCAAGTGACGAAGCGGTCAAGGTACTTCATGTTGTAGCTGATCTCACTGAGGCGGGGGAGCTTGTACTTGCTGTAGAACGTCAAACCATCAGTTCCAAAGTCCAGCTTTACCAAGCAGCTCTGGAGATGCTCGACCCTCTCTTTCAGTGGCAACAGGGTGCTCATCTCGTGTCGCAAGCGCTCTTCGTCCGTGGACACGCCAGGGTTGTAGCCGTATTTGATGGACAGGTATTTGCTAAAGCCGCGATTTGGTCCCTCAGGCGCTGACTGTCGGGCGATCTCCGCGAGCGCGGCCATGAGTGCGAACTGGATATCCGCGGCTGCAGACAGAGTTTCCAGGTTGCTCCTGATGGCGTGGGTTTGGTTCTCGTCTGGTCCGCTGTCGCTAGCGCAGGGCTCGTCCGTCGCACATTCGACGCTCTCGTTTGTGATCGGATCGCTCTCGACCGGGTGTTCGTTCTTCGCCATGTCTTCCTCGGAGTGCACGGCTACCTTTCAAAGATGTATGATTCGGAGTGGAATGGAAGCGACAGGTGCAGTGGACAATCTGGAGGAGGGGTGAGAAGGGATAATGGGTCGCGAGATGAGTCGTGGCAGGGTCGGGGGTTTGCGGTTGGGAAGGTTGAGTGGTAGTCGCAGCAAGTGCTGATAGCTGCGACGATGCTGCGGGGAGGGGGGGCGTGGAGAGAGAAGTTGTTGGGAGGGAAGTCCTGTGCTTGGTTTTGTGTGTAGGAAGGAGGCGAACTTCAGCATCAACAATGGAATGCATAGATTTTCACTCGGTGGCGAAGTTTGCTGACTGCACGGCCACAATGAGACTGGTGAGGACGACGGTACGACGACCAGCCGGGCAAAGGCAGCAACCCCCATGGTCGCTGGAACACCTAAAGCGTTTGATCACGTACATAGGTCAAGTCGCGGGAAGCAAAGGAATCCAAGGTTCCTGGGGAGAAATACCGATACAGCCGTCCGGGAATCACGCTAGAATCCGGACTGGGCCCAGAAACGCCAACAAACGGCCTGCTGCAAGTTTCTTATTAAAAACGGATCACTGTTTCACTGGCCAATAGTGCATACCCCGCGTGGGCCAAGAAGCGGCCCACTGCTGAGTGCTAGAGGTGTCCCTACACGACCTAGATGCGGAAGCATCTATTCAAGAGCTGCCCGCACTGAGAACGCCAGCAGAAAATCCTGTGGGGGAGGTGCGGAGGGAGACAGGGAGAGGTAAGGACCAGTTCAAAACCCAGGACCTTTCTCGCCGGCGAGCGACGCAGCCAGGCGATCTTCGATCTCCTCGCCGCCACGGATGTGGGGAGGCTAGCCCCGAAGCCGGCTGAGGAAGACGCCCAGAGTGAGGCATCCGAGTGGGAACTCCGGGAGCGGAATGGGAGGGAAGAGGAGTAGGAAGTTGTCTTTTGACTGGGCTTTTGTTTTGTCTTCCCTCCGTAATTTCTTTGGCGCGCTCTATCTCCCTCGGGACGAGCCGGGGAGGAGGCAAACCCTAGGGCACAGATGTATAGATTCGCCAAATGCGAGTTTAGGGTAAATGCGGTGAGGTAAACGATATAAATGCGCTGTAATTGCTGTGCCAAAAGGCGTATATTGAAAGCGTCCTACAAGTTCTGGCGCCTGTGATGGGCTCGGTGTTATCGGGCGCGGACCATGGGGTGGTGAGCGCTAGGGTAGAGCCAGGCGGTTACCTGAGCAGGGCGGTGTTAGGTATTAGGAGACTTAGACTTCATCGCCACAACCTTCACACGTCACGACAAAAGCACACTGCCGGCGGCTCCCTCGAGGCAATATTTCTGTTGGATATGAACATTCTAAATCGCCAAAGCTCCAAGCCCATGAGCTCAATATCAGTATTTAAAAATGCCTCCGCGCAGTCGGAGAAGGAAAATAATAGAATTGTGAAAATGCCAAGAATTACAGTCCTACACCGTACATCACTCGCTCCGCAGCTGCTTTACCGCACATACGATGACCGGATGTGCTGCTGAAATGCGGCGTCCGCATTTGACGAGATGAGACCGGCGGGAGAAGAGGACGCTGCTCCGATCCCGCTACCGCAGACAGGAAAGGGGTGTTTTATCGACATAGTCTACATAGCTACGTAGGCTGCATGCGATTAGTGAGTAAACAAACAAAAAACCCGACCACTGTGAGATATAATACAATAGCATCACAAAAATCTGGAAATTAATTACAATTAAGAAGCAAACCATAAGTAAAGTCTTAAGGTCATTTGGATTGATCCTTTGGGCATCTGTGGTCTTGTCTACTGTGCGACAATGTCCTTATTCTGTGCACCTTACCTTCGCTCTCTCCCATCACCACCCCCCTTCTCTCTGTTCCTCGTACTTTGAAACACCCTACATCCTTTTGCTCATCTCCCTCCTCTCCATAATAACTCCTTCCCCCCGAGAATGCTCAATCCTCATCAATACAGTCATTCTTCTTACTTGTATCCGCTAGAGGACGCTTCATCTTCAACATCCATCATGGCTACCATCCATTCCAGCCATGACTCAACCAACGCCGGACGCAGGTCGAGTGTCGATTCCACTCGCAGTGAAACTTCGCCTCGTGAAGCCGGTGCTGATTCTGGAGATCGTGCCCATCGCTCCTACACTGGCATTTACTCCATCACCAATGCTCACCTCCTTGAGCTCCTCAAAGACAATCCCGGTACGCATTTTGTGGTTATGCTTTGAGGGCTGATGCTGATACACCACTGTTTTCGCAGGAATCCACTACAACGACATCCTTCGAGAGTTGTTCCAGAGGCTTGGAGTCAAGCTTATCTCCACCGCCCCTGCCAAATACGATCGAACTTCCAGGGCTAGCACCCAAGAGATCAGGGTCTGTGCCAGGGACAGAAAGGTTATGATCGCCGCCATCTCCTCATTGGGTGAAATGGGCCTACCGTTTAAGAAGTTGAACGACAATAAGTTGTCCGAGATGCCTTCCTCGAAGAGCTCGGCCCATGCTGGCGGCGATCCGGGTCGCGCGAGACCTGACGACGAAGACAACCGTCAGTCATATGACGGTCACCTTTCCAACCTTGTCGGAGAGTTCCAAGGGTTCGATATCACGGCCCCGACCAAGCCTCAGCAAACGGCTCAAGGAAATCCTTGGCTCTCGGCTGAGTACGATGTCTTCGCCGGCCGGTCGGTGTCCGGGGGCCCCTCCGGACCACGTTCCACCATGTCAGTAGAGGCTCCCGATAAAGCCGAGATGGAGCAGCCACGGGACTCGGGTTCTGGTATCAAGTCGAAATCGCCCCAGAATCTCGAACCCCACGGTGAGCAGAACCGTTTTCGCGACATCCAGAGCGTTGATGACTATAAAGTGCCTCCTCCGACCCCGTCCAATACCCTCGCGGCTGCGTTCCGATCCATCAGCGACGAATATCCGGCTATCGCTAGGTACTTGGAGAGGCACGGCAAACATCCCACCGAAAAGGGCGCTAATGTCTTGGCCCCGAAAAGCAATACTGAGTGGAATGTGCGGGATCGCCCAGGTAGCCCAGCCCAGACCAAAGAGAAATATCTTGTTCCACAGCGGCGCATGAGTGATATCACAGGACGCCCAAAGCTTCGGCTCGATACTATGCCTGGCACAACGGCCCGTTCTACGGAGGAGGCTGATGCACCTCTAGCCTCTGTTATCGCGTCCGATAGACTCACTGGAGCTTTCCCGCCGTCCAACTTTTCAGCCGTCAACACGGACCAGATATGGGGGACTTATTCCGGGGAACAGCAAGGTTTCGGGGACCGGATTATTTCCGATAATGCTATGCTTCACATTCTTGCACAGGAAGGAGGATACCACTCCACCGGAATATCTGGTGTTGGCGGAGGAACCGCCGAGGCAACCTCTGATGATCGCTTCGGTCAGAATTTCACCTACGCTCTGGTCCCAACGGAAAATCCAGTCGAAGCTGGCCCTTCTGCGGCTGCATCCGCTTTTCCCATCCGCTTCCTTCCCTCTAGCCCTGAGTCTTCGGTTCACCCACGACAACCCGGTTATCTTTATTCTTTGAACGACCAAGCCGTTCCCGGTTATTTGAAGGAGAATCGCCACCCTCGCTTCGAACCCGCCATGGGTACCGAACAAGTCTGCCGGGGCTATAGGAATGGTGGATATTCCACTCAGTCCCCGACACGTTTTCCAAGGCCTGGATACCAAGGAATTGCCCGTCCACCGGCGCCAAGGGTTCCTCCGGTTGAGACTACGAGCGTCTACACCATGCAGCCGCAAGCAGCTCCGGCGGAAGCCTACATGAAGGACTTCAACGCGGACGGCTTTTACTCGTACTATCTCAAGGCCATTCCGCTGACGGGTCCGCGTTTTATACGGTAGACGAAGATACCCTGATTTGGCCGGGAATGCTTGGGGGCTGGATCCCGTTTCTCAGCGATGCTGTTTGTTTTGCTTTGATGGATCTTGCCATCAGTGATTGACTATGCTCTGTGACTTTTTGCTTTTCTTTACGATTGATTGCTTTCTATGTACACCTACGATTCTTACCTCTATTCCTTTTGGCGGGGGCATGGCGCCTGGACTTGGGTGGTGTTCCTCTACCTTTGGAGTTCTTCGTTTGATTTTCGGGGGGAAAGTGAAATATTCACTCTGTAATTACCAAAGCAGGCATTGGTATGGAATGAAGACCCTCTGTTACATCTACATACCTCCCGGAGCAATAAACTCCCTTCCGGAATGCGACTGTTCTGGGACAATCGTGTGCTGTCCTGAGCTCCAGGCTGGGAATGTACACATGATAACAAGCGTCACGGGCACGCAAGAGGGTAGCCTAAGGGCTCCGGGCACAGTCTGGCCGGCATCGCAGCGCAAAACGTTCTGCAAGAAGCCGACCAGGCGGGCTTCAAAGGAGCGGGACCGTCGGCAATCGACTGGTTATATACAGACGCCAGTGTCTCACATTGCGCCTCATAACGAATGGCTCGGATGCGCTTCGGCAGCGTAATCTCACTGCGAGAACCCCACTTCGGCATGCTCGCCTGCCTCCTCCGGACGCGCAACCGTGCCTGCTGCATCGCACCAAGGATCATGCATGTTCGGCAAATGCCGGCGGGCCTCCGGAGTCGTAGCTATCCGATACGAGCCGGCCAAGGAGCTGGGGCG
>Ga0307512_10006137_pt1 | contig 12275 bp, 16 predicted proteins | sample 14_EM_MG_FD_200267 | JGI IMG/M metagenome (GOLD analysis project Ga0307512, IMG submission 200267) | Populus trichocarpa ectomycorrhiza microbial communities from riparian zone in the Pacific Northwest, United States - 14_EM | ecosystem: Host-associated > Plants > Roots > Unclassified | place... | reverse complement strand
TGTCTTGTATGAGAATGAAGACTTGTATGAAGATGGTGGCTGTATGAGGATATGCATCAGGACCAGGGTGATGCGTCTCATGTCAGAGCATACGCGTACGCATATGGGAGATTGTACATATACGGGCCTTTGGCCCTCGAGATAGATCAATAAAGTCAATCAACAAGTCAAAGAAGCATCCAAAGTAACAATCCTGGTAGAGTGTTTCCGGACGGCCATTTTTCAAGGGCATTTCGCGTCAGTCAACTTTGACCTTCCGACATCAATTTCCTCAGCGTATCTACATGCTACGAGATATCTGCCACAATTTCTCCAAAGAATTACTTGACCGAAGTCCTGAATGGTTATAACTGGAGGATAGCACTCCTAGTCTTAAGCCCTGACCTGCCTTGTGCACTAGTTCAGCCAAAGTCACTGTAGTGCTTTTAGACTTCTTCACCTGCTCCTTATTCCTATCTTTGGCCTGCACTGGGTCAGATGTAAGAGCGGCAGTACCACTCGCAGCGCCAGTGATTGAAATGTCTGGGGTGAAACCAGCTGTTCAGTCAGTCTCTACAACTGGGATGTTGTTAATAAAGTGCTGAATCACAGGAACAAGAGTTTCATAGAGGTAGAGATCTGGTTTCTGGGTGGGTGAACTTGAGGAACTCGCTGGAGTCAGAGGTGTAGAATATGGTGAAAAATCTGCAGGTGCTGTGAGGATTCTAGAAGCGATATCGCTCTATATACATGCAGATATAAGGTCGAAATGGCTGTGCTCTCTGCACCCACTGGCTACTGATGGTGGAAAAGCTTGAAGAAGCCACTAGCACAATGTGAAAGAGATATTTATTGAGTAGATGATACTTGTTCGTGCATGTCTCACTCAACAAGAACTAAACCAGCCAAATATACTCTCGAAACTGGTCATGTTGACGACGGAAGCTTAAAGATGACTGGCGCAAATAGCCTTGAAAGTTAACCGTCAGGAAACACTCCGCCATTATTTAATCAAATATTCTAATGCGAATATCGTATGCATGTAACTAGTGGTGCGACCTCTCGAGTACGCAGGAATTGCTGTTGTATAATGAATAAATAATCTCCGGGGATTAAATCTTCTAACTTACTGGAGGGTAGGAGCGCATGAAAATTCATTCAACTCAAGTCAAGTCGTACCTTTGTACTTCGTCCCGCAAAACCAGGTGCCATCTTGAACGGCTGAATCACTCACATATTCATATCTATCCCGCCATCTTCCTTCCCTCTCCACCCTCAAATAACAAACAAGCGACTTCACCACCTGCCTCCACTATAGCTACCTCGCATCACATAGCACTCATTAGCACACATGATATAGAAGTGCTGCCTGGCGTTATGCCATACCATGAGCCATAATTAAGACCCTACCAACAAGCACAGGTATTCGGCGACTTTCAAACGCCACTCACCGGGTTTAGTTGGGTGGTTTCGTATTGGGGGTGTGGCGAGGAGACTGATGGGGGTTATACTAGACTTTGATTTGGAAAAAGGGGAGGAGGGAGGCTCAGGTACAAAGAAACGATGGCTGGCCGGGGGAAGGGAGGCTTTATGGCGCCTTGTACAGCATCGATAAGATGAGATGAATTCGGGCAAAAATGAAGTCAGGTTTATGCCGTCCAGCAGATTAAGTTAGATATTACTCGCCTTTGAATTGGCTATATTGCATTCACTGCGCCATAGCCTTGAGTAATTGAACACGACTTCGACTGCACGTGATTTGTTTGTAAAGTAGGTACTCAGGTTTTGATGTGGATACTGACCTCGCGCCTAATATTATCCACTGCCCGGTACGCTGCTACATGGTGTTATCTATTCACAAGTCAGCCAATAATTTTGCACTTGCTAAATCCTTAAACAAAACCATCGACCGATGTCTGTAGGACTATATTACGGGGGATCCAGGCTGTTAGCTGCCGAGTTTTGACATCGAGTCAAGTGATATGATGTGATTGAGCGAAGCGTATGGGATGATACAAGCTGTATCCCATCACAAATCAAGCAACATAACCTAAGGTTAGAATTCATTAGCAGCAGTCTATTCAGACCTTTTTAACAGAGAACTCGACGCAAAAATACTTATTAAGGCCAGACGATGAAGTTATCCTCAGTCATATAACTCTTGCCCTAGTATAGTTAACCCCTGTGAGGACGGCTAATACCCGGTAGAGTGAGTTGGGACTTTGATCCTAATAAGAAACATGATGGAAAGGACGGTAAAAGAGAACACCTGATACACCCGCAGATATTAGATGAATGAGAGGAGACTTACGCAAATTTGGGAGTGCGGAAGACGGTGCCTAGAAAATAACCGAGCACGTATAACTAAACTTAGTAAGGGCTATAGAGCTTAGTGCTGGCCAACTACTTGCTAATTAGATGTGCCCTTCAAGGTGGGTATTGGTTATTGATTATCAGTGGAGGGAAAATACTCGGGTGCGAGGGTAAAGGATCAGACGCCCCAGTTCTGGTATTGAATTTGGCTGACAGCAGAGTGCCGACCGGGGAGGAATGTTAGCTGGAAGTCAATATTTCCCAGTTGTGATATTATTTTGATTTTGTTTTGGCTATGCTATACCTAAATTATGTATGGCATAATCGCGTCTTACCAGTTGTGTATGATTACCTGCTAGGACAGAAGCGTCCGATCTTTACCTCGTACCCGAGTACCCGAGTAACATTAGCGTGGGCTTAGTGTCAGACTTAGAAACACTAGCTTGGGATTACCTAGTCTCCGAATCTAGCGCCAGATAAGCGAAACCTTATCTCCACACTACTGAGTATGTAGTGCAACAAAACCTTCATAATTCCGTCGCAACTTTCTTGCTACTCAGTTTGGGCAACATTCAGGGCAACACCCAAGCTTTTTTGCCTCAACTGTAAAAGAAAATCGATAGACTGATTGAGAAGCAAGTTAAATAAAATATAGTCAGCTCTTAAGAACTCTCTAATAAGGTAGGTGGATGTTCAGGTGGTGGTACCGGTGCATAATTGTGGTGGTGGTACTGGGGGTGGCACCAATTTCCGTATGACTTTGACTATCGATCACCAATGGCTAGCTGTTTGCATTGAAGCATGCAGTTGGGTACTGCAATGGAATCAATTGATGGTAAACTCGATAGCCTTTTGCTTGATTGGTAGAGCATTTGTTTCTATAAGTGAACTGTATCTCTTTTAGCGCTCAGTTGTGATTTTGGAGTCATTCAACTTTGGACGAGCAGTCATCTAGCTTTGGCATGAAGTCATTGAATTTTTGATGTGAAGTTGTTGTCATATGATGAATAGGCTGGGTGATTTGAACCGACCGCCGCCATCCTCTTTCTTTAGAGATCACCTTTAACAGTTCAACCCTGCTACTACCACCAGCTCCACCACAACCCACCCTTTTTAAAGAGTTCTTAAAAAATGGCTATCTTTTATTTAACCACCCTCTTAATTACTCTATTAATTTTTTGACAGTTGAGGCGATCTTTTTTTTGGGTGTTGCTCAAACTCGCTGTTGCAAAATGGGACGGAGATTTGAAGGTTTTGTTGCACCAGTCCGCCGTAAGTATGAAGTAGGGCATTCGTGATAGTTTCATAAGTTTCGTACTCCAGATTCTGAATCATCGTCAAGAACCTCGCCCTTATTCTTTTGCCAGCTGTATAGAATTTCTAACCAAGATGCTTGCAGTAAGCGTGAATGTGTGCCATCTGATAACATGCATGCAAAGTGCTTTTTCAACATTCAGCCCTGAAGAAGCTAAGAAATAAGGCTCTCGATATGATTTGCTGAATACCACCGGCTTTTAAGCGGTCACCAGCGGAATACCTGGGTGCAGGTACAGTAGCAACCAGAGGGGCTGAAGAAATACAACGTGCGCGGTCGCATCAGGTAAAGAAATAGAAATTGGTGAATCCCTGCTTGTATCAATTGTTGCTGCTGATTTCACTTAATTTCTGCTTCAAATAGACGGACTATCCTCCATCATTTCTGCGGCTGAGCCAGTCAGTTGAAAATCAGACTACACCTGCGGAGAAGCATCCGTATTCGAATAGCTGTGTTATTCCCTCAAATGATTCGCCCCACATGTCCACGGACGATTTCGCACTGGTTGCTTCTCAACAGAAACTCAACCAACTCACAAACCTCAATGTCACTGTAAAAGAGCGCGCCACAAAATTGCAAGAGGAGTCGCTTTGAAACCCCTTCGCTCATAACGATGACAACCACGGAGGCTCAAGAGCTCGACTGAGAGTTTACTAGCGGTTTGGGCTACGGCTCAAGAAAGTAGTTCCCGGCTCAAGAAAGACCTACGGTTGCTGCACAAGCCAATGATTCGGAAGCGGAGAAGACAGGTAGATGGAGAAATTTCCCCGAAGCCTGTGGTTGCTGGTAGCTATATGCTACCTAAGTGCATTCATAAAGGGGCACAGTGAGTGGTTCATCAACTACACGGAAGCTCGCGTCCTGACGAATCAACTCGTCAGAACGGTTGCCAATGCTAGTAAGCTAGTATACCATTGCGAGGTGACACTCGGCGTTGGTTTTTGACAGCGAATATTTCCTACAAGATGCATCCAGAATTTTTTAAGGAAATGCTCCATGGTTTAGTTAATTCGATACCATACCTTTTGCTGTGCTGTTCTCGGCTGCTGGTACGTGAATGATACCTACTTCCCCCTCGGTGATCGGAACTGAAATTCGTATGAAGGCTCACGGGCTCCACTCAATTCATTCTTGCGGCAACACAGGAGGGTATTCAGTTGTATCATGTCTCGTTTCACTTGTCTCGCAAAGTTTTTCGCTTAGAATTGGTGGCAAATTTTGCTCTCGCTATAATAGTAGATTTTTGAGTGGGTGCTTCGCCACATCACGATGGGCGCTAGTTTAATGACCGGCTAACGGTAAGTTTGAAAGTGGGGTAGACGAAGTTCCGCCAGTTATCCTCGTGCAAGATATGAGCGGCAGGTGTTTGTGTTTTAGTAAAACGGCTTTTGATCCAGACTCCGCTCGGGTGAAGTCATCAGCTCGGTAAAGACAGCTCTCTTGAGCAGTGAAGTGCGCAATTAGTTACATGGGCCACGCTACAGCAGCCATAGAGTACCAGAAGCCTCAGGACCCCTCCCCCCCTTAAATGGAATCCTACACAATGATCTATGCACTGAAGTCGTCCTAATCGAACTATATATTCCTTTGCTCCGCAAATGACAGTGAGGTATAGAGGCATACTTCGGACAGCCGGGACAGATTATCTCCATCGTTCCTTCCCTTGGGTAGACATTTTTATATAACCACAAGACATAATTGATATACTTTCATTGGAGTGTAGGGGGTCTAGTTAGGAAGATGTATATGCCATGACCGCAAGCGGCCGAATGCATATAATATGATTACAAACAAACTCGAATAGTCATGTTGAGTCTGAAACCCGAACCCCGGAAAACTATATCTTAGCTAGCAAAATCGCTCTGTTCTATATTGTTAAACTAATTCCGACTTCGCTCTAATCGATATTCTGATCTGTTTCAAGCAGAATAGTCGTATGGGCCTTGTATCGGACATCTTATATGTGCTGTCTGTCCGATTGGGTCGTTGTAGTATAAGTAGCCCAAACATACATGTATAGGAAAAAAATATCTAGATTACTTTAGTCTATACTTAGTCGTTCAGACAGATAGGACAGACTCCTTCTTTCCTGCACTGAATGAACTGGGATGTCGGGGGTTTGTTCACGTATGTATTCTGCTTATCCGCGATGAAGCATTCAAGTATCTTTCATTTCGTTATTTCGTACAAATATTTCGGAGCAAAAGTGATCGATACATCATAAGTATGAAACAGATTGTCTTAACTCAGTCCACACTTTTCTTCCCACTTTCAAGATCCTTGTCGCTTCCACACGACCGTGTACTATTCATAACATTCTTCAAAACATCCTTCAATGCCTTCCGGGTATCGTTCAAAGCGTCAACGCGTAAGGCTATCGCGAGTGCCGTAATCGATATCAACGCTGAGATGACTGATGTTCCGTTAATGATGTTACACATAAGGTGGCAGTACTGCGGACGGATTTTCACCAGCATAGACTTTGAAGGTAGTTATTGAAACACCCCCGTTCCATTCCTTGATATTCATACCCAAAAGTGACGTACTTCGAAATTCGTTATTAGAGTTTAGTGAGGGTTGGTGAGCGACTTACAAGAAGCCTATTGGAAGCTTTTGAGGGTTAGTCCTGGGCCACACAAGTACCTATGTGGGGATGAACTCACAAATAAAACAGTGACGACTGTGAATACCATTGTCGCCTGTCCTTGCTTTGCAGAATGTTTAGCGACCTTTGCAGTTTCCTGGGCTTCGATCACAGCTGCACACTTTTGTTTACGATCCAAAAGCCCTTGTATCTACGTAAGAGTCAGCACTACCGGAAAGTTGAAATAACGACGGGACAAACAAATTTGATAAGGTTCTCCGCATCTCCGCGCATCTGGCGTACGCTCCGCTCAAAGCCACCCAATCGGTGAAGAGTCTCGGTGAGAATTGATTCTATACGTTCAGAATCCTGGCTACCAAGTTTCTTCGCCTTCCGTTTGAAGGCCTCGATAACGATTTTTTGGTCGTCGAGTAAACGTTCGAGTATCCCTGCTTCCTCTTCAACTGCGCTGGCCTCATGTAGTAGCTCGAACTCTTTCTTGATATCAAGAGCAAACTGAGGTGAGTTGGGATCCTCTACAAATATCCCAAGGCGGCTGACAGCCTCGAATTTCTGACACATGCTAGACGCAATCTTGTCATGCTTGGTTGGTAATGTGACTTACTGTTTCCGCAATTCTGTTCCGAAAAGTAGCTTCAACATGCATACCCGTTACCGAGTTTCTGCTTTTTGAATCTAGAAGTATCCCCTGGATCGTAACTTTGGCATTCCCGGCCCGTTTGGGCATGGCAACCGACTCCCCACCTGCAAATATTTAGCGATGCAACCACAACTCTGTGGGGGTGACCTGGGAGCATTACAAACTTATTTTCTTATGTCTTGAGAGTATTTTGGCAAAAATTAAGGGCTGTACAGGAATGGGGTGCCGATAAAAAGGGCAGTTTTTGTTGGGAGGGTTGTCTCAAGATCAGCTCCCCAAAAACTCGAAAATGTCACTGTGCAGCCCAGATGGACAACTCTGCCCATAACACTCCAAAATATCATTCAAGCTTGGTGCTAAGGACATGCCCTGAAGTCCCAATATCATTACACACAAGGAATTCCATCTGCAATGTGCCTGAGAGTTGATGCTTGGAGGGGGGATACCAATACCCATTGCACAGCTCTCATAGTGAATATGGCTAAAACCCACTTTGTCAAACATCAAAGAGGGCATATCTTTACCCCTCAGCCAGAGCTGGAGTTGTGGGCGATTTTCAGTACACTTTGAGAAGGGAAAGTAGCTGGGATGGTGGCTTTGCCAGCAGGAAAGCCCAGCCAGAAATACCAAATCTCCAGCCAAATTTTGCTAAGCATGTTCAAAATGCAAGTAACTGTGGTGTCTCAATAATGAAAGGCATCGTTTTGTGGAATTCAATCACCTGTAAAGGAGAAAGGTGGGTAGTGGTGCATAGACATGGGGTGGGTTGCCAGTTCAGAGAGCGAATTTTGGAGGGGCAGTAAGACTTACAAAGTCACATCACACATAATCTACAATTCACTTGGACAGAAAGTTTTATTTGCTACTAAAGAAGACTTGATAAAAAGGATGGCCTCTGATGACCATTTTTGGATGTGTGGTGAGGTGGTTGCGCGGGCGGCCCATATGGGCCGGGAACCGTTACGATCCAGGGGATACAGACGGCGTGATGCATGATCAACGCAGCCAGTATAAGGGGTGTTTTGTATGCCAACCCCAACTCTGACGAACGCTTGAAGTCCTGGTGCACTGCATTTCGAAGGTTGGCAAAGCCGCATGAACAGTTTGCGGTATGTTTGTGACGTTTACTAAGGTCCATAAACCCCACGGTACTGCAATTAGTATTATCCTGGTCAGTTGAACAGGATCCGTTGTTGTCATTATCGGTGGCAATTGGGCGAGATGGAAATGCTGTCATGGTATGGTAGTTCATCATCAAACGGATAAACACTCCGACACCTGTTCACTGTGTAGCGATCGAGGAGCTCCCCATTTGTCTTCTTGTCTTTGTATTGGTTTACCAATAGTCGGAAAGCCTCTCGGAAGCTCTCCTGATTGTCCGTTGTATTCCAGTGAAGATATGGCATCTATTCCCATGTATTAGTTACTTTCTTTGCACCGGTAACGGGAACATGCATAAATAGCTAATTGTGGTTCCTCATGCAATTTACCTCTATTTAGTAACCCACAGTAAGACTCCATGTGTGGTCGAAAAATTTGTGGATATGTATCATGGAATTGTCCTCTCCGACGGTCGGACCAGCGACGATGACCGAGAATCTCCGGTTCATCCGAGTGGGTTGATTTGTATACTGATTTGAGAGTTTGCTGAGGCATTATATTAATACATCCGTATATGTATACGTGGACTGTTGACTGTCTCTGGGGTGTCTACCTCAAACCAATGCATATCATTCGCTGGTAAATGGACCCACCGATACGTCTGGACTGCCTGGTCGGACTTCGGTGGAGACCTTGTGTGAAAGAACTCCGGGTCTTTAAGTTCGGCGATCGTGTGTTTGGTGCCTTTGACGGTGTTCATTTCGCCGTGGTCCGTCGGCTTTGTCCATATTTCAATAACTTCGCCCACAATATCCTGCTCAAAGGGGAAAAACGTTCGTATTTTTTTAAGCTCTGAGGGCGAAATTAGATCATCCAGCTGCTTCCGCTGGTCGATATTTGAGCTAGAAACTTCGGTAGTGACAATTCGAGTCCCGCTCTGTTTGGCTTTGTTATCATCACTTCCGTCGATATGTTCGTACTCCGTGGTCATGTTGGATAGCATGTGGTTCGGTTGGTTTTGAGAGACTCAGTGCAAGCTGAGCAGTTGACTTATACTGCCTCCTAACCAGGAGCTTCATCATCTCCTAAGCTTCAACAAATTCCTTATTCCTTGAGGGTGTAGAAGGTTGTACGAATAATAATTCGCAAACGGTATCATACAGCCTTTGAGGGAAATCATTTGTTGGAACCATACGTATAATATCCCTGCAACCCCTCTTTTATTAGAAAAACATAAAGAATACTTGAACCAGTCCAAGTTGTTGATATGTCTCAGTTCATTCCAGTTCAACTGCACGTGGACCTAAATATCGACTATTGAGTGACCATCGAAGTATCTACGGGTGAGTTGGTTGGTTGTACAAGACATGCAGAGTGTAGAAGCACAATGCAGTGCAAAAGGCATTGACGCTCAATCATGTCGATCTCTCGCGCGGTTGCCTCTCATATCCACATCAACGTTCATTTACTGGCTCTCGGTAGCAGGATTTCTTCTGACTGTCTCACATAATGTAGTGGTTCGCGTTGTTGTATCGCTTACGCCAATTTGGGTCAGAACGATGATCACCTCACCTCAACTTAGCGGCTTCGAATGACACTACACATACGCGCATCCGCTCTGCGCAGTGGCTGCAATAACGGCGAACAGAACCGGAATAAGCCCAGTAATTGAAGAAATCCGAACAGAATCAATTTGAAGGTATGACCACGTCTGTCTGAAGCAGCGATTTAGGACTAGTCTACAACCCCGTATTTTCCATACTTCTATCCTAGAGGCTGCTCTCTACTGAATACGAGTGGCGTTTTCCATTTTGCTTTTATACTCGAGTAGTATGGTAAAATGATTTACTTAGAAAGAGTTACGTAGATTCTTCTTGGCACCAACCTCATGCGTGCAGTTCCGCACCTCGGCTGACGTTGCCGAAACTCTAGCTCCCGCTGTCAGAAACTAACCCAGCGCTTTTGACTTTCCGAATTTGTAATGACTTGTTACTTTGTGACTGTAGATTGACTTGATTGTACTTCTAACTACGAGGTTTGCAGGCCCATATATAGAGTAGGCCCGTGTACCATCTCTTCGTGCTGAGCCTCGTATCACCGAGGCTTCAGCCGAGTTCCATCAGCCTGAATTCTATCATCAGCTCGTACTCTGCCATCTACTCGTATCGGTCTCACGGAGGCTGAGACTGATGTTCTAAGTATACATGCAACATGACTTGCTCTAGAGACGTGTGCGTGAGTCATTGAGACTCACTTAATATAGATATCCCAATATGCGCTGCAAGTGTGCAATAAACTGCAACATGTCTACTACCCTTGAGTTCACGCAAAATTACCCATTCTCTGAATGGCTATTCGTCTTGAATCCACTTGTTGGTCTTCAATCCCGTGCGCAAGACACCACTACATTGGCGCGCGATATTGGGGCTCAAGAACTATAATACAATGAGAGGACGATGAGTGCTGGGAGGAGCGCGTCAGAACATTGGCGGAGGGTTTCTATATTATCCACAACTTTACCACAGCAGCAAGCCCTGCGAGTCAAAACCCAATCAATACCTCCTGCCTCAACGACCAATCCTAGCTCCCCGCTCAGTTCTCCGCCTATGGTCTCACCAGTTCTCCACCTTTTACTCTCTTCGCCTAATTACGATATTGACCCCTGTGATAACAAAGGATGGACCCCTCTACACATTGCCCGTCTACTACTTGACTCATACTCCACCGCCAAAGGTACGCGAGACCAGACCGAGTGCACTCCACTTCACCACGCTACCGTGCGTGGCCACTCAGGAGTCGTTGAGACACTTCTTTGGCACGGAGTCGACATCAATTGCTGGGACGGCGACAAGTGGGCGGCGCTTCACTACACAGCGAGCATGCAGGTATTCTAGTACTCTTCTTATTCAATACCGACCGAGATGCGCGGGAGAACGGAGAGTGGACGGTATTGGATTGTGCGGCGATGGGCGGACATTTAGAGGTGGGGAAGCTGCTCGGGGCTGATTTAGAGCAGAGAGAGAATGATGAGAGTACGCTGCTGCATTTAGCGGCGAGGAGAGGGCATGAGGATTTTATTGGATTGCTAATGGAGCAAGGGGCAGAGATGGACATGAGAGATAAGGATGGGCGACCTCGTTACATTGTGCGGCAACGAATGGATATGAGGGATTGTAAGGAGGTTACTAGAGGATGGGGAGGAGAAGAGGGCGGAGGATGGGAATAATAGGGGAAGCGCAGTATCCGCGTCAAAAGCCCGAGTACATACTTTACGAACACTTGCAGTCGAAGTCGTGCTTAATTACTCAAGGCTACGGTGCAGTGAATGTAATAGCCTATCGCGAGCGAGTAATATTTAACTTAATCCGCTGGGCCGCATAACATGACAATTATTTTGCCCGAATTTATCTTAATTTATCGATATTGTACAAGGCACCATAAAGTCCCCCTAAATCAGAGTTTTCTATCGTTATTATCCCTTCTGGTGCGGGACCCCCCCCGGCCAGCCATCGCTTCCTTGTACCTGAACCATATCCAAATTCTCCCTACCCTCCTTCTCCAAATCAAATATAGTATAACCCCTACGGCCATCACACCACACAACCGGACAAAACCAGCCAGCCAAACTCGATAAGGTAGCATTTGCGAATCACTAAATACCTTTGCTTTCTGATAAGATCCAGATTATGGTCTATGGTATGGCATAACGCTAGGTAGCGCTTCTGTGCTATATGTGCTATGTGATGTTCGGTAGGAATGAGGGGATTGTAGTGGAGGTGGTGGTGAAGTCGCACTTTGGTAGTGGAGGGTGGCGGGGAATCGAAGGAAGTGGGGGGTTGATATACAGGTGTGATTGATTCAGCCTTGTGGAATAGTCCTTGACTTAGGCGGTCGAAGTGACTTGAGTAAAAAAAAATTTCGTACTCACCATTCTCGTGGAATTGGAAGGGTTTAAACCCGGAAGATTGATTATTCAATAGACAACAGGGAGTCCGTCGTACACACTATCCAATTGCTGCACCTCTGGTTATATACAAGTTACGGTGACGGCTTCGCCGCCCTTTGGAGGTACCCAGATAGATCATCTCCAGCTCACCTCCCAGGTATACCTTACCCCTGGCTTTCAAGTGCTTGGAGGGCACCAAAAGTTGGGCACACTTCCAGATATGATATCAAGTCATGGCAGCCATTTCGCTGTGCAAGAACATGTAAAGATAATCTAGTGACATCTATGACTTGATTTGTGTGAAGGAAAAAAGTTGAATGCACCACCTGGTCTCTCTACCAAATACCACACATATGGTGCCATGCCATCCTCCACA
>Ga0307512_10006136_pt1 | contig 12276 bp, 13 predicted proteins | sample 14_EM_MG_FD_200267 | JGI IMG/M metagenome (GOLD analysis project Ga0307512, IMG submission 200267) | Populus trichocarpa ectomycorrhiza microbial communities from riparian zone in the Pacific Northwest, United States - 14_EM | ecosystem: Host-associated > Plants > Roots > Unclassified | place... | reverse complement strand
ACTGCAGAAGGGAAGCGACGACCTTCTTTTCACAGTCTGTGTGTTTGGGTTAGAGCGCAGATTTACTCCAGTATTCGAGTCGCAGGGTGGAAAGCTCCGTCTGGACCAATTACTTCTCTCGTGGTGCCAGTTCGGAGATCGGGATATTGTCCGGCTGCTCGTCGACCGGGGTGCCGACGCCTCTTCTGCCAACGCAGACGGGAAGACACCACTCCACATCGCCTTGGAGAGAGGACACGAGGCAGTAGCCCGGCTACTCGTCGACCGGGGCGCCGACGCCTCTTCCGCCGACGCAGACGGGAAGACTCCACTCCACATCGCCTTGGAGAGTGGACACGAGGCAGTAGCCCAGCTACTCGTCGACCGGGGCGCCGACGTCACTTCGGTCGACAAAGACGGGCGGACGCCGCTCCACATCGCCTCGGAGAGAGGACACGAGACAATAGCCCGGCTGCTCGTTGACCGGGGCGCCGACGTCACTTCCGCCGACAAAGACAGGCGGACGCCACTCCACGTCACCTCGGAAAGAAGACGCGCTGCAGTAGCCGGGCTGCTCGTCGACCAGGGCGCCGACGTCTCTTCCGCCGACAAATACGGGCGGACGCCGCTCCACATCGCCTTGGAGAGAGACCACAAGGCGGTAGCCCGGCTGCTCGTCGACCGAGGCGCCGACGTCTCTTCCGCCGACAAAGGCGGGCGGACGCCACTCCACATCTCCTCGCAGAGAGGACACGAGGCGGTAGCCCGGCTGCTCGTCGACCAGGGCGCCGACGTCTCTTCCGTAGACAAATACGGGCGGACGCCGCTATTCCTCGCCTGTTGGGATGGGTGTAAGGCGATCGTCCGGCTACTCGTCCTGCGGGGCGCTGACGTGTATTCCGCCGACAAATACGGGCGGACGCCACTACACGTCGCCTTGGAGAGAGGACACGAGGCAGTAGTCCGGCTGCTCGTCGACCAGGGCGCCGACGTCTCTTCCGCCGACAAAGGCGGGCGGACACCACTCCACATCGGCGCAGAGAGAGGACACGAGGCAGTAGTCCGGCTGCTAGCCGACCAGGGCGCCAACGTCTCTTCCACCGACGAAGGCGGGTGGACTCCACTACACCTCACCTGTAGGGATGGGTATGGGGCGATTGCCCGGCTGCTTGTCGACCAGGGCGCTGACGTTTCTTCCGCCGACAAAGGCGGGCGGACGCCATTATACCTCGCCTCGGAGAGAGGACACGAGGCAGTAGTGCGGCTACTCGTCGACCAGGGCGCCGACGTTTCTTCCGCGGACAAAGGCGGGCGGACGCCACTATACGTCGCCTCGGAGAGTGGGCACGAGGTAGTAGCTCGGCTGCTCGTCGACCGGGGCGCCGACGTCTTTTCCGCCGACAAAGGCGGGCGGACGCCACTATACCTCACCTGTAGGGATGGGTATGAGGCGATTGCCCGGCTGCTCATCGACCGGGGCGCCGACGTCTCTTCCACCGACAAATACGGGCGGACGCCACTCCTCGTCGCCTCGGAGAGTGGACGCGACGCGATTGCCCGGCTGCTCGTCGACCAGGGTGCCGACGTCTCTTCCGCCGACAAAAACTGGCGGACGCCACTCCACGCCGCCTCTGAGAGAGGACACGACCGGATTGGTCGGCTGCTCGTCGACCGGGGAGCCAACGTCTCTTCCGCCAATGACGACGGGCAGACGCCACTCCACATCGCCTCGAAGAGAGGACACGAGGGGATGGCCCGGCTGCTCGCCGACCGGGGATCCGACGTCAATGCCGTCGACAAAGACGGGCGGACGCCATTGGATGTCGCCTCTATGAGCGGGCACCGGACAGTTGTCCGACTGCTCAGCAAATACCTGGCCAGTCGCAAATAGCTCACCGTCACCCCGGCTAACCCCTCCCCTCTCAAGCCTTGTCGCATATTTACGGGTTGTCTTCTGATTGATTCTACATGTGAGGACATCGGAGACCAACTCACAACCAGATTTCGCTTACGGCTCCACCATCTCTCCTCCGATCAACAGAATTTATTTTTGTAATCTTGATCCTCTTCTCTCTCCGATGCTCTCTCAGTGTGTCCGATTTTCAGTCTGTTGTGGCCGAAAGTTCCCTGCAACCGCGGAGTTACAGCCCAAAACCCACATGTTTTCGATTACAGCTCCACCTAGACGGCCCGGGACCTCGCTGACGATGGGAGGTGCAGCTATTTGGTTCTAGACTTCCTCTCCACCACGGATGTGGGAAGGCTGGTCCCGGCCTCGGAAGACACGGGGAGCGAGGTGTCGGAAGAACCTCCGGGAGCACAGGGAACGGGAGAAGGAGAGGAGGGCGGCGGCGGCGCTTGGTGCCTCGGAAGAGCTGGGGACCGGGGAGGAGCAACCGTTGTTCCTACCCACACCCTCTTTTATGGCATCCTCAGACGAGGAGTAGGACATGGATGTGCTTTCCTTTTGTTCTTTCCTTGGCTCTCGGACACGGTTTCTTATGCCTTTAGTTGGTGATCTCTTTGGTGCGCACTATAGCCTCCCGTGACAGGCCTGGGCGGAAGGGCAAAGGGGAACTTGCAACGTGCCGTCTCATGGACAGCGGACGGGAAACCTGGATAAAAAGTGCGCCGCAATAGTCTAGATGGGCTGTACACGAGGGGGAGTAAACAAGAAAAAAAGCTTACACAGCTCCACCATATCTTCTCCGATCAACAATACCTTTAGATAATGTTGCTCCTACTCTTTTCCCGATACTCTACCCCGTGAGTACGATCCTCTGACTCTTGTGTGATGGTGGCCGATCCGATGTTGTCAGGACTGGCCCCGCCGACTGTTGCGACCCTCGGTAGTAGCCGTTTGCTTTCCGAGAGAACTCCTGTTGTGGGGCGAGCCGATGGACGACAAGAAGCACTTTTGCTGCTGTTGCAACCTCAGTGATCCGGTTGCCAGCGATGGCTGTGTAGTCTGTCTCAGCAGTCTCCGCAGCGCAGTTGGCACAGGTTCGAAGCGAAGATCTCCGTGGCCCGGGCCGGCGGAACAGAGCCGAGAAGCGCCTTCCCTCATCCTCTCGCACCGCAGCCAGAGTAACGATGAAAAGCGTGAAGATTTTCGCATCAACTGGGAGCAGTGCAACATCAGTGAGTCAGTGACACGGTGGGAGCCGACATGCGCAAGCACAGCGGCCGGATTCCGGACTGCAAAAATAAGATGAATACGAAAACCGATGCATGATCGGATTTCAGATATCAAACTGAAAAGAACAGATACTACACTTGATCTAAGCCAAAAGGCTGTAGACGGTAAATCGTTAGTGATATACTGACAGTTGGAGATGGAGACGGCTTACCAAAGAGAGCTAAGGAGAAAAGAAGAAGGGAGGAGAGGTGCTGGCCTTTTTGTTCGGTCGAACGGCGCTAACTAGTGGCGCGAGTAGTTATTGCTTCGGGCTTTGGGGCGGATCGATCAAATCCAGAGTATGGCACTATGCCTAGATTTTCGCCACTCTTGCCCACGGCGACAACGAATCGCCGTTCTCTTCTGGTCGTAATACTATTCCTGCAGCTTTCTTACATGGCACAAACGTACATCATCGCTGACACGTGGATACTAGCGTCCTAGTGATGGACATCCTCAATTCACCTATCAACCACTTATGAAGTGCTTGCCTAGCTCCGGTCAGCAGTACGCGCTCCAGGCGAGGAAGCACATCGCCGCGTTGCGGAGGGTCAGGCCAGACATAATCATCGAGATCCGGTGGCGTCCGGCTCACAAGGGGGTTGCCGGCAACGAGAAAGCTGACGAGTGGGCGAAGATTGCGGCGGAAGAGCTAGACGCCCGCGGGGTGGAATGGATTACCTACCTGGACCGGAACGAAGCACGCGCAATGTCTCTCCCACGGTCTCTCGCACACCTCAAGCGGGAGATCTCTAAGAAGAAGTGGGCGGAGGCCCGCCAGTGGGCTGGGGGCCGCGCCTCCAAGACGAAATACCGGATGCCGAAAAGCCAGAAGCCGGACAGTACGGTGGCTGGAAGTACTAAGAGGCTCACCTCGCGGTTCTACCAGATCAAGGCGGGGCACTGTCTGTCCAGGCAGTACCTCCATTGGACGAAGAATCGGCCCACCCAGCGGTAATTTCTCTCCAGCACCCAATTCCCCCGCGGCATCCAGCTCCTCTACCTCTGCCAACATCTCTTCTTCCCGCTCCCTGCGCTCCCTGCGCTCCCACTCAGACGTCTCGCTCCGCGCGGCTTCCTCAGCTAGCACTAGCCTTCCCACATCTGTAGAGAGAGGAAGTTCAATACAGCCTGGCTGCATCGCCCATCGGCCAGACGGTCCCGGATCTTCCATCGGCTCCCCCACTTCCCAGTTTCCTCCCGCACCTCCGCCCACAAATGGGGAGGTGATCCCGAGCCTGTGTTCGGCACCGGCACCACCGGCATTGCCCGGTGCGCTAGTCCTTCGCCCATAGGTACTGCCCGGTAAGGCAGTGACCTGTCTTCACCTGGTAGAACTTCGAGGTAGTTAAGCCTCTTGGCGCTTCCAGCCACCCTCCGGGATGTAGCGTGGTGGAGGGGTTTTTACCAAGATGCGAGCAGCTACTTAAGCCAGGAATGCCACAGTTGGATGGGGCTGTGTACCGGTACCCCAATTTTATGTACAAAACACCTTTAGCACCCTATTCCTTCAATCGATATTACTCATTCGGGTCGATTGTTAGGGACTCTTGTTGTGCTCCAGCTGGGCCGTGCGTACGCAAGGGTCTCTGGATCCACTCCAAAGGCGGTGACTCCACGACAACTTACCTAACTACCTCACAGCAACGAGCTGCCGAACGAAACGAATTTGAGATGCCTCAAGCAAGAGAAGAGTCAAAGAATAGGAAAAGCGGAAGGAAGTTGGTTTTTCTTCAGGGAATTTCGGTTGATACTCACGATATACGCCTGTAGACCACAGACAGATACGTTGAAAACAAGGGGCGCTTGTGGGGAAAGCGGGGTATATGTATAATTTAGGAAACTATTGAACTGACAAAGTAATTCCATCTATCATATGTATGCGTGTACATACCCCTAGATTCTTCCAGTCCGGCTAACATCCCTAGCGAATTCAACCCAGTGGCAATCGATCCAACAACCAAAGCACCGAATTAACTGACAGTCAGCTCCATCATGGGAAACACAGTCAACCGCCGGATCTATGAAGACTCCAACCACACCGAGATCGTGGGCTCGGTTTTACATGGCGGGCAGATCTTCAATTATGGCGGGTAAGCCTCACCCGAACCTGCCGGGAGCGGTGGTGGCATGTTTCTAGTATGACTATCTACTTGATGAAGGCAGGATCGGCTAACCGGAGCGTGCCTGCAGATCTGAAAGTAAGCGACCTTTTCGACTGGAACATGTTTACCACATCCTCCCGAAGACCCACTCACGTTGTACCTAGCATCCAAAACATCCGAAATCCTGGAATGGATATCCACAATTCCGTACAGAAGTCATCATACAAGGATCAGTGATAATCGCCTAGAAGGCGCTGGGGAATGGATCTTGGAGAAGGAGGAGTACCGGAATTGGAGGTCGTCGAGCGAGTCGATGTTGTTGCTGTTGCGGGGGATCCGTAAGTTACTGCATGCCTCTTCACTGGATGCGCTATCGTCTTAACACCTGTTCATCCAGCGGGAGCCGGCAAAACCTACATCGCATCGAGGGTCATCGATTATTTCCTTTCGGATCCGACTCCGGGTGGTTTCGCATACTTCTACTGCAATCGAGCGGAAGAAAATCGTCGAAATCCGGAAGAAATACTGAACGCGCTAGTTCAGCAACTTGCGCAAACGTCTGAAGTGAACAAACTTCTGAAGCCGGTCGTCGATATCTACGAAGGACGGCAGAAACAAGGACAAAAGTCGTCGCGACTAAGCTTGGCGGAAAGTCAAAAGTTGCTCGTTCAGCTCACAGATATATATCCTCAGACGACTATTTGCATCGATGCCTTGGATGAAGTCGATCGCGCCACCCGGTTGAAGTTACTGAACGCGCTGAAGTACGTCGTAAAGAAATCAACGAGCGTAGTCAAGTTTTTTACGACTGCCCGAATGGACACCGACATCCTCATAAACTTAGAGACGTTTCCAAGAGTCGAGTTGCGACCTGATGACAACGTCAGCGACATCAACCGGTTCGTTGAAAGTAGCGTTCAGAGCGCGATTGACGACTCACGACTTCTTCACGGCGATGTCCCCGGTGACCTCAAAGTCGAAATATGCGATGTCCTTCGTTTCAGATCCAAGGGAATGTAAGCTCGGCATGACCACTGTAACAAGTAATGAACGTAACTAACGGCTGAGCGCTAGGTTCCAACTAGCCGCACTTCAGATCACTTTTCTCTGCGAGATGTGTACTTCAGGAGATTTAAGACGCAGTCTGAAGGTCCTACCGGACACGCTCACACAGGTCTACGACGAAATATACAAGCATATCGTTGCCCAAAAAGGGAGTGCTCCTCGAGTAGCACTCAACGCTTTCCGATGGATTCAATGCTCGTGTGAGCCAATACGAACACAAACCTTGCTTGACGCAATCACGGTGGAGATTGGTCAATCAGGAGAATTTTCCCGCGAGGACACCATAAAGGTGAATGATTTATTGAGAACTTGCCATAACCTCATCATTATGGACGAAGGTCTGGACGTTTTCCGGTTTGCACATCTCTCAGTGAATGAATACTTGGAAACCCAACTACCCAGGGTCGATTCTCATGGCACAATCGCGAAAGTTTGCCTCTCGCTGCTGTGCGCCCAGGGCGCTTGGGGCCGATTATGACACAGCCCTTCAAACACGGGCAGCGCGCTATCGCAATCGTCACCTGTTGCTATACTCGGCGGTATTTTGGCCATGGCACTTTGCACGTTTTGAAGACGTGAAAACTTGCCCAATCTTGTCAGGAATCTGGGATACATTTGCATCAGAGTCTAACCACCGGCGATGGCTGGAGTATCATCCCAGGTGTGTTGCGAGCAGCGGTTATACCACGGACATTTTTTGGCGTAGATCCTATGCTCCGCAGAAGGAAAGCGACGACCTTCTTTTCACAGTCTGTGTGTTTGGGTTAGAGCGCAGATTTACCCCAGTATTCGAGTCCCAGGGTGGGAAGCCCCGTCTGGACCAATTACTTCACTCGTGGTGCCAATTTGGAGATCGGGATATTGTCCGGCTGCTCGTCGACCGGGGCGCCGACGTCTCTTCCGCCGACGCAGACGGGAAGACGCCACTCCACATCGCCTCGGAGAGAGACCACGAGGCGGTAGCCCGGCTGCTCGTCGACTGGGGTGCCGACGTTTCTTCCGCCGACAAATACGGGCGGACGCCACTCCACATCGCCTCGGAGAGAGGACACGGGGCAGTAGCTCGGCTACTCGTCGACCGGGGCGCCGACGTTTCTTCCGCCGACAAATACGGGCGGACGCCACTTCACATCGCCTCGGAGTGAGGACACGAGACAGTAGCCCGGCTACTGCTCGACCGGGGTGCCGACGTTTCTTCCGCCGACAAATACGGGCGGACGCAACTACACCTCACCTGTAGGGATGGGTATGAGGCAATTGCCCGGCTGCTCATCGACCGGGGAGCCAACGTCTCTGCCGCAGACGAACACCGGTGGACGCCACTCCACATGGCTTCGGAGAGAGGACGCGAGGCAGTTGCCTGGTTGCTCGTCGCCCGAAAAGCCGACATCTCTGCCGCCGACAAATACGGGCGGACGCCACTATACCTCGCCTGTAGTGGTGGGTATGAAGCGGTTGCCCGACTGCTCGCCGACCGGGGAGCCGACGTCAATGCCGTCGACAAAGACGGGCGGACGCCACTGGACATCGCCTCTATGAGCGGGCACCAGACAGTTGTCCTGCTGCTCAACAAATACCTGGCCAATCGCAAATAGCTTACCGTCACCCCGGCCATCCCCTCCCCTCTCAAGCCTTTTGTCGCCTATTTACGGTTCGGCTTCTGATTGATTCTACATGTGAGGACATCGGAGACCAACTCACAACCAGATTTCGCTTACGGCTCCACCATCTCTCCTCCGATCAACAGAATTTCTTTGTAATATTGATCCTCTTCTCTCTCCGATGCTCTCTCGGTGTGTCCGATTTTCAGCCTGTTGTGGCAGAAAGCTCCCTGCAACTGCGGATTTACATCCCAAAACCCACATGTTTCGCTTACAGCTCCACCTGGACGGTCCAACACCTCGTTGACGATGGGAGGTGCAGCCAGTCGGTTCTCGACTTCCTCTCCGCCACGGATGTGGGAAGGCTGGTCCCGGCGGAGGAAGATGTCGGAATATATAGATTGATAAAGGTAAAGATTTTTTGTTTCAGCATTATGCGGGCGCAAGTTCTCTTTATATACAGGAGGGCCGTCAGGACAAAGGACCGAAGACTGCCCCCCGAGCCGGTGCTCGGGGACTCAGTCATGTCCGGACGCCCATTATTCTGACAGAAGAATCGGGGAGTGAGGTGTCGGAAGAACCTCCGGGAGCGCAGGGAGCGGGAGAAGGAGAGGAGGGCAGCGGCGCTTGGTGCCGCGGAAGAGCTAGGGCCCGGGGAGGAGCAACCGCTGTTCCTACCCACGCCCTCTTTTATGGCACCCGCAGACAAGGGGTAGGAGATGGATATGATTTCATTTTGTTCTTTCCTTGGCTCTCGGACATGATTTCTTATGTCTTTTAGTTGGTGATCTCTTTGGTGCGCATTATATCTTCTTGGGACAGGCCTGGGCGGAAGGTCAAAAGGGAGCTTGCAATGTGCCGTCTCATGCAGACAGCGGACAGGAAACCTGGATAAAAAGTGCGCCGCAGTAGTCTAGATGGGCTGTATATGAGTGCGAATAAACCAAAAAAAATCTTACAGCTCCACCATATCTTCTCTGATCAACAATATTTTTAGACTATGTTGCTTCTCCTCTTTTCCCGGCACTCTACCCCGTGAGTACGATTCTCTGACTCTCGTGTAATGGTGGCCAATCCAATGTTATTAGGACTGGCCCGGCCAACTGTGGCGACCCCTGGTAGAAGCCATTTGCTCTTCGAGAGAACTCCTGTTGTGGGACGAGCCGATGGACGACAAGAAGCCTTTCCGCTGCTGTCGCAAGCTCAGTGATCCGGTTGCAATTGATGACTGCGCAGTCTGTCTCAGCACTCTCCGCAGCACAGTTGGCACAGGTTCAAAACGAAGATCTCCGTGGCCCGGGCCGGCGGAACAGAGTCGAGAAGCGCCTTCCCTCGTCCTCTCGCGACGCAGCCAGAGCAACAATGAAAAGTGTGAAAGATGTTCGCATCAACTGGAGGCAGTACGATACCAGTGACACGGTGGGAGGCGACATGCGCAAGCACAGCGGCCGACCCCCCCTCAATGCAAAAATAAGATTAATATGAGAACCGATGTATGATCGGATTTCAGATATCAAACTGAAAAGAACAGATACTACACTTGATCTAAGCCAAAAGGCTGCAGACGGGAAATCATTAGTGATACATTGACAGTTGGGGATGGAGACGGCTTACCAAAGAGAGCTGAGGAGAAAAGAAGGAGAGGAAGGGAGGGGAGGTGCTGCGCCTTTTTGTTCGGTCGAACGGCGCTAGTGGCAGCGAGTCGTTAGGGCTGGGGCTTGGGCGGATCGGGTAAATTGTAACTCTAGAGTAGATACGGACTGCGCCCAGGTTTTCGCCGCCCGCCAACGAATCACTGTTCTCTCCCGGTCGTCACCCTGTTCCTACATCACCGGCGTTCTGCCCGTGTAGGCGCGCATCCTCAATCCACCTGTCTATCTACCACCTACAAAGTACTTAAGCGGTAAACCGACGAGTATCATCTGCAGCCCCGTCCGCAAAACGCGAGTGACGATGAATGACCTCTCCCTACACAACACGTGACGTGACTCTGCTCGCATTCCATGCAACTCTATTCGGACTGTGGTGCAACATCCGGAGAGAAGGAATGCATCTGCCCTTCTATACGATGCAGACACCGTTGCGATCCACCCTCCGCTGCTGCGCCACTCAGAGCCTCCAGATCCGCCAGACCTCCAGCCTCTCGATGTCGCCCGTGCTCCCGTTCCCGCCGGCCTTGTGACACGTCCAGCCGCGGGCGGCCAGGCGGCCGACGACGTCGCGGGGGCGATTGCTGCGGCACAGGAGGATGTAAGCGACGCCGGCGGGCGCGAGGACGCGGTCGAGGTCGTCGAGGGCCCTCTGGGTGACCTGCATGCCGTCGTCGCCGCCGGCGTAGGTGAGCGCGAGCAGGCGCGAGTGCTCGTCGAAAGTCGAGGCGGCGGGGGAGACGGGCGCGAGGCTGGGCAGGTCCGGCGTCGGCACGTACGGCGGGTTGAACACGAGGACGTCGACGACGTTTGCGCGCAGCGGGCCCGCCAGATCCGCCGTCGCCACGCCCAGGAAATGCGGCGGGCGCGATGGACGCAGCGTCGTCGCCGTCGCCGCGCACGCGAGAACGACCGCGCCCGCCCCCAGCAGCTGCATGTCCATGCGCGCGAAAAGGTGCTGCGAGTGCTGCGAGATGAACGCGTTGGTCACCCCGTTCCTCGTGCCGAGCTCGAGCACCATGAACGAGGGCGTGGGAAGAAACAGTGGTAGCTCTTCCCTTCCCTCTCGCTGCACTCCTAGAGCTCCCATTCTGACACCCCGCTTCCCGTGTCTTCCTCTCCGAAGTTGTGCAGCCAGGCGGCCTGGACTTCCTATCCACTACGGATGTTGGAAGGCGGGCCCCGGCTGAACAAGGGGCGCCATGTACATATGGGTTGCTTCAAATGCGGGGAAAGGCAGGGTACTTACAGTGGGGAAAGCGGGGTATAATACACTGGGAAACAGTTGAACCGCCAAAGTAATTTCATCTATGTATGCGTACCCTAAGATTCTCCCAGTCTCGCTAACATCCCTACCGAATTCAACCTAGTGACAATCGTTCCAACAACCAAAACGCCGTACACGCACACAACTGTCGGCCTGACAGCAGCTCCATCATGGTAAACAGAGTCAGCCGCCGGATTTACAAAGACTCCAACCACACCGAGATCGTGGACTCGGTTTTACAAGGCGGGCAGATCTTCAATTATGGCGGGTAGGTCTCACCCGAACCGGCCGGGAGCGGTGATGGATATTTGTAGGGGTACTTGATGAGGTGTAGGATTGGCTAACCGGAGCTTGCTGGCAGATCTGAAAGTAAGTGACCTTTCCGACCGGAACATTCTATCACAACCTCCGAATACCCACTCACGTTGTACCTAGCATCCAAAAGATCCGAGATCCTGGAATGGATATCTGCAATTCCCTACAGAAGTCACCATACGAGGATCAGCGAGAATCGCCTAGAAGGAACTGGGGAGTGGATCTTGAAGAAGGAGGAGTACCGGAATTGGAGGTCGTCGAGCGAGTCGATGTTGTTGCTGTTGCGAGGAATCCGTACGTTACTGCATGCCTCCTTCACTGGATGAGCTATCGTCTTAACACCTGTTCATCTAGCGGGAGCCGGCAAAACATACATCGCTTCAAGGGTCATCGATTTTTATCTTTCGGATCCGACTCCGGGAGGTTTCGCGTACTTTTACTGCAATCGAGCGGAAGAAAATCGTCGAAATCCGGAGGAAATACTGAACGCGCTAGTTCAGCAACTTGCGCAAACGTCTGAAGAGAACCAACTTCTGAAGCCGGTCGTCGATATCTACGAAGGACGGCAAAAAGAAGGTCAAAAGTCGTCACGACTAAGCTTGGCAGAAAGTCAAGAGCTCCTCGTCAAACTCACAGATATATATCCGCAGACGACTATTTGCATCGATGCCTTGGATGAAGTCGATCGCGCCACCCGGTTGAAGTTACTGAACGCGCTGAAGTACGTCGTGAAGAAATCAACGAGCGTAGTCAAGTTTTTTACGACTGCTCGAATGGACACCGACATCCTCAAAAACTTGGAGACGTTTCCCAGAGTCGAGTTGCAACCTGATGACAACGTCAACGACATCAACCGGTTCGTTGAAAGTAGCGTTCAGAGCGCGATTGACGACTCACGACTTCTTCACGGCGATGTCCCCGATGACCTCAAAGTCGAAATATGCAATGTCCTTCGTTTCAGATCCAAGGGAATGTAAGCTCACCACGACCACTGTAACAAGTAACGAACACAACTAACAGTTGAGTGCTAGGTTCCAACTAGCCGCACTTCAGATCACTTTTCTCTGCGAGATGTGTACTCCAGGAGATGTAAGACGCAGTCTGGAAGTCCTACCGG
>Ga0307512_10006135_pt1 | contig 12279 bp, 9 predicted proteins | sample 14_EM_MG_FD_200267 | JGI IMG/M metagenome (GOLD analysis project Ga0307512, IMG submission 200267) | Populus trichocarpa ectomycorrhiza microbial communities from riparian zone in the Pacific Northwest, United States - 14_EM | ecosystem: Host-associated > Plants > Roots > Unclassified | place... | reverse complement strand
GTAGGTGGGTGCCAGCCGGCGCAATGTGGTGGCGGCGGCCAGCCGGTCTCCCGCCACCAGGTCGTACTGGACGGAGCCGAGCAATCTCGCCTGCGCCTCAGTGATTTCGGCGCCCCGGTCGTGGCCGATCCGGCCCAGCCAGGTCGAGGCGTCGGCGAGCCGGCGAGCCCCCACCCGGATCGCGAAATGCACCAGGTGGCCGTGCGTTCGTTCGTCTAGATCCGCCGCGACGGTGTCGGCGATTCGCTCGACCGTTTCGCCTGCCGTCGGCGACCCGGCCAACCATTGCGCGGCATCGGGCAAACAATTGCGCAGCGCGGTTGCAATCTCCACATCGCGAGTGCGGTGAAAGCCCGCTCGCATCGTAAAGGGCGCCGAGGGATAGGGCACTGTTTCGGCCCGCCACGCGGCCACGAACGAGTCTGTGGGCAGCGTCGCATACGGATGCCCGTGCGGATCGTGCAGGGTTACCGTGGTGTCGTCCACCTCGATCACCACGACGAAGTGGTCCGAGCCGATCGGTGTTCCCATCCCAGGCATGTAGCCGAGTAATCCGAACTCTACCGGCCCGACCAGCACCGGGCCGGTCTTGCTGGCCGCGCGTAGCCGCCCGATCGCCTCGGTCGCCTCCCCGCCGGCCGTGCGCTCGCACGCCCAGCCCAGCGCCGCGATCGCGGGGCCGAGACCGAGGTCGGGATCCCAGCCGGCCGGGCTGAAGTACGGTAATTCGGCAATGAATGTCGCCCCGAACGGCGAGCCGGTCAACATTTCGATCGCTGCGGGATCGAGCGTTTGTACGCCGAGGACCATTGCCAGGGAATTGGCGTAGCAGTATGGCCCAGAACCGATGTAGCGAACCGTCATGCCCGCCAGCTTGGCAAAATCTAGGGTCAATTGCCAAGCGCTCCTTGGAAATGACCGCTTGTTGCAGCGCCGTGGGCTCAGCTGTCGGAGTGGGGGATGGCCGCGGCCGACCACGCCGCGAATCCCAGGGTCGCCCCGGTCAGCACCAGGACTCCCGACACGCCACCGGCCGCCGCGGCCGCCCCGGAGGCCATGGGGATCACGGTTTGGGCGACCCGATTGCCCGCCAGTCGCAGCGACAGCATGGTGCCGCGGGTGCCCTGCGGCGCCAACTGGGCGACCCAGCCCATCGTCATCGGCTGGCAGACCCCGGCGACGAAACCGTAGATCGCGGCCAGCGCGACGAGCACGGCGACGGGTACCGGAAGGGTCAGGCCGCAGAGCGCGAGCGCCGATCCGGCGCAGGCGGCCATGGTGAGCCGCCGACGGCCGACGGCCCGGGTCAGGCGGCCCAGGTTGATCCGGGACAGCATCTGCGCCACCGCGCGCGCCGCGAGCATCGCGGTCAACCAAGCCGGCGCGATGCCCCGCCCGTGCGCGAGGGCCGGCAGGTAGGCCAGGGTGACGTCGATCGACGCCAGGATCAGCCCGCTGACCAGTAGGGCCCGCCACATTCCGGGTAGCGCGATCAGTTGCCGGGCCGGCCAGGTGCGCTCCGGCGGCCCGGGCTCGGTGCCGCCGCCGGGGACCGCGCGGCGGTAGGTGCCGAAGCCGAAGGAGACCGCCAGGGTGCCCAGGCCGGCTAACGCGCAGACGGCTGCGATCGGCGCGAGCGGCGGCGACAGCGTGCCCGGAGCGGGCGGAACCAATAGCAGCAACGGGCCGACGCCCTGTCCCAGCGAGGTAATGAACGTGTAGACGCCGAAAGTGGAATCCATGCCGCGTCGCTCGGCCCGGCCGGCGACGGCGGACTGCTCGCCGACCATGGAGAAGACGATGCCGACGCCGAGCAGGCCGGTCGCCGCGATCAGGGCCGCGAGCCGCGCCGCGCCGAAGTACGCCAGCAGCGCCGAGCCGGTCAGCGCGAGCGCGCCGAGGACCATGCCCGGTCGTTCGCCCACCCGGTCGACCAGGCGCCCGGTGGTCAGGGCGAGCAGGAGCGGCGGCAACGCGAAGGCCGCCGTCAGCACGGCCAGCCACACCGAGCCGTACCCCAGCTCCAGCACCGCGTAGGACAGTGTCGGCCGGATCGCGTAGCTGATGGCCTGGACCAGGATGGCGTGGATGCCGAGCGTCGCCCAAAACAGCACGGCACCGCGATCGTACGGGCGGCGCGGCGCCGGCGGGTCAGACGGCGTTGCTGAGCGCCGACTTGATCCAGTCGACCGGCACGATCTCCGCGAATCCCGGTGCATCGGCGATCAGCCCCGTCTGCTTGTGAAACGCCACCGAGGCGTCGAACCCGGACTGCGGCGGCTGCGGGGACTCGGGGATCTCCTGTTGCAGGATAGTGGCGAGCGCCTGCACGGTTTCGGGCTTCAGCGTGTTCTGGAATTCGGCCAGCAGCGAGCCGGTCGCGGCGGCGTCGGTGTGGATGAGGGCCTGCGACTTGGCCACTCCGCGCAGGAACGCCGCGACCGCCTTGCCCTTCTGGTCGATGACCGACTGGGTCGTGATGATCACGCCGTGGGTGGCGTTCTTGAGCTCCGGCACGTCCCCGCCGGCCGGCGAGATGTAGATCCGGCCGGTGCCGGCCGCGGCGGCGAGCTGGCCGACCGGCTGCGGGAACGACAGCAGATCCACGCGGTGCTGGGACAGGGCGCCGAGCGCGGCCGAGGTGTCGCTGCCGAGGTTGACCAGGGTCGCGTCGCGTGTCGCGTCCAGGCCGGCCTGGTGGAAGAGGTACTTCACCAGGGCCTCGGTGCCGCTGCCCGGGCCGGTGATGCCGATCTTCTTGCCTTTCAAGGCCGCGACGCGTTCGCTCACCGGCGCGGAGTCGGCCGACGAGGGCATGGTGGTGCCGGCGATGATGTCGACGTAGTACGTGCTGGCTGAGGCGAGACGGGGGCGGGGGATGTCAGTCGTCTAGCGGTTTCCAACGGTTCGCGCGGGCGCCGAGCAGGTTGACGACGAGGTTGAGGAGCGCGGCGAAGAGGCTGAGCACGACGAGGGTGGCGAAGACGCCGTCGGTGTCGAAGCGGGCCGACGAGTCGCTGATGAGATAGCCCAGGCCGCGGTTGGAGGCGACCAACTCGCCGATCACCGCGCCGATGAGGGCGTACGGGATGGCGACGTGCAGGCCGGTGAACAGGCCGGTCATGGAGGCGGGCAGGATCACCTTGATCGCGATGTCCCGGCGGGAGCCGCCCATCAGCCGGACCGCGTCGATGAGCCCGCGGTCGACGTCGCGTACCCCGACCGCGGTGTTGAGGAAAACCAGGAAGAAGACGCTCACGGCCGCGAGCAGGACCTTCATTTGGGTACCGATGCCGAACCACACGATGAACAGCGGCGCGAGCGCGACCTTGGGGATCGAGTACAGGGCCATGAGGAACGGGTCCAGCACCGCCCAGACGATCCGGATGGGGGCGATCAGATATGCGAGCAGCGCGCCGCAGGTGGCGCCGAGCAGGAAACCGAGCACGATCTCACGGATTGTGGTCCACGTGTTCTCCCAGAGCGTTCCGTCGGCGGCCCACTGGCTCAGCCGGTGCAGGATGCCCGCTGGCGAGCTGACGAACAGGGGGTTGAAGACCGGGCCGGACAGCAACTGCCACGCGACCAGCCCGGCGGCCAGCACGGCCAGCCGCAGGATCCACACCGTGGCGCGCCGGCCGTTGCGCTGCCACCAGGTGTGCTGGGTGGCCACGCGCAGCGGCCCGGGCACCGAGGTGACCGCCGTCATGACTGGCCTTCCTTGAGCGCGGCGGCGAGGCGCCGGTGCAACTCGACGAAATGTGGATCGACCCGGACCTCGTCCGGGTCTCGGGGCCGGGACAGGTCGACCTGCTGATCGAGCAGGATCCGCCCCAGCGCGCCGAGGACGACGACGCGGTCGGCGAGGATCAGCGCCTCGTCGATGTCATCGGATTCCTTCCGTGGATACTGCGGCCTTCAGGCCGGGGAGGAAACGGAAGTTACGGCCCTGCGGCGCGTCGCTTCCACCTTCACAAACTAGATGCGTATCTTGTGGGCCGTGGCCAGGACTGTGAAGCGGGCGTTCAAGTTCCGCTTCTACCCGAGTGACGCGCAAGCCTGCGAGCTGGCGCGTACGTTCGGGTGTGTCCGTAAGGTCTACAACCTGGCGTTGGCCGCCCGGACCGAGGCGTGGACTTTGCGTCAGGAGCGGGTCAACTACAACGCCACCAGCGCGATGTTGACCGCCTGGAAGAAGACCGACGACCTGGCGTTCCTGAACGAGGTCTCCTGCGTCGCGCTGCAGCAGGGCCTGCGGCATCTGCAGGTGGCATTCACGAATTTCTTCGCCAAGCGGGCCCGCTACCCGAGGTTCAAGAGCAAGAAGCGCTCGCACCGTTCGGCCGAGTACACCACCAGCGGTTTCCGCTACCGCGACGGACGGCTCACCCTGGCCAAGATGACCGAACCACTCGACGTCGTGTGGTCGCGTCCGCTGCCCGAGGGTGCGGCACCGTCCACGGTTACCGTCAGCCAGGACGCGTCCGGACGCTGGTTTGTGTCCCTGCTCTGCGACGACGTGATCGAACACGTCCTCGCCACGGGTGCGGTCGGTATCGACGCCGGGCTCGATAGTCTGCTCACGCTGTCCACCGGGGAGAAGATCGCTAACCCCCGCTACGAGCGCCGTGACCGGAACGCGCTGGCACGGGCACAACGGGCTTACGCCCGTAAGGAGAAGGGTTCCAACAACCGGGCCGAAGCCTGGCTCAAGGTCGCCCGGGTCCACGCCCGGATCACCGACCGCAGGCGGGACTACCTGCACAAGCTGACCTCTCGGCTCGTTCGTGAGAACCAAACGATCGTGATCGAGGACCTGACCGTGCGTAACATGGTCAAAAACCACGCCCTGGCCCGTGCCGTGTCCGACGCGGCCTGGCGGCAGTTGCGCACCATGCTCGAATACAAGACGGACTGGCACGGCCGGGACCTGGTCGTGGTGGACCGCTGGTTCCCGTCGTCGAAGCTGTGCTCGGCCTGCGGACGACTGGCAGACAAGATGCCGCTGAACGTCCGCGCCTGGGTGTGTCCCTGCGGGGCCGTCCACGACCGCGATGTCAACGCGGCACGCAACATTCTCGCGGAGGGGCTCTCCGTGACTGCCTGTGGAGGCGGTGTAAGACCCCAACGGGAGAACTCCCGGACGGGGCAGTCGCCTGTGAAGCAGGAAACCCAGCGTGCGACCGCTGGAATCCCCCGCCTTTAGGCGGGTGGAGGATGTCAAGGGTTACGAACACCACGGACCGCCCGCTGCCGGACCACAGCCGCAGCAGATCCTCCTGCAGCTCGGTCCGCAGTTGGGCGTCCAGGGCGCTGAACGGCTCGTCAAGCAGCAGCGTCTCCGGTTGCCCGCCGAGCATGCGGGCCAGGCTGGCCCGGCGGCGCATCCCGCCGGACAGCTCACGCGGATAGTGCCGCTCGTAGCCGGCCAGGCCGACCCGTTCGATCAGCGCCTGGGCCGCCGCGGCCCGGCTCTTCTTCGGCTCGCCGCGCAACTCCATCGGCATCTCCACGTTGCGCCGCACGTCGCGCCACGGCATGAGGGTGTCGTGCTGGGTGAGATAGCCGATCTGGGTGCGCGGCCCGGTCAGCTCCTGGCCCTGGTATCGAATCTGCCCGCTGGTCGCCGAGGTCAGACCGGCGAGCAGGTTGAGCAGCGTGGACTTGCCGCAGCCGCTGCGGCCCAGCAGCACCAGGAACGTGCCCGGCTCGACGGTCAGGTCAAACCCGCGCAGGGCCACCAGATCCTGCCCGTCCTTGCTGAAATGCTTGGCCAGTTTGCGGACTTCGAGGACGGCACTCATACGTTCTCCTCCCCGGCAGGGGTCTCACCTGGAGAGCTGGACGTCGATGCTTGCCCGAGCCTGACAGTTATCAACATTATTGTCAACAATATGTTTCGCCGGAAATGACCTTGGGCGGGAGGGCACCGCGTCGCCGCGATGTCGTCCCGCCCAAGCTCTGGTGTACTTCGGGCCGTGCCGGTGATCCCCGGTCAGCTGGACATGACCATGAGCATGGTCATCATGCCTTCGTCCTCGTGGACGGCGTTGTGGCAATGCAGCATGTACGCGTACTCGTCGTCGGTGTAGTCGGTGAATTGCATGGCGATGATGACGGTGCTTTGCGGCCCGACCAGGATGGTGTCCTTCCATTCCGCGTAGCCGTCGGTGGGTGCCTCCCCGTCGATGCTCTGCACCTGGAAGGGCACGTCGTGGAGATGGAACGAGTGGGTCAGGCCGGTCGCGTTGGTGATGGTCCATACTTCGATGTTGTCCAGGACCGTCATGATCTCGTTGGACTCCATGGCCTCCATGGTGGTGCCGGCCACGCCGTTGATGTACATCTCGTTGCCCGCGTTGGACAACGCGATGGTCCGCGTGGCGTCGGGGCTGCTGACGTCCAGCGCGGTGAACGTGTTGAGCGAATCGGGCAGGTCGTCGGAAGCGTCGGTGGCGGTGGACGTGATGGTGACGATCTCGCTGGTGCCGCTGCCGCCGCCGGCCCCGCCCGCGGTCACGGTCGCCTGCAGCGTGACACTCGCCGAACTCGTGACGTCGATACAGATCTCCGCCCGCTCGCCGCCGACCAGTTCCAGACTGGTGATTGACAGGGGCGCGGAGAGCAGCGCGGCGTCGCTGGCGACCTGGGTGAAGCTGGAACCGTCGGAGACCGTGATGGTGATGATGTCGGCGATGGAGGCGTTGAGCAGGTGGAAGCGAACCCGGGCTTCGTCCACGACCAGCGTCGGTGTGCCGTCGACTCCGACGTTGGCGCCGTTGACCAGCAACGGATATGTCGTGGTGGTGGCGACCTCACCCGCGGTTGTGTACAGGAGTTCGCCGGTCGAACTGATCGGGTTTGACTGGATGATCAGCGGGAACTGGTTGGTGCCGTAGTCGCTCGGCAGAGCGGCCGCGCCGTCGGTGTCGTCGTCGACGATGAGCATGCCGGCCAGGCCGAGGGCGATCTGCTGGGCGGTCGTGCCCAGCGCGTGCGGGTGGAACCAGAGCGTGCAGGCGCCTTGGTTGATTTCGAACGAGGGCGACAGGGTGCCGCCGGCTTCGATGGTGTTCTGCGGCCCGCCGTCGACCGCGGGAGGAATGTGCGCGCCGTGCCAGTGCACGGTGCTCACATCGCTGAGGCTGTTGGTGATGTCCATCTGGACGGTGTCGCCCTGGGTCACCTTGAGGACCGGTCCGAGATAGGCCTGGTTGAAGCCGGCGGTGTCGCTGCTGATTCCACTTAGGATCTCGGTGGTGCCGGTCTGCATCTCGAGCGTGAACACCAGCGTGCCGTCCGAGTCCGCTGTGCCCTCAAGCAGTGTGGGGATGTTGAGGGTGCCGGTTGCGGTGTCCGCCTTCGCGGGGGAGGCGACACTCAGGCCGGCCCCCGCAGCGGTCCCGAGGAGGGCCAGCGCGCCGAGGCCGCGCAGCACGCCGCGTCGGGAGAGACGGCTTTCGCTGATGCCGGAAGCCAATGCGGGCTGGGGACGCGAGATGGAACGGGGGGACTGGCTCGTGTGGACCGGGTTCTGCACCGGCCGCTGTCGTTTGGTCATGGCCGGGGAAGTTAGGCACGGAGTCTGTGGTTCAGCCGTGGAGTTCATCTTGAAAACATCAGATTGTCCACAGCCTCGCTCGACGCGGCGTCTCCAACTGAAAGCGGGCTGTAGGAATGCCTGGTGGCGACTGGGATAGCGGGCCGGTTGTTGTGGAATCCCTGTGCTGTCAACGAGCCATGAATCTGTAGACGCATTCAGGCTGAAGAATAAATTGTGACCCGCACATGGCTTGCTGATAGGCAATCTCGACGGGGCTTTGAGGAAACGCCACCACGGTGAACCCCGGCATCCAGCTACGGCTCCGGAAGCCGGTGCCTTAGCCAGACATCGATGAAGGGAAAACCATGCGCAGACGCACAATGGGCAACGCAGCGATCATTTCCGCTGCCCTGCTCACCACGATCGGGCTCGGGGTGGCGGTGGCCTCCGCCGCCACCTCTGGCTCGGGCACGACGGCCGAGGCTTCGGCCCCGCCCAGCGCTTCGAGCAGTGTCCCCGCTTCCAGCCGCCCGACGGCGTCCGCAAGCGCCTCGGCCAGCGCCTCGGCGAGTAGCTCGTCCGGCAGCAGCAAGTGCGCGGACGTGTTCCTCGCCACCGATCCGGCGGGCGACAAGGTCGGCAGTCTGTGCACCGCGGTAACTGGTACCAGTTCGGCTATCGACGGCGTGGCGGTCACCTTCACGCCGTCGTCCAGTTGCAGTGGCAGCATCACCTTGCGGGTGTCCGGTATCGACCAGGACAGCGCCGAGTTCGCCGAGGTCAAGGAGCTCACCTGCGGCTCGTCCGCGTCGAAGGCCTCGTTCGACCCGGTTACCGCGGTCCCGTCCGACACCTTCATCTGCGGGGTGTTGCTTGCCGACAAGTACACCGCGGCGCAGGCCTGCGTCCCGATCTCCTGACGTCGACGTACGGCCCATGCAGAAGTGCCGGGCCTGGGCGTCGGCGTAAAGCGCCCCGAGTGTCCGGTACGAGTACCGCCGCGCCGTGGGGAGGGATCGCGGCACGAAACCGGGACGTGCGACACCCCTGCCCCTTCGTAGCGTTCTCCCCAAGCAAACAGCGCGAAGGAGAACGGTCATGGGATCTTCCAGGTTCGGGCGCCGGCGGTTACTCGGCTTGGCGGCGATCGCCGGGACGGTGGCGGTCGCGGGGCCGCTCGCCGGCGGGCGGCTCGCCGACGCGGCGACCGGCGTGGACTATGCCGCGCTGAAGAATGCCCTGCGGGGGCCGTTGCTGCGGCCCGGCAACTCCGGCTATTCGACGGCGGCCAAGCCCTTCAACGTCGCCCTCGGCGTCCGCAAGCCCGCCGCGATCGCGAAGGTCGCCAACGTCGCGGACGTCGGCACCTGCGTGCGGCGGGTGCGCGGGCACGGCGTGCCGCTGGCCGCCCGGTCCGGCGGCCACAGCTATGCGGGCTTCTCGACGCCGAACAACGGTGTGGTCGTGGACGTCTCCGCGCTGAAGAACATCACGGTCAAGAGCAACGGTACGGCGGTTGTCGGCGCCGGCGCCCGGCTCATCGACGTCTACTCGGCGCTCGCGGCGCACGGTCGGGCCCTACCGGCCGGGTCGTGCCCCACGGTCGGCATCGCCGGCAGCACGCTCGGTGGCGGCATCGGCGTGGTCGCCCGCGCCTACGGCCTGACCTGCGATCACCTGCGGGGCGCCACGGTGGTCACCGCCGACGGCTCGGTGCACACCGTCGACAGCAACCACGACGCCGACCTCTTCTGGGCGTTGCGCGGCGGCGGTGGCGGTAACGGCGGCATCGTCACCGACTTCACCTTCTCCACGGTGCCGGCACCCACCGTCACGATCTTCTCGCTGCACTTCCCGGCCTCGTCCACGGCGCGCGTGCTGCGCGCCTGGTCGAGCTGGATGGACGCGGCGCCGGACCAGCTCAGCGCGTTGTGTGCGGTCACCGCCGCGTCCACCCCGACCAATCGGGTCACCGGCACCTGGACCGGGTCGTCCGCCGCGCTGTCGGGCCACCTCAGCTCGTTGATCGCCGCGGTCGGCGCGGCGCCGACCTCTCGGACGACGCACACCTACGGCTACCTGACCGCGATGAAGTACTTCGCCGGCTGCCTCAACGAGACCGTCACCGCCTGTCACGCCAGTTCGACACCGGGCGGCACCCTGGGCCGCGAGTCGTTCCGGGCTGCGTCGCGGATGCTCGAGCACACGGTGACCGCCTCGATGGCCGACAAGGTCGTGAGCCTGATGCGTAGGCAGAAGGGCATGGTTTTGCTCTTCGACTCGCTGCGTGGCCAGGTGGCCAAGATCAAACCCACGGAGACGGCATTCGTACACCGTGGTGCGCACGCCTCGGTGCAGGTCTACAGCGGCAACGGCGCGAACGGCCCGGCGGTGCTCGCTGTTCAGCAGGCACTGGCCCCGATCGTCGGCACCGGGGCGTACGTGAACTATCTGAACCCGGGCCAGCAGGACTGGGCGACGGCCTATTACGGCGCCAACCTGTCCCGCCTGCGCCGGGTGATCAAGCACTACGACCCGGACGGCGTCTTCAGCTTCGCCCAGTCCCCGCTGCACGCCTGACCTGCGGTCAGGGCGCCGCCGAGGTGGCCGGCAGCCGCCAGCGCTGGGTGGCCGCGCCGGTACAGGGCAGGATCGCCAGCGCGGGCCCGCCCGCATTGTCCGGCAAAATACTCAGGCAGAGCCCGGATTGCGCGTTGAACAGCGCCCCGTCGGGCTCCGGGACCCACAGCTGGGCGGGGCCGGAATTACAGTCCCAGAGCTGGACCCGGTGGTTGATGTCGGCGCCGGAATTGGCGCCGATGTCGAGGCACCGGGTGGCGCCGGCGGCCGCCGGCATCAGCGCGCCCAACGCTGTGAACTTCCACCGTTGACCGGTCGTGCCGCTACACGCGGCGGCCGCCACCTGGCTGCCGTTCGCGTCGGTCGGCGGCATCTCGAGGCAGCGGCCGTCGACGCTGGTCACCGTCGATACCGGCGGTTGGTTGCCGGTGGGCGGGGGCTGCTGGGTCAGGCTGGGATAGGTCGCGCTCAGCGGCGGCTCCTGCGCGGCCGGTGCGGTGGTCGTCACCTGCTCCGACGCGGGGGTGGAGGCGGAGGCCGCGGCCCGGGGCGCCGCCTGTGAGGCCGACTCTTCGCCACGGGTCAGGGTCAGCTGCGCCACGACCGCTCCGGCCGCGATCAGCAAAACCGCCGCCGCCACCGATCCCATCGCCCACACCAGCCGCCGGCGCGGCCGGGCGGGCGGGCCGGCGACCTGTCGGCCCGGCACCGAATCGTGCCGGAGGGTAGCCGACAAAAGCGACGGATAGCTCGAACCCCCGGACCGGCCCGACGGCTCCTTCGCGTGCGCGGGCTCGTGGCCGGCGCTCGGCGGCCTCGCGGCGAAGCCGTTGCCCTTCGTCCGCCGGCACCACTCGATGATCTGGTCCGGGCTGGGGCGCCGCGCCGGGTCCCGGGCCACGCAGGCGCGGATCAGATATTGCAGATCCGGATCCACCCCTTCCAGGTCCACATTCTCCTGAAGGATGCGAAAGCAGATGGACTCCGCCGGGCCGGTGCCGTAGGGGTGGCGCCCGGTCGCGGCGTGCGCGATGGTCGCGCCCAGGGCGAACACGTCCGCCGCCGGGGTCAGCTCATGGTCGGCGGTCAGCAACTCGGGCGCGATGTATCCGGGCGTGCCGACGATGATGTCGGTCTGGGTCAGCCCGGTCTCGCTCGTGTCCCGGGCGAGCCCGAAGTCGATCAGATGTGGCCCGGTCGCCGAGAGGATGATGTTCTGCGGCTTGAGATCGCGGTGGCAGATGCCGTGGGCATGCACGTCCGACAGGCCCTCGGCGAGGCTCGCCGTCAGCAAGAGACACTCGTCGAGCGACAGCGGGCCCTCGATCTCAAGCGAGGCGGCGAGGGTCGGCCCGGGGATGAACTCGGTGGCCATCCAGTACGGCGGGGCCGCCAATTCGTAGTCGATCAGTGCCGCGGTGTACGCGCTGCGGACGGTGCGTAAGGTTGCGATTTCCCGGCGGAAGCGGGCCAGCGTGTTGGGCTGAGCGAAGAGGCACGGGCTGATTACCTTGATGGCGGCCAGGCGGCCACCGGGCGAGCGTCCGAGATACACCGTTCCCATGCCGCCGGTGCCTAGCCGGCCCTCGAGCTCGTACCGTCCGACCTGGGTCGGATCGCTTGGCAAAAGTGGTTGCACGGAGCCGCATCCCTCATCGCCATCGCCGTATTCAGGACGCCGGAGCTTCTCACAATAACGCGACGGAGTCACCCTCGGACCCCGGTTCCCGGCAAGCCTGTGACCAGCGTTTCCTCTTAGAACCAGATCTTTCCGTACGGGCGGGCAGGAAACGGCGGATCGGCTTGTCGCGGGCCCGTGTCGGTACCCAAGTATGGTGGCGCGGTCGGCTGTGCGGCGGCTGCCGTAGCCGGTTACTAACTGATGGTGTAAAGCAGATCCGGGCCGATTGACTGTCGCGTTATTCCGAGCCCGTCGATCGACCCGTACAGCGCGGTTTCGTACGGCGTGCCGGCGATCCGGTCCCGGACCACCACGACGCTGCGGATCCCCAGCTCGCGCAGCCGGAGCACGCTCGCCACGCTGGGGAACGACTGCATGAGGTCGCGCACCTCCTGCCGCACCGGGGTGACCACGCTGCTCGCGCCGTTCGCCACCTCCGGGAAGCCGTCGGTCGACCACAGCATCACGTTGAGGT
>Ga0307512_10006134_pt1 | contig 12280 bp, 13 predicted proteins | sample 14_EM_MG_FD_200267 | JGI IMG/M metagenome (GOLD analysis project Ga0307512, IMG submission 200267) | Populus trichocarpa ectomycorrhiza microbial communities from riparian zone in the Pacific Northwest, United States - 14_EM | ecosystem: Host-associated > Plants > Roots > Unclassified | place... | reverse complement strand
AGCTGAAGCCCCACACTGGTAGATAATAGAGATGTACTGGAACACCGCAATGCAGCAAAACAACATTTGGTCAATAGCATTTGAGGCACGCACAAAGGAGATCTTGAAAGAGGTATGCTGAAGCAACTGCCCACGTTGGATATTACACGCTCAAACTGGTACCAGGTTCGCGCACAAGTCGATAAGGTTAAATCCCATTTTATTCAATCAGCAAGGGACAACATAGCAGAGCTTTATGATCTCCACCGCTTTGAATCCACCGCAGAGCGTTTGGAATTCATCGATTCCCTTCTGGCAGACAATATGTATCTTTTTCCTATAGCAGAGCGTGTGGAAGGTGGTGTACGCGGTCCAAATCCAACACAGAGAGAGTCGAAAGCTGCTAACTAATGGCTAGCGTCCACTTTACTTCCTGGCGGAAGCAATCCCGTGGTTTATCTACATCAAATTTTATCATCGGGCGAATATCCGCAGTAAGTATGCTGATGGATTTTATAATTCCATGATTGACGACAAGGACGGTCATATACCCTCGCCACTGATCATGTTTACTTGCACCGCGTTGCGCCATGCTCTCCTGGAGTGGCAAAAGGACAAAGGTGTTCATCCGAAAGCTTCCAAGTCAAAGCTGAAAGCGGACAGACCTGATTGCGCGAACTACTTCAACTGCAAGAATGACGGTGGTAAGATTGTATCCTGCTGCTCTGTAACGGGTCGCAAGTTGTTAACCTCGCCTGGCATTGCAGACATGTATACATTCTTGATGAATACCTGGAACACACTACCGGAGAGCTACCAGCAGAAGGTGTATAACAACACTCTTGCCACAGTCAAGAGTCAGATCCAACAGGCGGAGAACCCAACGCCTGCCGTGGTGATCAGCGTGGAAGCAGCGCGTGTTGACAATGCTATTCTTCTTGACTATTTGACCTCCGAAGTGGCGCTTGAGGAACCTGAGATCGGAAGCACAGACTCAAACATCCCGATAGACAACAATTGCACAGATGATGAATGGCATTTCGGGATGCCAGGGGGCAGCGGGGATTTCGAAGATGAAGGTGACGAAAGCGATCCCATCCCCACCGCCAGCCGGAGATGACGGGCCGCTACTGAACTCGAGAGGTTTGACCTGGGAACCAGTGATGTCGATGGGTATGAGGGCGAGGATGGCGATGATGCGGATGCGGATGAGGAGGAAGAACCATCGCAAGCCGAGGATGGATCAACGCAGAATGTCGAGGACTGAGGGCATAGTAGGTTTGACCTGGGAACCAGAGATGTCGACGGGTATGAGGGCGAGGATGGCGACGATGCAGATGAGGAGGAAGAAGCATCGCAAGCTGATGACGGATCAACGCAGAATGTGGAGGACTGAGGGTATAGTACTAGAGAGTGTGAAGATTGGACAGTATATTTCAGACATGTAAAATACGATAATGGCGAAGCAAATGCAACGGCAAGCGATGTATCCGAAGCGAAGACTGTATTGCAATAAATGACAAATCTCAATGCTAAACAAATGAGAGTGCGGCATGTGGCTATCGGCCGAAGAAAGGCATAAACATCGCCAGGCGTTGTGTAAACTGCCACTACATAACTGCAACCCCTGCGAAGAGTGTAACATACATGTCGTTCTGATGGTGCGTATACGTCACCACATTCCGGACGCAAAGTAAAGGAAGCCTGACGCCGGAGCGGCGAGCGTAATATACAACGTGACGCGTCGCAAGAATAAGAGGCATGGTATAATAGCCGCCGCAAGGGGGGTATGAAACGCGACCCGTCGCGTCTGATTCTCCGTCAGAGGGTACGAGGTTCCGCCAGAGCCGTCAGAGCCGTCCGGAACACCAGGGTGTTTCAGACGGAAACTAGAGTTGTTGCTGATGCACCTCAAGGAGCTTTGATGAGTGATGCGTGTTTATGACCGGCAAAGGCTCTTCTAAATAATCGGGTACGCTGCTATAAGTTGAGAAAGATGTAGATGCCCGATGCCCAAGGCGGAGGGAGAATGTGAGAAGTACGAAGGAATGTCCTACAAAGGGTGGAGGGGATTGATGAGTTGATCCCAGAGAATAAACCTTTCGAAAGGACGAGTTATGAAAGGACAACATTACCAACGGAAAGACGATGCCTTAAGGGCGAAGTGTTAAATCAGGATGAGGAACAAGCATTGGAAGAAGCGAGGTTAGAAAGGGAAGGGCTTGTTTTTTGGACTGATGGATCAAGAAAAGAAGATGAGTGGGTCAGGTGTGCAGTGGTATGGGAAGAGGAAGGAAGGTGGAATGAAAGAAGGGTGCACTTAGGCCGACAGAAGCAGTCGTTCGACGCAGAAATGTATGTGATGTCGGAAGCGATCAAGATCGTGGATGAGATGGCAAAAGTAAAGGAGGTTACCAGGTTTACGGCTTTTACGGATTCCCAGGCAACCTTAAGATGAATACAATCGGACGAGCCAGGCCCAGGACAGGTACTAGTGTTACGGACGATGAAATGGGTTGATGCATTAGGCAGAAAAAATATCCAGGCAGAGTACTGGTGGGTACCTGCTCATAGAGGAATATAAGACAATGAAGAAACGGACCAACAGGCAACAAATGCGGCGTATAAGCGTTGCGGAAGTAACACCAAAACGCAAAATCCGCTACCGCTTTTAGATTATGATTCTCTCTCCCATATTAGCCAAAGGTTAACTGAGGTAAAATGGGAAGAAAGTAAGAAAGAAATTAAAGAGTTGGGGAAGAAGTCAAAGCACAGTTACCGGTATGATTTGGTGAAGAGGGGAGGTAACAGTGTGGTGATGGGAGCCAAAAAGACGATTGCGGCGAGGTTTTATCAGCTTAAGTCAGGATATACACTGATAGGTGAAATACCTATTGCAGATCGGAAAAAGAAGAGATATGAAATGCTGGTGGTGTGGGCATGAATATCAGACAAGAGACCACCTTTTTAAGTGGTGTAAAAGATGGAAACGAGAACAAAAAAGGCTTTGGGTTGATGGGCAAGAGGGGGAGGATGGGTATGAGGGTGTTGAAAAGGTTTTGAAGAAGCCAAAGATTTCATTGCCAATGTCTCTTGTTTTTGCAGAAGAAAAATGTTCACAGGCTCTGATGGATTTCTTATTGTGTACAGACGTCGGCAGAATCAGCGGAGTGGTGGAGGAGGCGGAGAACTCAGATCACGAGGAGTCGAGTGATGGGGGGGTGTAAAAGTTTGATCTTGTCATTTGGCAGTTGTTTTTTTTTTTTTTTTTTTCTCTGTTATGGGGATGAGGACTCGCGACTTTCCTTTTGTTTCTTTATGTCACGGAAGAAGTGGGCAGGAATTAAGTACGGGACACGCCATGGCCGCCAGTGGCCGAATGCAATATGATTACAAACAAACAAACAAACTAAGCATACTCTGAATTCAGTATATAAGATCACACGATGGTTCCTGTAGTTTAGGATATACAAGCTTAAAAGCAATCAGTATTTTCTACAATAACTGGTCACTTGGGTCAGAATGAGAACTTGTGAATTTAGCACTTAATAGTGGTACGTGGGGCCTACAGTTGACTTAGACGAGGCGGGTGACGTTATACTAGGCGCATTTGTTGTCCTAGGTGAGGGGTGCTTAATCATGTACTCAATCTATATTACATTCCTCTCTTCATTCATCTATCGACCGCGATTCTATTTCACAATCACCCTTAATCCTCAAATCTACCTTCACCACCCAACCGACTTCCACCTTCTTCTCTGTTCTAGCATTGCTTCCTTGCCTACTCCACACGGCGAACTGCTTACGTTCCCTGCTCCCGTAATATTCCTCAAATCCGGCTCGGACGCAGCATGTGTAATAATGGTTATTTGGCTAACTACTTCGATGAACGGAGAGGAGGGGAAACCATCTGGCTGATGAGGGATTGGGGTTGACAGACAGGGAGGGGAGGAGGGTTGGAGTGAGGAGAGGGTTGTTACTTCCGACAATGAGCTGGTGGGTTCTTCCTCCACCTCCTGTTCAGCTGGTACTGCTGGAATTGGTTCTAGTTTGTCGGCAGGTGAAATGGCGTCAGCTGCGTCATAGCACTCGGATTTGTCTTCCATGTTCTCTTCCGAAGGTCCTAGAAGAGGAAGATTGACCTCATGTGGCGGACAACAGTTTGGATGCACCTCAGTTTCGCACTCATCAGTGCCTTTGCCCGAAGATCCTAAGTTGAAAGTATCTTGATGTACTTCCTCGACCCTCGCCCGCTTCCTCGGCTTCGACACCTCTTCCTTTCTGTTCCAAGCGCGTTTCCGGTCCTCGTTTACCTGTGCTTCAATCTTGTCACCCTTATCTTCGGCCAGAAACTGCACTTTCCACTTCCGCCTCCGTTTCCCTTCCCTGCTTGCTCTCTCCCTCTCCTCCGAAATAGTGATCGGCCTCTGCCTCTGCCTCCCTCCAATCCTCGCATATCGCTGTGGCTCTGGGATAGCTTCAAAGGCAGTCCTCCAGCGCTCTATATCCACTTCGCTCCCCACAGTCATCTTAACAACAGCATTATACAGATCATTTGCCAGATGCTGTTGGTTCATTTCTCCGAGACTCACAATTGCCCTGGCAATGCGGGGGTGATCATGGTGGTCACGCACCAACCACCGCACGTCGTCTCCTTTCCCAGCGATGATTTTTGGGGTCTTTGAAGGCCGCCAGGTAAGGCCGAGGTAGATGATGAAACGTTCCACGGCTTGCAGATAGCGTTCTTGTAGGTGGGCACGTGTGATGAGGGACTTGCGGTCCGTGGCCGTCATGACAGGGATGTCGGGCGTTGGCTCAGGAGGGGGGATGGTGGATGGGAACCACCAGAAGTACCAGTGCCCCTGTAAGCCCAACATTTCGTCGGTGAGCTCCAGAGACGCTGAGAGAGGAATTCCGGTGTTATCTGGATCACCAGGAGTGCAGAAGTAGGCGACTACGGTGCTATCGTTGGGTTGTGGGGTTTGCTGTGTTGATTAGCTTCCGAATAAAGTAACTTTTGAGCTGGGAAGGGCTACCGATATTTCTGAATCCTCTCCACCAATGAAAAAACTGGTGATACGTTTAAGAAATCTGAAAAGTACTTGAAGTTAGCTCTAAGATTTCCGTTTACTGCAGGGAAGATACTTACGATTTCTTCTCCTCGGAAGGGGGAGGGGTAGATCCACCTGCAGGCTCAGGTTCCGGGACTGTGTCTTTGGGCTTTACCTCTTTAGTCTTCTTCAAATTTCGCTTGACTTCGTCTCGATAGCATTTATACCCACCCAGCCCAACACGGTACTGATCCTTCGCCGGCTGTCGTCTATAGGGATCAATAACCACTGGGTTTTTATCGCCTTCATCTAGTATCCTTTCCTGCGCCTGCAATGAGAACCACATTTCATGCGCCTCGTCGACTATTCCTGCGTCCTCGCTCTCATCAAACGGACTGACATTTAGCAGCTCCAGCATGCGGTCTCGCGGCGCTTCGAGCTCTTCTGGGTCATCTGGAAGAATACACTCCAGATAGTTCCGGATGATAGCGTGTAGTAGCTCATCTCCTAGCTGCCATTCCACAATCCTGCGCCAGCGGTTCACATGCCACTGAAGCATTACCGATCGCTGCTCTGGCAAAACCACGTGTTTCCCCAGAATGAAATATGTCAACTCTGCCTCCCACGCAAAGCCGATTATTCGCAAGTGCCGGAGAACCCGGCTGACAAATGCGGGGATGGGAGAGAGGTCGTCCGTGTCCCAGCCTAATGATGCGGCCTCCCCGTCCGGTTCCTTTCCGATGCGTCGCAGCTGCGTCCGTGCGGATTCATCTGGCGGATGGTATGCCTCAAAGCCGAGGAGGTTCCAGAAGCACTCCAGGTTTTGGTAAGTGTGACAGCGGAGGGTGTTGGTTTTGTCCATGTCGTATCGGAGGAGGAAGTGTGCAGATAAAAGCGGGCAATACTTTGGGGGTTGTTTTGTGACGTTCCTGTTATCCACATGAGTGAGGACGGTACTTCCCAGGTCGTCGGGTGTGAACTCGGCTTTCTCGTCGTGATCTACCCTGTCAGGGATGGGAAACATCCAGCGGATCCAGTCAGTATAAGAGCCGTGGCACAGCAGGTCGTCTGACATTTCAAGGACCCTGCGACGGGTTAGTGCTCCGCAGGCCTTAATTCTAACGTCCCTGTCGGCGAGGAAGTTCAGGAGGTCATCGTCGGACCAGTGGAACTTGGGTAGAGGCATATCGTCTCGGTTGTGCTCCAGTGCTTGGAGGACGAGGATGGGATTATCAAGGGCGGGGAGGAAGTGACGTGGCCAGCTGGATTTACTCGCCTTTTCCTGAGCTCGTGGAATGGGGACTGCAACATCGTCCTGCAGCGGTGGATCGTCTTCAGGCCCAAAATCAAAGGCAAAATCGCTGTCAATATCATCTTCGTCATCCGCATCACTACCACCATTGCCAGTACCCCTATTGTCTCGGCCCTCCCTTTTATGTGCGCGCCCCTGCCCTACAAGTGCGCGTGTATAGATACGGAACATGTTAATTCTCTCTTGATCCATCTCAGACAGTCTCGCGTGCTTCAATTCGTGGAGCATCCGGATAGTTTTATTCTCGTAATCCAGTGCGTTGAGTTTTGCGAGATATCCGTCTGAGCCGAGCCTCTCTGCCACGGGACGCCAGTACCGATGTGTATTCATCAACGCTGTAAAGTCGTAACTCTTATATCCACCCGACCACCGCTATTTTTCCGCCAACTCATCAGCCTGAGTGACTATGTATGAAGTTGTTTCATACCCATTTATAATCAAACTCGAAGGTCTCTCCGTAGTGGTGACAAGCGTTCTGGAGATCATTGATCAAAAAGTTACGGATCCGTCGTAGCAGCGTGCGTCTTTGCTCAGGCGTCTCCAAATCACCTTTATCAACGCAGCATATCTCCGTAAGCCTCCCTCCCTCTTTCAACTGCAACTAAAAAGAGGATCTCACCAGGAAAAGAGTCAACAACAATATCCATAAACTCCTCATCTCTAATATCTACCTCCTCCGCGATATTCCCCCGGAAATGCTGTCGGATATGCTTCATCATCGCCTGTCCCCATCATTATCAGCCCTACTATTCCCCAACATGGTAGGTATACTCACTGGACCCCGTAAATGCGCCGTCCCCGCCTTGTCCCCGAAACAAAACAAGCACCCCTTCTCCATCAAGCTCAACGCAACGGAATTTAGCCCCAGCGTATCCAGCATCTTTCCCTGCCGCGCGTGCAGCCAGGTTATGCTGTTATTCATCGTGTCGAAAATCCGAGATGCTAGTACTTCCGCGTTCGCCTCGCTCTCGTACAGCAATAGTCGGGTCGCACCAAGAATAAACCGTCTTGTTAGAGGCCTGTGGAGTAAAATGTTGCGCGCAGATAACCGTGAGTCAAGTATCTCCAAGAAGTCGTCGGGGTCTTCTTCGCTGGTTTCGGATGGCTTTTTGGGTGGGTTGGGGGTTTTACCGCCGGTTTCGGAGTTGGGATCTGGGCTCTCCATAGTATCGGGGAGTATCGCTTCTTTTTGGGGGGATGGGTTTGCGTCGGTGTTTGAGGTGTCAGGGCTGGAATCGTTGAACCAGTCTTGAGGTTTGATTTCTGCTTCTGGAGGGTCGTAGATGGAGGAGTTTGGGAGTTCTTCAATTGCCGCTGCTGGAGGAGAAGTCTTATAATGATCGTTATCTTCAGAACCGGTTCTCGGTTTCTTTTTCTTCTCGTTTCCCACGCTGCCACAACCACCACCATGAATTACCTGTAAATTTGTAGTATTAGTTTCTTTAAGACTGGAGATGTTGAGCATGGGGATGTCGGAAAAGTTGGGGGTATCGTTGACTTCCATCACGATGGGTGGTACCTGAGAGGAAGGTTGAAGGGGGAGTGTGGTGTTATATTGGGGGTGTGGTTGGTTTCTTTGTTTGATGTTGTGGGTGAACAAAGAAAGTTTGAAGATATGATATATGTTTGAGGTTGTTCTTTCTTTGACGGATTGAGAGAGTATGGTGACGGCAGGTTGAATGTTCCTTTGTCTGGCAATGTAAGGAGTGGAATTTGCGCCCTTTTGATTTCCTATCTCCGACCAGCCATCTATAGGTCTAATCTATCAATCTATGTATGGGATATCTACAGATACATACACGTTCATATATATACAATTTAGAGTTCCATCCGCTTGATCGCACCGTCACCAGAAATTCGTCAGCACACCAGGTCTATTCGCTCTTCACTTACGCGTTACAAGTTCCACTGGTTCTTAAAAGTCACCAACCACATACGAGCTTCTACTCGCCACCAAGTCCTCCTCCTCCTCGTAAACATCATCTTCCTCCGGATACCCCACCACATCTACAACAAAGTCCATACACTCCCTCCATCGATCCCTAACCAGCGTATGTCCAGCATCAGCCAGGACCTCTCCACGCACCCTCTCTTTTCCACCAAGAAGGTCCACCATCTCCGGCAGCAAGGTTGGGGGGATAACATCATCAACCCCACCCACCAAAATACCCACCCTCTGAATCCCTTTCTTCGCCACCTCCCGCCACTCCTGCTGCCGATCATAAAGCGGGCCATGCCGGAACGAGTTCCCAAACGCCATCGCAAACCCCTTATGCGAGCTCGCCTGCCACCTCATAATCTTCCCATAATCCAGACCATCCTCGCTTGCTAGATCCCCCGCATGCGCCCGGGTCCTCACCCCAACCTGCCGCCCAACCATATATGTCTCCAGCGCGGCGGGGACCCATCCACCGCGACCAAGCTTCAACAACAACCCTAGCTTACTCCCGTTTAGAATCCCACCGGGCGCAAACAACACCAGCGCCTCAATTCGCTCCGCGAAATGTGCGGCGAATGACACCGCAATCCCACCACCGAGAGAGTATCCAACGAGCGAGAATCGGTCCCAAGAGAGTGGAGATGAGTACAACACGTACAGGATCTGTGTAGCGAAAAGTCGCTCGTCGTAGTCGACGCCAACTGGGGCGTCAGAGTAACCGCGACCGAAAAGGTCGAAGGTCATTACGCGGTAGCCATCTGTTGCTAGTGCGGTCGCGAGAGAGCTAAAGATGACAGAGGGCGTCGAGATCCCGTGGACGAGAAGAATTTTTCGGCCATTGGCGGGACCAAATTCGGAGACTGAGATGGTGCCATGAGGGGTAGAGACTAAGCGGGAGCCTGGGAGGATGTTGAGTGGGTAGGCGGTGTCGCTGGTGGGAGGTAGGACTCGAGGGGAGGGGATGGACCGCGGTGGTGGTTGAGTGGAACGCAGGAGAAGGTAGGAGGTTGTTAAACCGAGGACGGTGGTGGCTAGTATGGTTTGGTGGAAGGGGCAGACGAACAGCGCCTGGTAGTGCTTGGAGAGGGAGTCAGTGAGCAACATTGCGGAGGGAAAGTGGGAAAGGTGGGGAGTAGTGTTGGTGTACTTATCACGACCGTTGGGTGGTGATGGATGGAGGGGTGAGTTGTGGCGGGGTATCAACGGAATAGTCCGGAATTGAGCGGAAGTAGCCGTGGGTTAGGTGAATATCAATGCCAAGCTTCCGTTGAGCCGCGGTCGGAACTATTGCCGAACACACATGATTGGTGCATTCAATTGCGGTTAAGAGGAACAGAAACCGGTTATTATATGCGATTATAGTAGGCCAAAGTGGGCGAAACTATTAAACTTGTTATGTTTGTTAAATTTATAGGAATGATAAATGTAAACAGTTGGGCGCTTCTTGACATACATCATAGTACCTCTAGATACCGCTAGGTACCAAGATATGCTTCGGCGTACGTCAAATTCGTGTGCCAAATCTAACTGACACGACATGTTTAGTATTAGCAACGGTGTCGGGTTACCCGGCCACTGCCTCGGGCTTGGAACCGGACGAGGAACACCGGTCCAGTTCTGGAACTGTGCGGCAACCGGATCGCCCCAAGAAAAACGGTTGCCGCCTGGACAGTACCTTAAAACCACAGGATTTTATTTCCCAATTACCAGGACCCATGTATTTGGCCCCAAATGAATCTCCAGGTTTTCGTGGTATTGCAATAAATTGATACCCCAAAATTCAGTAAAATATACTCTCTCCCCTCCTAAGCTTAGTGTTAGCAACGGTTCCGGACCGTCACTTCGGATCCGGGTCCTGGTCCAAACCGAACCGTTGTCAAATTGGGGGTCCAGGTCTTGAATCAACCCGAACTGTCAACTGGGGTACAGTTCGATGGTAAACTCCCAACCGGTCGGTATTGGGCAGGTTGTCAGCGGGTCCATTTATAGATTCATATAAGGCTCTTGGTTTTGCAGTTTGTTAATTGTATCTTATCAAAATTGTGTTTTCAACAACCAATAATGTGCTTTTCCATGTTTTGCAGTTTGCAATATTGATTAATTTGGAATCTGTGTTTTACCTTTGATATACTGTATTTTTGCCTATCAAGGGGGTCAATAATACTGGTATGTGCATGAAGATCCACGCGATGCCTTGATTACCAAATACGCAAAACATAAAACTGTTGACGCTCCGTTGACGCTCATTTTCAGGATTCGGCAGTGAGTATGTTGCTGTTGTTTTTAGATCCAAAGGCTGCCAATATCTCATAAATGGATGTCTGCAACCAAATGGAACATAACTTACCCAAGATGCAAAGCTGATAACCGTTGACGCTCCGTTAATGCTCATTCTAAGAATGGGGCAGTGACTTTATTGATATCTCTTTTGGCTGCACAAGCTGCCAATAAGTCTGTTATGAATAACAGCGACCAAATCACTGGTGAATTACCGGACTTACAACAACACAAATCGTTGACACTCCATTGACGCTTATTCTAAGAATGGGGCTGCGACCGTGTTGCTATCTCTTCTGCCTAGGAAAGCTGCCAATAAATACGTTCTGAATAACTGCGACCATATCACTGGTGAGTTACCATACTTCATCAGCAAAAAACATTTCCGTCTGGGCGGAATGGCTCCGTCAGAGTGGACGCGCTCCGTCAGAGCCTTCAGAGACACCCCGGTGGCACATTACTCCGCGCCCGGTGTCAATACCACGCGTCACGTTGCATATCACCCTCTGATCGCTGTTTGGCCGTTTCTTCTCGCTCTGTCGGTCTCCTATTTTAAACAAACACTCTGGCGTTGTGGCCAACTGTGACCATACGTCGGAATGGGTTCATTGGGTACACGCTTGAATTGGATCGCAATGCAATGGGTGACGCTGCGACAATCTCTTCTCGCGTTCCTTCTACATTAAGCTCAAGGAGCGTAGGAATACGGTGAGAAGATATAATACTACCCGGCAGTGAGGATCCACGCAATTGCGTGGATACACGAAATCTCGGACAGAGCGAGTGAGACCAAAAGTTGGGAAAGATAGAGTGAGAATTTTCTTTGTATGATAAGAGGAGATGGAAATGAGATGATGTCTATGTACTCCGGGGTCTGCCGAATATATACTCCCCGTCACTCTGTCCACCTCCGTTACCCCTGTATCTCCGTACAATCGCCGTCGCTCCTTGAAGATGTACTTGATCGAGCGTGTTTGAGAAGCACTTGGAGACGGAGATCGAGTGAACTGAGAGATGCAATTGGAGGCTGTGATTGAGCGAGTTTGGATATGCACTTGGAGACTGAGATCGAGTGAACTCAGAGATGCACTTGGAGGCCGGGATCGAGCGAGTTTGGAGATGCACTTGGAGGCCATGACCGAGCGAGTTTGGAGATATGCACTTGGAGGCCATGATTGTGCGAACTTGGAGGCCGTAATCGAGCGAGTTTGGAGATACACTTGGAGGCTGTGATCGAGCGAGTTTGGACGAGTTCATGGAGGTCGATGGACGGCGCGCCGAGACTCTATTCATCGGTTAGTAAACTCGCAACCGTGTCAATGTGACAATGTGACTTCACCTTTGAGCCCTCATGGAGAGCTGGCTGATGGCGGTCGATCATGTAGGAGGTACGCCGGAAGTTGGAGCTACATTCAGCGGTCAACCCGTCATCATGAGAATGAAGGGAAGACAAACAATCTTGGGTGGATGCTGTACTCGGTGTATACCATACTCGGTGTATACTGTACTCGGTGTATGCTGTACTCGGTGTATGCTGTACTCGGTGTATGCTGTACTCGGTGTATGCTGTACTCGGTGTTAACTCTTGATCATGGCATGGAGAGATTGAGAGGGATGACTTAACTTCGTGTTCTTAGGTGATGGTAGAGTTGAGCACAAGAAAGCGAGAGATCAGAGGAGATGGGGGAAATCATCATGAGAAACTGGGACTTAGAGAATTTC
>Ga0307512_10006133_pt1 | contig 12281 bp, 9 predicted proteins | sample 14_EM_MG_FD_200267 | JGI IMG/M metagenome (GOLD analysis project Ga0307512, IMG submission 200267) | Populus trichocarpa ectomycorrhiza microbial communities from riparian zone in the Pacific Northwest, United States - 14_EM | ecosystem: Host-associated > Plants > Roots > Unclassified | place... | reverse complement strand
ACAACATAACCATGTCTATTTTTTTTTAAAGTATAACTAACCCAATATTTAATCTATAAATAAATTAATATCTATTTTAGAAGCTCTAGTCGGCAACTCCAAAACAATTAATTTCTTGGTCGGTGATGATTTGTCACCGTGTGACAGTTTCAATCTCAGACCTGCTCTCTTTTTATTTCAATCAATTCACGGTTGTATTTTTCATGCTGAAGAAATAAATAAATAAATAAAATGGTGTAATGCTATATAAGTTCCCGTAATCATTTATCATAATTTACAGTTAGTGATATCTATATTTCCATGCATAATCCTAGTTATTATCGTATTAAAATATGGATAACTTGTCTACCTTTTTACTTTAATATATGGTAAACCATAGACAGTAGATAACCAGTAATAAAAAAACAAAAATAAAAGGGTGCTTTAAAAATGTAAGGGTTGGTTCACCTCTGATCTAGATTATACCCGGTTTAAGTTATTTAAAAATATGATTATAATTATTTTTTAAAATTTTTTTTATTTAAAAATGTATTAAAATAATATATTTTTTATTTTTTTTAAAATTATTTTTGATATTAACACATCAAAATGATTCAAAAACATAAAAAATATATTAATTTAAAGCAAAGAAAAAAATAAAAAATTTTAATTTTCTTTGAAAATAATTTTAAAACGCAAAACCTAAAAATAAAAAAAAAACATTAACTTTATGTAACCTGATAAAAAACTGAAGTTAACTCACAACTTAATCGGCTAAAAAAACAATTCATCAAAATTAAAAATGTATTAAAATAATATATATTTTTTAATTTTTTAAAATTATTTTTGATATTAACATATTAAAATGATCCAAAAACATAAAAAAATATTAATTTAAAAAAAAATAAAAAATTTTCAACTTCTTTTTAAAATAATTTTAAAACGTAAAGTCTAAAATAACAAAAAAACCATTGACTTTATGTAAATGATAAAAAACTGAAGTTAACTCACAACTTAATCGATAAAAAAACACTTCATCAAAACTAATTCATTCAAGTTAACTCTAGTGAACTTATTTGATCAATAATCTAAAACTGGCCGGGTTGACCCAGGTCGGTTTAAAAACTATGGTGCCAAACGTACATTAAAACCCAAACATGGACCAGAAAAACCCCGTCACAGAAATCTCCTAGCCCAACATACGGAAAATGACGGAGGAACCAGGCACGACACCCGGCTCCGACGGCACGACAGTAGAGGAATGCAAAAATATGATTCGCCGGAGTTTCCGGAGTAAAATTTCAAAACCCTTCCGTTTCTCATTCTGATTCATAAATCTCATTAGAGTGGAGGTTTTTTTTTTTGTTTTCTCCAATTTGTAGCTTAGAATCAATGGTGAAAGCAAATGGGTATCTTTAACTTTATTTGATACTATAGTTAAGTTGATTTGAAGATCATTCACAGATTTTTTTTAAAAAAATTTGTTTATTTTTTTGTCTTGTATTGTATTAGCTCCAATGGTGAAATTTTTGAGGGAGCATATGGAGAAAGCAGGGTGTGGAGTTGGTGAAAATTTCTTGAAAGCTGTTAATTGTGATAAGAAGATTGCTGGTGGTTATGTTCGTGGCGAAGGGGTATCATTCCTTGGCTCATTGCTTTGTTAATTTTTCGTTTTTTCATGATTTTGTGGATTGTATTTTGGTTTATAATGTGAGTTTACTCCTTATTTTCATTTGGATGTCAATGTAATACAGTAGAATTTACATTATGTTTGTTTTTTCTATAGGCATTTGATTGTATGATGTTTTTCTTTAGATTAATTGAGGTTTCAATTGGTTTTCTGAATCATGTATTTCTTGTTGGATTATATGCATTTCTTCAAACAATTGGCCAGCTTATCATGAAGGCCTTTTTTTTTGGGTATGTTTTTCTCCTTTGGCATGCTCAAGTGTTTCTTCTTATTTAGGTTCTGTTTTTCAGATAATGGTGTGTAGTAATCACATGAACACTCAAGATGATGTAAACCAAGTTGTTATACATGAGCTGATTCATGCTTATGATGACTGTCGGGCTGCGAACTTGGATTGGGCTGACTGTGCTCATCATGCCTGTAGTGAGGTGTGTATCACTGCAACAACGACCAATTCTTTTTCATGAACTTTGGCATGTACAGATGCAACTTGGGAGTCTTGTTAAAATGTACCAAATATTTTTACAAATAGTAAGTGCTGCAACTACTACTTTTCCCTTCCTTGATACTTATTCTTCCTCTCTTGTTTTTGTGTACAGATTCGTGCTGGCCATTTAAGTGGTGATTGCCATTACAAACGAGAATTGCTGCGTGGTTATATGAAATTAAGAGGCCATGAGCAGGTGAGTTCTAATTCTGCTGAAACCTTACAGATAAACTTTACTCATGTCCACTATATTCAAACATCTGCTTGCGTATAAGATGAAAACAGCAATCTTTTCATTGGCTGTAAATTGAGGGTAAATGGTTATGCCACATTTTCAGTAGAGGTTTCTTTTGCCTTTGAAATCACCATGTACAGATGGAAGTTGGAGTCTTACTAAAATGCACTCCATTAGAATTCAGTGCTGCAGGACATCACGTGTTAAGTTGGAAGAGTTTGTGATCCTTGCAATTGAAGTGCCTTTTTTAGTGGGAGACAACTTCAATTATTGAGTTGTCTTCCATATTTGGCAGTATTTTAGGAAAGGAACCTGCTATTTTCAGATTAGTTTTCCACCTAGAAAAAACACAAGGTGAAAATTTTCAATTCCTAAGTTGTTAAATATTACTTCGATTGGATAAAGAATAATATATTATTAGTGAAGAATACGAGAAATTACAACAATGAGAACGAGGTGTTCTTCTAGATTAAAGCTCAAGAAATGTAATTTCTATATTATAAAACAAGCCACAAGCCCACCCGTGCATGCAGGATAATTCATTACTTTTAATATGTTGAAAAATTAGCTCCATTATTTATAAAAGATATATGGATGCTTATTTAGTCAATTGCTAGCATATATATGAATTCCAAAACATGACTGTTGTTGATTTGTATGTTCCTTTTCATCATTTCTGTTAATTCAAATTATTTGGAAAAATGAAAACCCTTAAAAAATATATAATTTAACTTGTACTACCGTAGAAATCCACCTAAACTTGACAACTATCTGAAACTAAATTCTCGCTCTTGACTATATAAAAACTTTGTTTTACTGGTCTTGATTACATGATTCAATGACAATGGTTTGTGTCTTTGGTATAAACATATAATGAAAAGTAAGAATACTTCTCTTATTTTCCAAGGATGGTATGTTATGTTAACTTGAAATCACCTTTATCAAGCTATTGTCAATGGGTCAATTACAAAATTAGGGCAATTGATGGTGAAGAATTTTTTGCATTTGTGTATAAATAGCAATTGATAGAGAGAAGATTAAGTAGACTGAGACAAGAAAAGGAGGAGAGGAGAAGAGAAGAAAGAGAGGCTGGTGTTTTCCAACAAAGGGTAGGGGAAGATAGGTGGATTTATTAGATTTACAATTTTACCCTTGATTGAAAAACCTGGCCAAGTTGATAGACGAGGATAAAATGGGTCCAAAAAAATTTGGCTATACTGATAACGTGCCCAAAGAGCTTACACATTATCAGCTTCCATAAATAGATATGCTGCAGATATGTATCAACTAAAATAATTGAAATGAAATCTGATGTTATTCACTTGGTTGAGCTAGGAATAGGAATGTGTCCAATGAAAAGAACTCTTATCCATGTAGCCAGGACTAATAACAAATGGTTTGAGATTCATAGGAATGCAGTTTAAGTTCCATCCAAGACATAATGGGAAGTGAGAACTCAATAAAACCTGGAGAGTGATTTCTCCCTTAGTATGGAAGCTTCATGGCATGACATCATTCAAATACTTCCATGGACCACTGGTAGTGTATAATGCCAACAATGGTATCTTTAAAGCAATGTCATGTTTGGTGAATAGTATATAATGTTAAAACGTGATAACTGAATCGCACCATTGGCGGTGGCAAGTGTCTAACAAACAAGGACTTTAGTTACATTCCTCAATTTTATTTTATTTTATTTTCACTTTTACTTTTTATGATGTCTTTCTTATCCATCCTGGTTTGTTATTGTTTGATATATAACAGTATAATTAACTTTTCAATGAAATATGAAGGACTGTGTGAAAAGAAGAGTTATGAAATCAATGATCGCCAACCCATACTGCTCAAAAGCAGCCGCAAAGGATGCCATGGAAGCTGTATGGGATGTCTGTTACAATGATACACAGCCCTTTGACAGAGCTCCTTGAAACATGTACTTGCTCCAAATATTCTATTTAAAATGATGTTGGTGATACATTGACTTGCAAAGCATTAGGAACCTGACTTTTTTGTTCAACAAGAATACTCAATTCTTTCAAAGGCTATCACTTTTCCTGTTGGATTGTTCCATTTCTGAAAGTTGTAACACAGCCAATTAATATTTTTTGCTGAGTTCAGATTAAAAAAAAAGAAGAAATAAAGAAACCTTTCTTGTTAGCATCAGGTATTTTGAAAAGGGATATGGTCAATTTATCAGTTTGTCTTTGTATCATAAATATCCCACTCAGATGGCGTTGATCAAATTCCTAGAATGTTTCTCGTTTTTTCCTGTCTTGGCTGGGTTAGCACGACATTATTGATATTTGAGTGCATGGCATGAGGGTGCATGACTAGTGTGTTCGTCATAAACGACAAAACAATTTTATTCTGTCTTTGCAAATGTTGTTGTTATTATTTATTTCTAAAACAGGTCGCTGCTCATGGCTCTCCTGCAGCATAACCTCAAATCTGCAGTTTATTACTGGGGGTGAGCTGATGGCATGAGAGGTCCAATTCAGTTACAGTAGATTTGTATTTCTTCCACTATCTGAACATGGTTTTTCCGATGTAGTTGTGGCTACCAGGCAGTCCCAACTCTGAAGAATTTATGCATGCACTAAGACTTCTCAATTCTCATCGGTGCAGTTCATCATGGTCTTCAGTAATTGAACCATAAAAATCAATCGAAGCTCTCATTCAGCTGCTGAGCAATTCACCCTAGCCTTCTCTTCTGTTTTGTAAAGTGTTAGCGTGCAAGGTTATGGTGAGAAGTTAAAGTTATGGCACCAATTTCAATCGTTAACAGGCCGATTGAGCCATTGACTGATTCCCGATCATGGAGCACGTGATGGCCAGTCACACCACTTTTTCCTATTTGAAAACCTTGATCCTTTAGAAGCTTAGAAAGAACGAAAGGAATTCACAGCATATGATGCTCATAATCCTATAATGTTCTTTAAACTTACACTTTACTGAAGATTCATTTGTGAGGCACTGTTTCGGCTACTATTGGGTACTCCTCTAGCCTTCATCCTCTTGATGTCCAGACAAAAGGGCAGGAAGCATGCATATTGCGGAGAGCAAACGGATGAGAATTGGGAGGAGCAAGGTGAAAAAAATAATTTGAAGATGGATGTGCTGCTAGAGATTCTATCTTGCATCTTCTTACTACTACACTATCCAACATTTGCTGCTAGAGCTAGACCACTTTCCTCAGGTTAAGGAACAAAATACTTTTCATTTCGTTTTGTTTTTTGCAGGTTTGGTGATCACTTGCCATATGTTTGTCTAGCTTGCAACCCTCTCTTTAGCTTTGCAGGTAAAATGGAGTCAGACTACCACCAAATGGGTGGAAGAGGCTCCTCGGTGGTGGTCTGAGGTTTATTCTTTACCATACAAGCGACATAACATGCACAATAACTTGGAGCCTTGGTGTTATGATTCACTCTTTCTTCATGTCGTAAATTTTTGTTGCTATTTTGTAATGAAAAAGTGTGGGGGTGGATGGTTCCCGGGAGTTGAGTGATGAATGAAAACTCCAAAAAATAATTGCAATTAGTGCCAGTTACAGTTTTGTATCCAGTGCCTTAAGGTACAGTTTCCATGTCGATGCTGCAACATCTTAACAATTCCCAACAAAATGGCACTATTGCCTGTAAAGCTCTCATGAAGTCCATGGCTGTCTGGGCAAAGACTTCTAAGACAACACTAACATGGGATTCGTTTGAATTGCAACATGAACCATTGCCCTGAAACCTTCAATGCAATCCCAGCTGTTTTGAGTTGACCAGTTTGCAAAAGCTAATTTAACCATGTGACCAGAACTCCAAAGTAGAAGAAAACTCTGCAACATTTATCTCAAATATAACTAAACCCACACCAAATACTGAATGTTTTGTCTCCGTCTCAGAAACGAAATACAGCATGGTATACAATAGAATCCCAGTGGGCACATAAAAGCACCATTCTGTACGCAACTAAAGCAAGCAACTACTTCTTGGGTTCTGCCTTTGGACCTCATCGAGAACCCAAGGATAAAAAAACCTTGTGTCCTTCAACTTAAAATACGAGCCATGGTCAACACACACACTTTTTAATGGTGTGGTTTTGCTTGAAGTGATTTGTTGATGCATTTGTGGGTGGATCATACTCGTTTTTCTTAAACCATCAAGAGTGTGTTTTTACCGTCAAAAAATGATATTGAATATTTTTTTGGTTTTAAATTAATTTTTTATTTTATTTTTAAATCATTTTAATTTATTAATATTAAAAATAAATTTTAAAAATAAAAAAAATACTATTTTGATATATTTTCAAAAAACAAATCACCTTCAATATTATCATAATTCCAATCACAGTGGAAGTGGCAATGCATGAACTTTGTTTTTTCCTTTTCCTTCTCTCTTGGCACACTTTAAGTTTCCATGTGGACTTTTTCGTTGTAATTAATGCTCTATTTTTCTCGAAGTGAATTGTAGTCTAATAAAATAGATACTGTTTCGGGGTGGATCGAAGCTGTTTCCTAGCTAATGCAAAGGAGACACCTGGGATGCATTGCCTGGTTAAATTGATGGTGTTTAATTATGTTTGATAATGGATACAACTATCAATTATACTTCACTTCTGGCAATAGAAGAAGGGTTTGCCGATGAGTGGGGTGTGGTTGGTTCATAATCGACAACACTGCACACTTCCTGCATCACCTCTTACCCTGCATCACCTCTTCTGGCAACAGTTCTTTAAAAAGCTTTGATGGATTGTACAGCCTATTGAGCATAGCTAGGACTAACTTGCACGGTTTGTTTAGAGAGTGTTTGTTTTTGCATTATATTTGATATTTTGGATGATTTTAACTTGATTTTTAAATGATTTTTACTACCAATGCAAACAGTACAGGGTGAAGATTACAGTTGGACTGTAATATTTAATAGCCATCACCAATTTGGTTCTGGCGTCGTTAACTCTGCTGTAATCATAATAACAGAGGCTCTCAAAGCTTTTACTTGCAACCATAAAAAAAAGGAGGCATGTACAGCTGTCACTTCTGTAGTCTGTCAGAAACTATTCATTCTTCCTGTTGCATGCAAATGGTACCATTGTGCTACATGGATCATTAACTGAAAATTGCTTCAGGAAACAGGCACTTCTGTCCAGTCACATGGAAGGCTCCATGTCCAATACATGCAGTCCTATAGAGTTCAGTAACTTCTGGCACGATGGCTCTCCCGGCCGCTGATATTATCTTCTTTGCAGGGAATTGTATATAATTCTGCAACTCCGGTGGAAGAAAAGGAGATTCATGTCACCCAGGATCTGCGTTCTAATCCTGCTCCCGGCTTACTAGACTGATAGCCTGCTAACGAGCCAACCACATGAAGAATCTCTTTTCAAGTGCAAGTTTTCTACAGATGGGTCTGCTGGCGAAAACTGCTGTGGCACTTGCCCATAACCAATCCATGACTTGACTCCTGATGCAAAACCATGAATGGCAACATCTGAGTTATCCACTTGATGTAACATTTAGAATTGAGGGGCATAACAGTGGACAATCTTTCTTTCTTTCTTTTTTCTCGTCAGATGGCATGAAAATGGAAAATCATATTTGTATTACGAAATTTGGAAATGAAATATTAAAGACATTGCTAGTCATTTGTAGTAAATCATTATAACACCAAACCCTTTCTCATTTCATGCCATTGTTATTATAGAGACAATGCAACACAGCCATAAAACCATATAAATTAGCAAAGAAAAACCAAATGAATTGCCCACAACACCAAACCCATGCGTAAATTTTACAGTTGGTTTTGAGTATCAACCAGTCCGTATTCTTTCCAACCTGTCAACACTTTTCCGTGCTCTTTCCAATTGGTGGTCGATGCTTTTCCGGGATTTCTCATGGCAATCAACACTCCTCCGAGACCTTTCCATTTGATCAAATGACATCCTTAACTTTTCTAGCTTATCAGCATTATTTGACAGATTTTTTAGTTTTTCTAGCTTGTCAACATGATTAGATTGAATTTTTGGTTTCTCGAGCCTGTCAGTACTCTGCCTTGGTTTCTCTCTTCGATCTGTGCTTTTCCTTGAAACCTCAAAGACATCAGTACTCTTCCGTGACTGCTCAAACTGATCTGTACTTCTCCTGGAACTGTATCTTTGAGAAGGAGATTTCTCCACAGTTGATATGAACTTCTTCAGATGCCTGATATACTCTGGATAGTGCTCTAAATCACAATGGTTCCCTCCTTTAAGCCAAAGTGGTTCGTACTTTTCTTTACAGAGTTCCCATAATTGCTTACCATGGGAGCAATCGACAACTTCATCTGAAGTTCCCTACAAATAAAATAAAAAAAGATCAAAATATTAAGGCAATTACGAATAATAGATCCCAAGTCAATTAACTTTTCAAGGGCATCTTGCATTCAGTTGGTGGGATTGCATGCATTTAAAATAAATGAATGAACCCTCATAAAACCTCCTAGCATCTAGATATTGAGAACTTGAAAGAAGATAACGAATGAAAGGATCAACATCTTATTCAACAACATTATACACTGATTATTCCAAACAGGAAATAAAAAAAAAAAGAGGGGGCGGGGGATGAAATGAACACTCTCTGAAACACTTCACTTTTTAGTAGACAGAGAGTCATGGAGCATGAAAAGCAGTTTTTTCATGTTCTTTTTCTAGTTTTTGTTGAAGGGAAATTTTGACTGTTTTCTCCATTACACAACGCAAAAGTTAAATCTTAGACCATCCATGGCACAGCGAAAATTTCAAATTTAATTATTACACAAGACAAAATTACTTCAGCTGTATATGTCAGAACCTCAAGGACAGTCAAATAAAAGAACTCAGTGATGTCAGAAGTCAGCACACAGCACCATTCCTATGAGCACAAAACAAAAGGCTCAGGAATCCTGATTAGACCATCCATGGGGTCCATATACCTTACCTCTTCCAACTACAGGGCTGCTCTAACCCCTATCATGTTTAAAAAATTTGTTTTACCTTTTCTTTTTTACTGGGAAACCTACTCCCACAGTTGCCAAATGAAATTTCAATCCCTGTGAAGGTTAGGTACATGATTAAAGAAAAATATAAAAGAAATTATCCCATTGTTCTTCTTCTTCCTTTCATTTATCGAAAATAAAATAAAATTGGGGGGCCTTTATTGTAATAGTTCAGCTAAGATTCTTCAAAGACTATGATTAATTACTTTGTCTGGATCTCCAATCTTTACAATTAGTAAGTTAACAAGTCACATACATGACAGCTATGTTCTTGTTTGAATTTGAGACACCTGCGTGGACCATAACACCAGTACAAGACTTGTACTGCCAAATAAGAATAAATAACAAACCCCTATCATCAATCATCCATGAAATACCAGAAGATAATCCCTGTCACTTCTGCAGGGACTATCACAATACGCCTCTCTAGAAAAATCTAAAAAAGGAGGAAAAAACCAAGTAAACTAAAGGCAGTCTACAAGAAGTAGAGTGTTGAGATATCTTATGGAGAACAATTAAGTTTGTAATACTTGGTTGGAGGAACACAGAGAAACATGCATAGATACATAGATTAACACATAACAAAGTTCCTGCAACGAAACATGAAGAAGCTTGAGAGTTGACAAACAGACCTGGATGCATTACGAGTGCCAGAAACTTATGTGTACTCTACGTTAAATGAAAATTCCTCGTTACTCGAACAACTAAAAATTTGGAGATCTTCTAACTATACAGGGAGCATTTTAAATTCTTCAAAAGAAGGAAAAACTGTAAATGAGATGACAAAAGCACATAAAGGAGGAAGCAAATCGAACAATTCCAACACCAATTATACTGTGACACGAACATCGATACAAATTTTGCTATGCTTTTCCCAAAATATGCAATTATAAAAGAACAAAAGAAAGCTTTATATACACTTCAACATGCATTGCAATAGTATACTTACATGCATGATGAGAACTGGACAATTTACTAGTGGGATTTTGTCAATATTCTGCAAAAAAGAAAAGAACAAAGAACAGACTCATTATGTTATAGAGATTATAAAATCACCACTTCAGTGATTGGTTAGGACAAGAGTATTGATAAACGCATGTTACCTTATAAATGTCAAACCAGTATGTACGCTTAACAGGATACATGACTCTTAATCCTGAGAGTATGGGACTATGCAGAACAACAGCCCGTAACTGAGGCAGTCGAGCAGCAAGATCTAACGTGGGGCCACTTCCAACAGATTGCCCATAAAGGATTATGTCTTCCTGCTTGGTACCATAGCTTTCTTCTAGACACTTGTATGCAGCTTCAATATCAGCATATGTATTCTGCTCACTCGGCTGCAACACAGGAAATGGTCTTCAGATGGCCATTTCAGTTCCTTCCACAAGAACCAATAAACTCATAAAAGAAGTTTTTTTTTTTTCAATGAATTATTAAGAAGTTAAACAGTTCATCAAACCTTTCCCGACGATTGCCCATACCCAGAATAGTCATACCTGAGAGAGTTAAAGATGGAATGAGAACAATGAACAAGATTCCAATGAGAGATGCAAAATCACAAACCATGTCTCGGAGTTGTATCTCAACAACACAGATTAATAACATGTCTTGAGACAGAATAAAAAACAAGTCCAATTCATCTAAGCAATGACAGCAAATAGTACTTGGGAAAGGGCATGTCTACTAGCTTGAGATGCAAGCACAATCTGCTAATCGACCAGGAAAAACTAAGCAAATGAACTGTAGCTCAACTGGCATTGGTGTCCTCCCCTCCCCCCGAGAGGTCTCGAGTCCAAACCTCTCCTTGGTAACCAAAAAACCAGGATCAACCCTTATATATAGATATATAATAGACAAAGCCTAACATGATCCTTGGTTCTTTGCAGTGGATTTATTTGAGCAACAGTCATAGAGATAGAGGTATTTCAATTCAGTAGGATTCCCTTGATCAAGCTATGGAGGTAATCCGCATGCTTTAAATCTAAGATTTGGGAGCAAATACGGCAAGAATCCCATCTTGATAGCACCAATACTTAAAAAAATGGCAAGAATCTAAAATTGATGAACATAGAAAGATTACAAAATTCACTTGTGAACAATAACAAGTAACAAGAATCAGAGCAGATGGAAAAAAAGAAGTCAGAAGAACATTAATCAAGCTAAAAAAACAAGAAGGTGAAGACGGGAAAATCGAGATATTATAAGTAGTAGTACCCCATGAGATTGACCCTTAAGTGGATGCTCAACTCAATGAAAAGCTCATACATCTGACCCAGATCGGCAGCATTTCCATGAGAATAAAGCAAGGTGGAAGTAGCCAAAGGATGCCTTATATACATTGCCACAATATCTGTACCTTTCCTTGTTGGCAATTTCAAGATTTCAACATTTTCACGATGAGGAAATGGGCTCAGTAGCAATAGACCTGTTAATTCATCAGTTACTAGCTTGTATGATGGTGGGTTTGGTGGAAAAAAAGCAAACTTTGCTGCCATTGATGATGTTACCCCTCCCATCTCTCCCTGTGATTCCTTTTGTTGTTCTTTGATCGCTTGTTTCTCCCTTCCACTATCACTACGTATGTTTTAGACCAGAAACATTATATTCCAAAGTTTCCTGCTTTATTTCCAAGAACTTGGAGGTAAATTGCAATGCAAGCGGGGGAGGGGAAGTGGCTTGTTGGGTATGATTTATTTAGCCTACTTTTTTACTTGGGGATTGAATTGAGGGCTTAAATTATTTGGTGTTGTAGGGTCAAATAGAGTGGACAAGGTGTTTTGATGGCAAGTGGAAATGCCTTACAACAACCCATGTGGATAAAGTTGATTGTGATTTTTGGGTTTGAAGAATCATAAAAAAAAAAAACAAAAAAAAAAAAAACACTTGGTGGGA
>Ga0307512_10006132_pt1 | contig 12281 bp, 14 predicted proteins | sample 14_EM_MG_FD_200267 | JGI IMG/M metagenome (GOLD analysis project Ga0307512, IMG submission 200267) | Populus trichocarpa ectomycorrhiza microbial communities from riparian zone in the Pacific Northwest, United States - 14_EM | ecosystem: Host-associated > Plants > Roots > Unclassified | place... | reverse complement strand
AATGCCGAAAATGAAATGGGTTGTTTATGGGAGTGAAGTATGCGAAGAACATCCTTGAAGAGATGGGAAATACGATGAGGCAATGCTGAAAGCAGTCGGAAGGATCAATCACAGAAAACTGAGGAGATGTGATGACGGCGTACTTTGGATGAGGTAGTGCGCTACCCTCAATCTGGACCGCCCAACGTCAGCCCACCACTCAGCCTCTGCCTCTGCATTAATTGCCTCTGTCAAAAGGGTATCCAGTGCCTCTGCATAGATCCCGGCAACGAGTCTACCAAGAACGGCATCTTTCAGTGCTTGCTCTTCGTCGTCAATACCACGTGAGGCGTATCCTCCCGCCGGCTCATTACCATCCTCTAGTCTTTGTAGGCGCATAATTGTGTCTCTAACGCGTTTTGGAGAAATGGGGGGAGAGAGGGACAGGAAGAGGGAACGGAGGACATCCTTAGACGGATGAGCAACGGTCGAAGGAAGTGAGAATTCGAATGGGGTTTTCCACTGAGCTGGTGATGAATCGAGGATTAGTTTGTCCGTTATGTGGGATGTAAACATTATTTCGACCTCGTGTACGACGTGGTGGATGGGTACAGTACGGTTCTACAGTCATACACATACAGACAGCGTTTCAACGCGTGACGTCATTTCATCACGTGAGAGTCATGGTCCTCCAAGCCAAGCGACCTTGGCCAATGGTCCACTGATTACCCCGCTTGTGGTACGTCTTTCGCAACTCACGCAACTCCTTCACAAAATCGTCCACTTCCTTGCTGCTCGCGGGGGTCGGTTCAGATGACGTAGATCGCACGAAGCTGGATGCAAGGCTCTCAGAGAGGTCGTCCTGCGCCGTCGTTGCGTGTCGGAGGCGAATTGCGGCGTGAACCGCTTTGGTCGTCATCAGTATATATATAGCTTCGGAGGTACTGTGCGATGGTTGGCGCACCTGGTAGACTTCTTTCTGTTCGCGTTGTATGCTCCGCCCACCTAGCTCCCAATGTCTTTGCCTCATCGAAGGCATCCTTTATCTCTGAGCGTAGTTTGTATAGTTCATCCTGAAGTGCGAGATTCTGATCTGTCTCTTATATAAGACGGATAGCGACCAATGAGCCAACGTGCTAATGAAAGATGGCCCCGAAGTAGGCCGGGTCTACAAGCATGTCTTCCAGGTCCTCGCGTCCACAGTAGATATACTACCGTTAGCAAATGGGAACCTGTAAGACGGCGAGACCTCTGACCGCCTTACTTCGACTCATACTGCGCGCGCGAAGGTCCTGGGCATGTGAATCCCCTGGAATACACCAGAGCCGTGCACAATCATGAGGATAGAATAGAATCACAAGTAAAACAAAAGAATGATCGAGTGAAGACCCTGAGTAGTCGTCGGCCGAGATAGGAGAAATTCGGACTTAGTACCAAAAGTAGATACAGTGAAAAATGTATTTAAAGACTGTCGCTCCAGGCTGGAGAGGCAGAGACAACCTTTTTACGAGACTTTCGCAGAATAAACTACCTACGTTTTGGGCCGGTTTAGTTTTGCGTGAAGCCCTTGAAAGGACCTGTCTTTTTCACATCACTTTATCTCTTATTATCACACTTGCACGCACGAGCGTGTTACAGAACCTTACGCATCATCGGCGTAGAATGCACGTTAGGTGGGATAGCTCAGGAAAATCAATCCCCAGTCAGAACTGTTTGGATCGACATGACACGGTAGAGCTGCGCGGGCCGCCAGAATTTGGGTCAGTGGGTCAGCAACTTGAAAGGGGAGCTGCTGCTCGGCCACGTCGCCCACCCCACGCCACCCGCCCCTCGACCCGAATTTGACAACGGGTTTCACCATTGTTCCCTTGATTGTTCCACCCCACTTCATCCATCCCCCACATGTCCGTCGTCGGTGAGGCAATACAGACTCAACACAAACCGGGGCTCCAGCAAATCGTTGAGTCGTTGACTCACAAGGAAGATCATCGATCGTCACGCGGGCTGGGACTCTTAAAGCAGAACCCGATTCGCCGAAAGGCAACAAATTTTGGGTGGAAGGAAATTCGCGTCGTGTGTGTCTATCCCTTGCTCATCTACCCCTCTATATTATCTTACAGTCTTTTCAAAGTATGTGCCCGCGGCACAAGAGCCCGTTGTGGACATCGTGAGTGCTCGACAGGGCGAGGGTTGGAGAGTGGACATCGGCCACGCCCATCATGCGCTTCTTGACGGACATGCCTTCGAGGGTGCGAGAAGACGAAATCAGCCGAACCTCAGAGCGCGTTTGTCGTGTATTTGCCATATCCCCCAACCCGCACCCCCCTTGGGTATGATGCCGATGGATATACATCAGCAGGAGATGACTAGCAAGCCGTGCGAAGTATATACTGTACCTCAGATGGTGGACTCACTCACCGATAAGACAGAAATACAGCGAAGCGCTGATGGGGATGCGCACGTAGCAAGAATACTACTTTTGTCATCGGCTGACCCGTCGTCCTATGCAAGTTTCAACCCAAATATAACAAAGGCGCTCTCCGTCTCTAACTCTTCGTCCGCGCTGCATCCCATCCTCTCTTATCACCTCGCCCACTCATGTCCACCGGCGTATGGGTACTCTCCTACGAACACCTCAAGGGTTTTCCGAAACCCGACCAGACACTTACTCTTCTCCGAAAAATTGCCTCACGCGTCAATCCGATCATGCGAAAGTATCATTGAAGACTTCCTGTCCTCGCCGAGTTCTTTCCAGACAATCCAGGTCTCTTGGGTGCGTCTTATACCGTACGCCAAAACCACGTATCGATGGCTGATGCCAGTGTGACCTCCCAGGAATGAGTGAGTTTACAGAATCAGTCGTCATTCCTAGATCTGCAACATAGACCGCGGTAGATATTGACTCGGGTCAGCAGATATTCCTTCGACCCAGGCCTGCGTTTCCTGCGGACACATTCCTTCCCGAGGAAGATATCATATATACGATGCTTCACGAAGTACACCTTACTTTGCTGTTGACCGTTCTCTATTTGGACTCAGTTATCCTCGTTCCCATAGCTCACCCATAACGTACATGGACCCCACGATCAGAACTTCTACAGCTTTCTATCTCGTCTCGAAGAAGAATACTACGAGCTCAAGCGGACAGGACATGCAGGCAAAGGCTGCTTCTCAAACGGGCGTCAACTCGGTGCCGGTATACCCCAAACGGTTCCCTCGTGGGTCGCGCAGCAACGTGCGCTCGAGATTGCCGCGAGGAGGCGAAAGGCCAATCCAATTCCCGGGACGAATGGCCCGGTCAGGTTAGGAGGAGGAGATCTTGGGAAACGCTTGGATTAACGCCAGGAGAATTGGCGGTATTGGTGCGCCTGGCATCCGATTCTTCCATAAGAACGATCACCTCATACATCCATTCCTACATCCTACACAGGCCGCCGATATGCAGGCTGCGGACGAGATGAGGTGTGCTCCCAGAACTCTGGCACAGCAGGAGGCCGAGAAGGCAGCGCGCGATAGCCACCACAGCGACGTCATCGATCTCACCGGCGACTTCGACATTGGCGAGTTTGACTTTGGCGACGACCTTATAATCCTGGATGACGAACCTTCTGGGTCCACGGGTCCCCGTGCATCAAATTCAACTGGTCCCCAGCCGTCTGGCTCGCGGCCAGGAGCGAATCAGTACGGCCCGCCTGGGGTCAATGTCTTGACCAAGCCGTGACCTCCCCCAATCAAGAAGGCAACTAGGCCAACGGCTGACTTAGAGCCCCCCTGGACGTGTCCAGCGTGCACGCTAATCAATCAACCGCTTGCCCTGCAGTGCGACGCTTGCCTCGCACCGCGGCCTTCTCAGACACAGACACAGACGACCGACCCTGTCCCGACTATGGGCTGGACATGCAGCGTTTACGAGGGACAGGGCATGGAGCATACGTTTTGGACTTGTAGAGTCTGCGGTTCTGTGAAGATTGAGAGCACGTTTGGTTGATGTTCTCGGGACATCTTGTTTATTTTCTTTTCCGGATGGTGCACCATCTCATTGTATTATCTAGCCTCCAGACTAACAGGATCATTTTTGATTGAACCAACCTCAGCGGAACTGACAAATGGAAGCGACGATGGGCGGGGACCGCAATTTTCTTGAGCGCATTTCCTTTCTGAATGACAAACAAGGTCGCAGTGCCTCTCTAGATTGCTCACGGGAGGAAGCATCGCGCGTGCCCATTGGTGAGGCATTTCGCATGTGGGACGCCGCGAGCAGGAAGGTAGGTCTAAACGGAGCTGGTGGTGAGCAAGTTGGAGGGACACGGTACGACTCGGAGTTGCATGCCCAAAGAAATTAAAATTCGGAGAGAAGTGTACCCGCTCCAAAACTGACGCCCGCGACATTCTTTTACCCCTACTTGGGATTAGCTTCAAGCAGAGAAGCATGATTGAAATCCACTAACACCGTCGAGACCGATTTCTTAAAAAGATTTTACTGCCAGACGCGGACCCTTCTTCCGGTCTTTGAGACGAACAGAAATACTGCGTGCGTCTCTCTCCGCTCGCTGGTTCTTTCCTATTGTATTTGTACAATCCACGCGCTCACCTCGAGCAAAATGACTGTCATTTCTCAGGTAGGAATGACCAGACTCGCTCCTTTTTCTACATGCGTTGCATCCTCTCAATGCCTTCAGTGTACCATGTCATCACCTAGGTATTAACGGAGACAAACCCACGGAGACTTATTTTCATTACAGAACTATCCGTAGGTGCCAGCGAAGGCATCACTTGGCATGATGCTTCCATACCTTCCAAGCTTTCTCTGGGACGTGCACTTATTTGACTTTTGAATTACTTTCCCATTGCTTTCAGTAATCACTTATCGCACCTTAAAGCAATGGCTGACCGGCGCTGACCACCTAGAGTTTGGGTAATGCCAACATAGCCATAGTTGAATGCCAATTGTAAGGACCAAGACTTTGTATTTTTCTCCCCATATCCGTATTGATGGTCGCGCAGAAGAAAGAAGCGTAAATCGTGTTCTACTAAGAGTTCCTTCGGACAGTATTGTTCGGGAGTCTCGTCATTGGGTTCCATTAAACCATCGATAAATTACTTTGAGCCGCCAATAAAAAGTGTATATTCATCTCAACAATGCCCTACATCCCATGTACATCATATTCCGACAATAAGCGCATAATCTTCCGTTCTCCATACCGCGATGCTACTTCATATGCTGTCCGACCTGAGTCATTCCGCATCCCAACATTTGCTCCTTGCTTCAGGAGTGCCTCGACAATTTCAGAGCGTCCATACTCTGAAGCAAAGTGCAATGCAGTCCAGTGGTCCTGCATCATTGCATTCACATCAGCGCCATGATCGAGTAATAACCGGACAACGCCCAAGTGTCCCTTTCGTGACGCTATGTGCAACGGCGCCCGGCCATTCCCGTCCTGCGAGTTCACGTCCGCACCATGCTTGATCAGCAGCTTGGCAACTTCAACCATTCCGCTCTGGGACGCATAAAATACTGAAGTCCGGTGAATTGCGTCCCGTTTGTTGACATCCGCTCCACCGTCAAGTAATGCCCGTACGGTCTCAACGTCCCCCGCTTCTGATGCAGAATGTAATGTGGTCCTCTCGTCAGGACCATTTGTACCTTCCCCGTGGCCAATTGATGGCTGTGCGACTTGGGTAAGACAGTCCTGTGGTGCCGTGTGCGAATGGGCCACGTCTGTGAGGACGGGGGAATCCATGACTCCAACACCCATGTGCTCCGCTAAAAGGCTTGCGACATCAGACCTCCCATAATGGGATGCCAGGCCCAATGGGGTTGCGTCGTTGGTGTTGCGAGCGTTGATGTCCGCACCAGAATCGAGTAAGAGTGTGACGACGTCGAGATGTCCACTTTGAGCGGCTTTGTGTAGTGGGGTGGAATCCTCATTATCTCGAGCATTGATATTTGAGCCAGATGCGAGCAGCAGATGCGTAGTCTTGAGTTGTCCGTGACCTGATGCTAGGTGTAAGGGGGTTTCTTGGTTGTGGTTCCTCGAATTAACATCTACGCCATTCTGGATGAGTAATTCGGCAATGACGGGATTGCCATTGTTGGATGTGAGATGGAGAGCAGTACCACGACACCCTTCATCCAGATTGGGACCTGCATGATGGTGATTTTGAACTGCTGTACAGGATGTGAATAAATGTGGTGACGTACCACTGGATGAGATCTGGCTGTCATTGTCATCATGACGGGATTCCACCGCCATGCCGTTCTGGAGTAGCAAATGCACAACATCTAGATGTCCATTCTGTGATGCGAGCATCAATGAGGTCCAGCCATCATTGTCATGCGAGTCCACAGTTGCGCCATTCTGCAGTAACGAACGCACGACATCCAAATATCCTTTTTGCGATGGGAACATTAACGAGGTACGGCCATGCTTGTCATGCGAGTCCACAGCTGCGCCATTCTGCAGCAACAAACGCACGACATCCAAATGTCCATTTTCCGATGCGACCATCAATGAGGTCCAGCCATCGTTGTCATGCGAGTCCACAGTTGCGCCATTCTGCAGTAACAAACACACGACATCCAAATGTCCTTTTTGCGATAGGAACATCAATGAGGTACGGCCATGCTTGTCATGCGAGTCCACAGTTGCGCCGTTCTGCAGTAACAAACGCACGACATCCAAATGTCCATTTTCCGATGCGACCATCAATGAGGTCCAGCCATCGTTGTCATGCGAGTCCGCAGTTGCTCCATTCTGTAGCAACAAGCGCACGACATCCAAATGTCCTTGGCGCGATGGGAACATCAATGAGGTGCGGCCATGCTTGTCATGCGAGTCCACAGTTGCGCCGTTCTGGAGTAACAAATGCACGACATCCAGATGTCCAAATTTCGATGCTGACATCAATGGCACCCAGCCATCTTTGTTACGGGAGTTTGCAGCTGCGCCATGGTGTAACAATAGCCGTACAACCTCCAGCTCTCCCTCTTGTGACGCCATGAACAACGGGGTTACCTCCAGGGCGTTCCGAGAGTTGACATCCGCATGGTGGTCGAGTAACAGCCCTATCACATCTAGACGCCCACTTCGTGTTGCTTTGAATAGTGGGTCGAAATTCTCGTCATTCAAGGTGGCCACATCCGCACCATGTTCTAGAAGTAATCTCACAAGATCGACGTTTCCCTTGACGACAGCGGCATGTAATGGAGTACCGTGGTATCCGCCCCTCGCGTTGATGTCCCCTGGATGGGTGATAGTCAGGTGTTCTACAAGGTCACGGAATCCACATAGCGTGGCATAGTATAATGGAGGAGTTGTCGGTGGCGATGGGTTCACCGTGAACATGGTTTCCCGGAATGAATAATCAATGTCATGTATCCACACCCATGTCGCAAAGTGTGGCTTGTTGCGGTCAAAAAGATGCTCCATTGCGTCTTTGATCCTAGAGGATATGTCGTGGACCTGGGCATGCTCGACCCAGTATCGAGCTGCGTAGACAGCAAGCGGATAGTCCTTCATACTGTCCTTATTGACCTGATCGTCTAATGCGAGAAGGACACTCAGAGAAGCCCTTGCGAGGATCGTGTGGGCAGAATGTGAAAGAATGTGGTACTCGGAGAGACCCTTCCCAGCGTCGGTGAGGCGTTGCGATGTCAAATATTCGTTGACGGAAAAGTGCGAGAACCGGACCACCCGCGACCCATCCATGTCGACAATGGTGATTAAACTTGAGCATGTGGATAACACCTCATCTTCTGGGTACTCTGGGCGCCATTTTATGTGGTATTTGGGAGTTTCTCCTGCTTCGAATCCAATCGCAAGGATGTCTGCAAGCTCCTCTACGCGAAGCGGCCGAATTGACTCCGCAAGACATTGGAAGAGACGTCGAGCAAATTCCTTTCTCTCCTGGGAGATGCTCTGTAGTATCCGATCATAAGTCCCATCCAAACTCTCTGGCAAGTTATCAAGAGCGCGACGAATCACAGCGGGAAGACTACGCCTGAGGGCTTCCAGTTGGCACGTGACCCATCGAAACCTGACGAGTCACATGAGAACTGCCATGATTTGGCATACTACGATATAGTAACGAAGGCTTACATTCCGTCAGCCTTCTGAGAGAGTGTACTAATGACCATCTCTTTGTCCTCATCCCTCCATCTTCGCATCTTCCGATCTGAGTAGACGACCGACTTGACATAATCAGCAATATCCTTGTTTTGTCCGACTTCGCCATGAAGAGAAATGGTGTGAGATGCTGAAGACGCGAGGGCAGCTTGGATATCTGCCTCAGGGCGACTGGTCGCGCAGATCCGAAGATTTGTGAGGTGTAAACCGACCAGTTGGTTGACCAGATCAAGGACCCGTTCCTGATGGGACTTCACGCCAGAATCGGTGGGGCATTCATCAAGGGCATCAACAATGATATACACTGTCGGAAGCCCTTCGGTTTTTAGCATTTTCTCCAAGCAACAAAGCAGTGTGTCATCATCAGGCCGCAGAGATCCTCCATCATACTCAGAATACAGAGTAGAGAGAACGTTGTAGCAAAGATCGGATTTGGCAGAAAGCTGAGAAAGCAGGGAAGCCAGTAATCCGGTGACCTCCTGCTTCTTGCGATCTCTGAAATCACAGTAGAAATAGGCAACCAATGCCAATCCAGTATTACGAAGGTGTTTGACTTGTTGAATAATGCTGGAGCTGATCGATGGTTTGAATGAGCTGGACGAACTATTTCGGGGATGACTTACCATAATATAGTTTTGCCTGACCCCGCTGTGACATGACCCGCCAGGGGCAATCAGGGTGTGCGAGAAAAAAGCGGGAGAGAGGCGTACGTTTACCATGAATCCAAAGGAGAGACCCCGTCTCTGTCCATTCCTTATAACTGTCGCTTTGAATGAACCACGACGCAGTTCCCTCGAGGTGGTCTCTGCGGGCAATATTGTGATTGACCGAAGGATCTGGGGGGGAGAGCCAACTTCGAATATTCATTTGGAACTGGTTCCCTGAGAATCACGTTCGGCTTCAACAACCGTAAGTGTAAATTTCAGGACTAACTCTGCAACTTGTTTATGCCATCTGCAGTCTCTTGAATCGCAACTAACATGGATGTTTAGGAGGATTGGGTGTTCCACACAGGTTAAACATACCTAGAGCTTGTCGTATAACAATCGTTGATGCCTTGCCGTCTACTCAGACGAGTCTCGTCAATCTTTCGATAGTCAACAAAATAAGGTATCCCACCATCCATGACGACCTTCAAATTGCCGAACAATCCATGGACGACTTGTAGTGTGTGGGCGCCAGTCATGCGAGCCTCCTCCAGGGTAAGTCTGTCTAATCGTTGGAGGATAGCCTCGACGTCGCTCTCTCCGAGTAATCTCTTTGCGAATTTCTCTATACCACGGTCAGCCAGTGAAAGTCAGTGGGTGGTGGGCCACTCACTGAAGCGTCCGTTTTTTATCTGCTCTGTGGCCAGCGCAACTACGTTGAGGACTTCAATCATGATTTTTACCATGATATCTGACATCGCAGGGGATGACGGGATCTTTTCGGTATAGATATGGAGGCGTCTAAGGATATTCGCGACGCATTCGAAGAGATCGCCAAGGGCATCGTAGCTTGCACTGATGCTGATAGCTGTCTGATATTATTCGATATCACACAAAGGCATGATAGTTGAAGGATAATACGCACTGAGAGGAGAATATCAATGCCCGTGAATATCACCTTTGTCGGTTGGAATGGCGCCTGTAAGGACCTGTAAACATATGACCTTGTAAGGAGAGTGTAGTGCTGATCGCTCACGAGGCCAGCTCCCTCGCCAAGGATGCCAGAGAACGCATGGAGGACTTTGACTACAGGGCGAAGGCGGTCGATTAACTTGCGATATTTTTCCCTATAGTCTTTGAACGAAGTTTCTCTTTCTAGAAGCAGTTGGACGACATCGTCTGGGGAATGGCAGTTCTGGAGTTGCGCTGCGGAGGGATGTTTGGTGAGGTCAATTCCAGTGTGCTTGTGGTAGTCGTCTAACGCGGCATCTAGGATGGATTGAAAATTGGAAGAGGATGTGGCCATTGAAGACATCAAAGTGGGCGGCGGACCGGGGCTGAGTGGAGGTTATCCGGTTATCCTAGGATCCGACGTTCGTTGGATGGCGCGATTACCCCCTGTGATCACCGGGGGCATGGCTCACCAGTCCCCGTTCTCCCCATCAGGGTCTACATCAATTGGTCCGCCATCCACCTCAAGTTCTTCCACAGACACCTGGATATACATGCCGCGCTCAATTTCTTACGATTGATTTTTGAACTAGGACAGGAAAATAGGCCTTTGAGACTCTGGATCGTGAGATGTCCCCCCATGATCGATGCTTACAGCCAAACCTCGACTTGGCCACTAAATGTAAGACGACCGCAAGAAGTCATAAATTGTTAGCCAGTCTAGGAAGATGAAGGTCATTCTGATGTTAGGCTACCCGACGGTCAGGTGGTCGTTCAACTTGCCAGCTAGTCACTGACATTTGGATACAGATGTTGTCCTCACGAAGACCAACGACACATTCTCCAACGTGAGTACTGTCTCGGAGGGTATACACCCAGCACGTCCCTATTTATATGTCATTCCTGACGGCATTTAACCCTTGATACGGATTGTTTGCTGTAAAGACCCAACGCGCACGACTCAGACAACTTCAGAACGTTGAAGCGGGAGTTGACGTCCGCAAATCATAACGGGTCTTCCAGTTCTCCCAGTCACTATCCACTTTAACCATCTGTCCGTAACCCTTCACATACGTGTTGAGTACGGAGCAGCAAATTCGAGTCCGAAGTACACAAATACTGTGTCATGGCCCTCGAAAACCATCCTCCCTCCCCTGCGCCCACACCCACACAGAACCTTCCTGAGTTCTGCGACCTCCGAAGCCTGCACGACTACGGTCACCTCCGAATCCCAGCCCGACCCCGTGGCGCCCACGTTCTTCTGGCGCTCTACGACTCCCATGACACCCCAGCCCCTTCCGAGGCTTTCTTCTCGAAAAAAATTGATATCACGCGATTCGAAATACCGAAGTAACTCGACACAGATACCTACTAGTAAGTCTTGCTTAGAACGAAATCGTTCTATTGGAAGTGGATTGTCCCCCACATTGTACAATTGGTGACCGTTTCAAAACTACTCGCTATCATGCCCTCTCCCATTTCCACGAGAAATAGCTTGCATCAATCATGCTAAGAATTTCGTCGGGCTTGCCATTCACGGATTTGTTCTGAATGTAGATAGGTGCGTTGATGCACGGTCCACTGTCTAGCATGAGTTAATAACAATAAGTCTCATCTCGTCTTTCGCCGTGTCAAGGAATGAACCCGTTCTATCATCTTCGGCTCAGTGTGACTGGCTTCAAGATGGTCGTAGGTGCACACTGAGGATAGAATCCGGAGGTTCGAACCACTTGTACTTCCCAATTAACAGATACTTTGAATACGCGTTCCACCACCACCACCTCTATCACTTCCTGAAGGGGGGTTTGATTTGGAAACGATATGAAGCCTTATCCTTAGGAATACCGCCTCTTTCGCTGCCTAAACACACGTATAGGTGACACGTAAACGCGGCGGGCTGGTCAAGAACTCTCACACTACGTGTGCAAACATGTACACCTCACTCAATGGGTTGGATTTGATAGCCGCAAATTCATGCCGATCTCTCGACACATCCGGATCGGTGCTCAGCGCGGAGAATTGTTTCGACCTCGTGTACGACGTGGCGGATGGATACAGTTCTAGAGTCATACAGCATACAGCGTTTCAACGCGTGACGTCATTTCATCACGTGAGGGTCGTGATCGTCCCTCCAAGCGACCTGGCCAACGGACCACTGATCACCCCACATCACCCGCTTGTGGTACGTCTTTCGCAACTCACGGAACTCCTTCACAAATTCGTCCACTTCCTTGCCGCTCGCGGGCGTCGCTGCCGGTTCAGACGACGTAGATCGCACGAAGCTGGATGCGAGGCTCTCAGAGAGGTCGTCCTGCGCCGTCGTTGCGTGTCGGAGGCGCATGAGGAGGAATTGCGGCGTGAACCGCTTTAGTCGTCATCAGTATAGTATATAGCTTCGAAGGTACCGTGCGATGGTGAGCGCACCTGGTAGACTTCCTTCTGTTCGCGTTGTAGCTCCGCCCACCTGGCTTCTAATGTCTTTGCCTCATCGAAGGCATGTTTTGTCTCTGAGCGTAGTTTGTAGAGTTCATCCTGAAGTGCGAGATTCTGATCTGATGTCTCCAAATAAGACGGATAG
>Ga0307512_10006131_pt1 | contig 12282 bp, 9 predicted proteins | sample 14_EM_MG_FD_200267 | JGI IMG/M metagenome (GOLD analysis project Ga0307512, IMG submission 200267) | Populus trichocarpa ectomycorrhiza microbial communities from riparian zone in the Pacific Northwest, United States - 14_EM | ecosystem: Host-associated > Plants > Roots > Unclassified | place... | reverse complement strand
CTCACTCTTACTCCTTAGTCCTACAATACACGCCGCCATAATGGCCGTCCCTGCGTCATCCTCGTCAGACCCAACCACCGACCCCTTCTCCCCTCACTTTTCTGGTCCATTCCAAGGCATCCCTACGCGAATACTACCTACCGACACTCTCGCATTCACAGTGCACCTTCTCCCCGCGGCTCCTGCAAGCCTTGCCGAACTCCTCACTTCTGTGCGAGCCCTCGCAAAGGAATGGACGAAAGACTACATCTGGCAGCGCGTGCCATTCTCGATTGACCTTTCCTTGAACTCGTCGCATCTACACGGAACACTCGAATACGGCGACGCCATCGACGATGAGTGGTTCGTTGTCTCGATACTTCTTGAGGCGTCGCGCAAGAACCCAGACGCGTGGATCAGGGTGTGGGACAGTGACGGAGAGTTCTTGTTGATTGAGGCTGCACATGCACTACCGCGGTGGCTGAATCCCGAGGTTGCCGGGAACAGGGTATGGATTCGTCAGGGGAAGCTGTGGGTTATTCCCATGGTGAAGGGTGGGAAGCGCGAGATTACTCTTGAAGAAGCGTTGAAGTTTCTAGGGGAATGTGACCTAGAGAGTTTAATCAGGGATAAGGCGATTGAGAGTGAGGCGCTGCTGAGGACAAAGGGGTACCCGGAGAAGGCGCGAGGCCAGCTTCATCGCGCACGAGTTACTGTACCAAGACGCATTGCGGCTGTGTTGAAGGCCTGCCCCGAAAGTGTTGCTGCCGCCGTGGAGGCATTTTATATTCGTGATCCGGTGTCGTTAATGGCGCTGAAAAAGAATGAGCGTGTGGTTCCGTGGGACGATATGGTGGAGACGAGTGTGGTGTTTACAAAGGTGCTGTTTGCGCAATTGAAGGGGCAAGTTTGGAGTCCGCCGAGAGAGAGCAGGTTTCCGCAGAGCGATGAGGGGAGGGTGGATGTGGGTGTGAAGCTTACCGCCGGTTTTGAGATGTTGCTGGCAAAGGAGAATGATGTGCTTTTGACTAGTGATGCTAGGAAGAAAATGGTGGATGAGATCCGCGCTCTCATTGATGCTGGGTTAGTACTACCAGCAGATGAAGAGTGTGCGGGTGGCAAAGAAGACGGCGAAGAATGGCTCCACATCGATTTCACAGAATTTGAGAAGGATTTGAAAGGAAGCAGTAGAGCAGCTGGTGAAGGCGCATACGGCGACCCCGAACAGGAAGAAAAGCTGAAGCGGATGGTCGAGCGCTTCGAAGCATTCCTGAACGATGACAGCGCCGGACCGGAAGGAGCGCAATTTCGCAACGAAATGGATTCCGACAACGACTCCGAGGCTGAACTGAACTCTGACGACGATATTAGCTCGGAAGATGATGAAGGCGAGAACAAAGATGACTCGTTCAACGAAATGGAATTTGAACGCATGATGAGGGAGATGATGGGGCTTCCGCCGGGTGATGATGACGACAAGGATGATGATGATGATGATAAGGAGGTGAATGAGGTGAAGAAGATTCAGGACCAAATTGAGAAAGAGCTTACGGAAGTGGGCGTGATTGAGAGGACTGTGCCGAAGATTAAGGAGCTGAAGGATGATGGGGAAGAATTGGAATCAGAACAATCAGAACGGGGAGAGTTAAACATTAACTTCGAATTAGCGGCAAATGTGTTAGAGAGTTTTGCAGGACAGGCAGGACTGAGTGGGCCCGTTGGAAACATGTTGGCCAGTATGGGGATAGCGTTGCCTAAGGATGAACCAGGTCCCGGCAAGGATAGAGGGAAGGGGAAGGAAGTGAGGGATGAACCAGGTCCTGACGAGGCGGTGAAGGATAAAGGAAAGGGGAAGGAGATGGTGAGATAATGGGTTTAGGGGGCACTTGGTATAAAAATATGAACTTTGGCGTTACGGTGATGGAATAGAGGTCTCTCGGATAGAACATGATCAGTCTCTTACTACCTTTAATGTCCAAATTCATCCAGATGCAAAGCGATTGCATACTTGGGTGTAGCAGCCTAGAGCGACAACCTGATTACATTGCATAGCTCCAGAAACGTTGAAGAAAATCACTATCTGCTGTTTGAATTACTGCGTTAAATTTGTGAATGGTGGTAGTCGAATAGACAGCGAGATCAAAAGATCTAAGAAAGGTCCGAATATTAATTTGGAATGATGATATTCGATTATGTCTACTTAATAATTCATATAGCCACCTGAGTGATAGCAAAGCTTCAATTTAGACTCGAGCGAGTGAGATAGTACCAACGGGATTTTAGTCTTACCAATAACGATAGTTCCACCTTGAGTCGAGATCCTGCCTTAACTCAAGTCAACAGCTTCCAACTCCCAACATTGATGAACTAGAGTGACCCCCAACGAGCTCAAATATGTACTGCGCTACAGATTATACTCACCAAGAACTTCTAGAAGCTCGACTGCTCTTGAAGGATACGAGAGCACTAAATTCCGATATCGCTGATGCAAGTTAATACAATGTGTAGCTACACCTACTGCGCCTCGACGTTACTTCTCAGGATCAAGATACCATCGCAAGTTCGTGCGGCTGGTATTAGTTGATTTGCACGGATTGAGCACACTGTCGAGCCGGAGGCTGGAAGAATGGATTTTCCTTCATACCTGATGCGAAGTTGGCTGGCTTCTCGGACGAGTAGGTTGGATAGTAATGCTCTGCGCGTTTCCAACGTAAGGGTTTCATCTATTAATACGATGTATGGGTCAGTGAAAAGATTCTCGACTCTGCGCTGTACCTGACTGGGCGTTCTTGGCCAACGATTGCCTGGGGGTGAGTATTCCGAGACAGCCAAGCTACATGACAATGCGAAGATGTTGCTCGACGGGTCAGAGAGGAAGATCGAGAAGATGATTCTTTGAATGTTGAAAGGAGACACGGTGTTGCAAAATGGAAAGGTGGGGTTTTTGGGTTTCCGAGTGGGAGCCCGCGCATACAGTAGTTACCACCAAGGTGAGCTATCACCATCTACCTGCATGGCGGTTGATCTCGACGAAACCGAGATTAGCAACAAGGAAGAAGGTGAAGAGGAATAACTGTTGAGGTTGAAGTCTACATGTGGGGATTGGCGGTCGCATCTTATATTCGTTCACCGCTCCTGGATGCTGCTTGTTGATTTTTCTAATTGAACTTCCTCCGGTCCTTATTTTCTAGCATCATCAGCATCACCGCCACTCTCGTCCTCTCGGGTTATCCATCTGACGTTCCTGGCCAACCCAAGCAAAGCTGTAACTACCACCTTAAACTTACATCTCCGCCATAACCTGTCTCAAATCAAGTTCTCGCATCACTTCAGGATGTTTTTAGATATAAATGTTCCCAAACCTCCAGCCGTCATCTCAACGACCTATCCATACCGAAATTTTTATTTAGTTTGTAAGTGATGCTATGGTATAAGCGTAGTCAGGGGGTCTAAACCAACTGATAACCATTGTACCATTGTTCATTACTGTGATCTGGATAGGGAGTCCGTCAAAACAATTGACTATGAAGCTAGCGTATGCTAGAGGCAGCAATTCGCTTGGGTACATGAGGAGAATTAAGGCGAATTGCCTGGGGCGAACAAGATAAGAACAAGAACCCAGACTTCGTGGACGTGGAACAACAGAAAGTCTCGAAGCAAAATGTAGAGAGTGGCAATCAGACCATACGTGACCGCGTAGAGTAACCAATCAATATACCCTCTCCTAGCAGTTAGACGTAGCCCAAGTAATATTCCATGAAACATTTCCTTATCTCGAAACAATCCCAATCAATCCGTCCATCATTACTTTATCCCTTTAGCCGAAAAGGCTTGACCAGATTTCATCCATATCTTTTGCTACCTCCTCGCTGATATCCTTCCATCCTTCTGGATTCTTTCCCTCTTTAGAACTTCTACCAGACTTTGTCAACCTGTCCAGCGTAGTGATATCAAGGCGGTGACCGGCCCATACACCACGGTTTATTCCTCTGGGCAAGTGCTTTGATGACCAACAGATTCTTGAACATAATATCTCACCTAATCCAAAAGGCTTAATATGAGGTCCGTCGATTTGTCCAGGAGATTTTGCAAACTTGTCTGCCCGAACGTATTCCTGTGTCGAGAGATTGCGCAATATCCAGACTCGGTCATTGGGCAAAAAAGCCTTTTTCGTTAGGTTTCCCAGCGGTTTCGCAGCCAGGTCGAATGCTTGGGACCTTTCGGGCTCTGGAAGCGTCGCCAGCATGAAGTACTTGACACGCTGCAACCTAGGAAGACCCTGCCATCCAGCCGTGCTGTAATCTTCCTCCGAAACTCTCATTAACTTTTCAGGGCGGGGTATATATGCGGCACGGGGAACTAAACGGCTCGGATAGCTGTCTGTGCGCTCATTGATGCAGATAAGCCTCTCCCCTTCCCAACTACCGAAGTACTGTGAATCACACTCATAGTGCGGGGCGCTATTCATGAGAAACATCTGAATGTAGGGTCTAGATACGTGCCAGAAATAGCGACTAGCTAACGCAAGACAGAAGGCGTCTTCGTAGTCGTTCAGTTGTATCAAGATCATGTCGAGCAGTTCGGGAGGTAGGAATTCAAAGGAGCAGAATCGCTTGGGTCGTTTGCTTGATAATCGGTAAGTTAGATACAGACATATCCTTGGAAACTGGACTCTACCTATCCCAGGAGGTTGTCCTCGGCAACAACAGCGGCGGTGGAAAAGTGGGAATAGCGAGGAGCTCGACCAATTTGGCCGGGTGGTCGGAAGTCATCATTTCTCGGAATGTTTTCACATCGCCCAGGACCTCACATAGGCGAGGAGCAACAATTTGCCACTGCATTGTAGCGGTTGGACGTTTGCAGCACCCAGGTAGAGTTAATAGTCACAAGGTGCTTGTTCAAAAGTTAATACCCTTGTCGAACAACGTTGTAGTAGGAATATGGAATACTCCTTCTTAAAGCGCAGTTACTAGGGAATTCCGCTTGCAATGGAAAGTCGAAGCGCTGGGCGAGTTGTGGAGTGCTAGGTTATGTGTAGTCTTCGTAGAAGGCTATAGAGCTGGTTCTTGGGGCGGTGGTTCGATGTGAGGTACCACTACGAGATTAGGGCTGAGGGTGTAGGGTAAGCACGATTTTTCTAGAAGCAACCTGTGCATCAGTCTTAGTGGCAGAAAATTGTTAAGTAGTCAGACTAGGAATTTGTTAGAGCTTGAGAGAAAGCAATTGTAGGCTCCAGCCTCCGGCAACTTAGAATGTGAGAACAACGGAGATCCATAAGAATATTCTCAATCTCCAAATGAAAGCCAACTCCAGTTTTTCCCACAAGTACATATCATCTCACCCGTTTATTCTTTCTCTGTCTCCTTTGAAGGCACGTATCTTCAATTCCAATTCTTTAATTCAACAGGCATAAATCCGACCAAAATTTATTACTACCTGGAGGTTACCATAATGCCGATTAATGTATATCTTATGGTCGCATGGTGTAGTGGTTATCACGTTTCGTTTACATAGTTGTGAACCGAAAAGGTCGCAAGTTCAAGCCTTGCTGCGATCAAATTTTTTTTACGATTTTGCCAGGCATGACATAAAGGACAGATCCGTTCACTCATCATGATATAGCCATAAATTTACTATGCTACCCACTGTAGATACTAAGCCTCAGATATCCAGCACGAACGCTACTTCCATGTATACTAGGTAGAGCGTAGTAGCCACAGCTGAAGAAATATTAATCACTTCAAGTATCTCAGGAAAGTCGGTTCTTACGCGACAGGGCAGAAGAGAAAGGAATGAGTACATGGAGAGAAGCTGGGGAAAAAAAAAATAACACCCCTCATCATCACCTGATTTTACATCCGGCATGATACTGGATAGTCATTTTCGGACGGGGGTCATAGGCGGGAGATTAGACAGCTAGCATCATTCTTACCAGCACCAGCCAATAGTACCACAGCTTACGCGCCCAATAAAACTGGAGTGACCGGTCATTGTAACATTCTATCTTCAGACTCACCGCGATGGGGATATTAACCCTAAAACGAGCGCGTTCGCTTGTGATTGTGCATTATGCCAGTTAGACAGAACAATTGCTTAAATCCCCCCTATCAAATAATTCCAACAATAGTTGTTGCGGATCAAAAGACATTTAATAGTATCCCCAAACAATATCGTAGTCATATTCAGAGCCTAGTGAGACCATGGAACAAGATAAGTATTCTAGATTCATTCCAAACTTCCGATTTTCGGGTGAGACGTTATGATTCGACATCTCCTATCTGAATTCGCGATCATCGGGAATATTGGAACAAGAACCTTCCTCCCGAAAGAACATTAATCACCTTTCAAACATCTCGCACATTCTTCCCGCTTCTGTCCGCGTGTTAATATATTCCGGCGCGTCTGTGAGCATTCTGAAATCGCTTAATCGAACAACTTGCCACGTCTACAGTGTTACCAGCTCGAACTTCTCCCGCCACCATCTTAGTACCCAAGTTCAACTCGATTCTCCACCCATTGTGTATCAATTTCTCGGGATCGGTTGGGTGCGGTTCAATCTTATGGCCTTAGTACGCATTGATACCCCCTTCAGTCATGACTTTGTAGTCAAGTATGGGATTTCCCTTCGGGAAGTTGAGCATCAGCTCACGTTCTAGTGGAGACCTGTAGCCATCAGTTATACAGATTTCGTTAATGAAGTAGCAAATTGATATACTTATATCCTAGCTAAAACTAGATTTCTCTTCCTCTGGTGTTCCTCTGCCGAAGCTGTGTCTAACCAGCTCCCGCTCCTTACTCTCCAGTTCCTTCATCTTGAATTCGTGATTAAAGAACTGCGTCAAGAAAACAGCATCTGCAGCATTTCCTTTGGGATGTCGTCATAATTTGTATAACCACCTTCAAGGAACTCGAGATCTCCCAGGCGTACAAAAAAGACATCGCCGCTCTAAAATAGGCGTTCCTAAAAGAGCTCGCCGCTGCGAATATATGACCCAATTTCTGGCCAGATCAAGCCGCATAAGCAGCACTTCCTACTGACTCCTATGTAACTGAAGTTTTTAAACTCCCGGCTTCTAGCGCTTTGCTTAACTCAAGGGACAACCGCACTTCACAGTGAATGTAACGTGGTTTTTTTGGTTTCCTGCATAAACACTCCACTGTTTATGTTGCGGAATATTGTCGACGGATCGAGCTCTTTGTCCTGTAGTACCTTGTCCAGAATGCTTCTATTCAGTTTCTCGGATGCTGTCTGGTGGTAGACATCCAATACACTCAAATCGTAACCTCCTGAAGTGGGGAAACTGTTGAGCACACCTTCGGCAAAAGATGGCCCTAAAGATATTCTCCGAATCTATAGTTTACGTTTTTTTTAACTAATAACGATTGTTAGTAGCGTAAATTATTAGACATACCTTCCTCGGAAGAATCTCTCAATCTTCTCAAGAATCCCGCTATCTTCCAGCTTCAGGTTAGAGATCCGAGTGACAATAACCACGGCCTCTCCCGGGCCTGCACCAAACGCTTCTTTCAATGCGGTCGTGATTACATCTTTTCCACCCTGTTGGGTGACAGCACTTCTGCAAGTCGATCAAGGAACGCTTTCTTTAACGTCTCAGGTTCATCAGAATCTTGAGACAGCTACCGTAGCACCACGGTTTCACCAGATTTTGAGGAGAGGGCAGGGAAGGGGGCCGGAGAGGGGTTGTTGCTTGCTGTGAAGGGAGAGAAGGGTACTCAGAATGTGAGTGGTGCTTAAGGCTTGAGTGATCTTAGTGTTAGAGGTCATTGCTGGAGGAACTGAAGGTAAAAGTGCTCTCATAAACTAGCCATCTGTTTTTAGCCTAACGTTTGTATTGAATACTTGTAGGAAAATCAAGAATTGGGATATATGAATCCCTAACCCTGCTTTAAACGCCCATGCTAACCTGGAATATTCCAGGGTTAGGGTTTTATGTGTCCCCATACTTGATCTTTCAATGAGTATATACTTATACAGTATTAAGTAAATGCACTGTAAGCGGCAAACTATGCTAATAGCGGAATAAATTCTCGCTGAAGTACAAATTTAGTCACAAAGCTCAGAAGAACCTCTTGAATAAGCTCGGTGATTCTTCATTACCTTTGCATGGAGTGAAACTGGTGACTGCAAGGGGAGTTACTATTCCCAAATGGTCACTCCCAAAGCAGAATTCTTGTAATGCAGTAAGAATGAATGTCCAACAATGGTGTGATATTTAATACCAAAGAAATCAGAACCTTTATTTGCAATGCTGACTGAGTGAAGCACCTGCTTTGAACTGTGTGGCCGTAAATAGCCGGTTATGGTCCGTTCACTTAATACTTTTTTCCACTTGCTGTATATGAAACCGGGTGCGTGATTAATGATGTGTACCGATGATATAAGAGGTATGCGTGGATAGTAAGCAAGCCATGCAGTGTTACCAATAATCTCTACTTTACGAAATTACGGTTCCTCACCTAGTTCTACTTCTACCTTGTTCTCATTTCCAGAGCTTTGGTCACTGGCAACAATCTGTTGCATAAATATGTGCACTTGCACTTGCGGAATTGCTATACGTACGCGACTTAACTAGTTACTACAGAAAACCCATGCATTCACAGTAAAAGTACAATCCATCCAGCTAGCCAACAAATCACCGTATGGCAAAAAAGACAAACAACTAAACGCCAGCCTGCTCTCAAGAATACGGGTACATCCATCACACCGAGAAAACACAAACACAACAAAAAGGCATGCGGAAGCTTCGAAGAAAGAAGTTAATACACCCGCACGAACCTCCATCCCTTCTAACAAACGAACGAATTCAAAAACAAGAAGCCACACCAATTTTATATACCCCGGTTCCTTCCACCTCCCCCGGTACTTTCTTATTCACACCTACCACCACCATTCCACGCCCACGGATGGTCCCACGCTGCAGCTGTCTGGAGAGGAGCGACATCCTACATCATCTCCCCGCCGACCGCCTTAAAATCACTGGGCCTGATCCGCTTTGGACGTGCATGACGGTGTGGGTTTACAGGCTTGCGCATGTACGGACTATCCTCCTCACTTGGAAAGGGTTCGCTAAACACTGTCTTCTGCTGGTTCGGGAAGACATTAAAGCCGCCGGTCATCATTGTCATGTTGTTTGGAGGAACATACTTTTGCTGCTGAAAGTTAGGAGGATTGAAGTTGCTTTGACCGTAGGTGGGGTTAAACCCCGTGTTGAAGTTACCGGAACCGAAACCTTGTTGTTGGAAGCCTTGGTTGAAGCCGCCGCCATAGCCGTGAGGATTGTTGTATCCAAAGCCGCCGCCGCTACCATTCATGGGGCCCATTCCATTCATGCCGTTCATTCCCATAGGTCCACTGTTCATACCCATACCACCCGCCGGGCCAAAGCCCCCATATCCATTGTTGCCATAAGCAGGTTGTCCGTGGTGAGGATACTGCTGCTGGAATGCCTGAGCCTGTGCTGCTTGTTGGTTATACACACTCGCTGGGCCGACCGGGGGGCCAGGAGTATATGCATTTTGGTTCGGGAATTGCTGAACCATCTGGGTTTGTTGCTGTTGACGCATAGCTGCAGGTCCACGGGGAACTTCAGGTCCAATTTCGTCATCTGCGGGCCGTTTCTTTGCTACCATAGACATAGACGTCGTGGAAGGAATTGGTGTAATAGTTGCCGACGACCTTGCAATCAATGGTGACTTGTTAACAGGAGCAACACCTCTTAGAGCAGCAGGAGCAGTCGGTGCAGTCGGCGGTGGCACTGCGGAAGGTGATTTTGATTTCTGATTATCCTGAATCGCACCACTACCCGCACCGGTAACAGAACCGTTCACCTTCATCACACCATTGATTCCTCCATTTTCCTTCTCTTTTTTGTATTCTTCGATTTTATTTCTTGTCTCCGCATCTGGGAGTAACGAATCCAACAAAATCTCCTTAGCTTCACATGAAGGACATACAAAATCGCTCTCCAGTAGTGCGTTCTGTACACACTCCTCACAATAGATCTTTCCGCAACAGGGTGTCTTTACAGCATCTCTCATTAGCTTGTTGCAAATGCTACACTCGATACCCCTGTCCTGGAGATCTTTGTTCCCCTTTGGGGTATCAGGTTTGTTTGTCGTGCCTGCCTTCTTTTGATATGATTCCCAAGACGCCTGGTCGGCAAGTGCAACAACATATTCACCGTCTGCGTTAACCATAACCGAAGTCGGGTTCTGCTGCGGTGTGACCGATGGATCGTCATTTATGGGTGGCAAGGGTTTCTCGACAGTCTTCAGAAACGACCTAGGGATGCCTGTAGTACGCTTAACACGTGGTCGACCATCGTAGTTGGGGTCAGCGTTGGTTGGACACTGCTGGATCCAATGGCCTGGGAAGAAAGTTAGATAAGTTCCACGGTTGATAAGACATGAGGACAAACCTTTCTCGCCACACCGATAGCAGACATAACCAGTAGGTGGAGGATGACTTGGTGCAGGTGCGGCATTCTTCTTAAAGCCCTGACCACCGCCACCACCGCGATAGACAGGTGTCGCACTAGAATCCGGGGTCAGTATATAATGAATGGATTACACACGAACGCATTGATAAGAACTTACTTTGCCAACTGTTCTTGTGTCTTATTCCACTGCTCGCTCTGGGCCTGAAACATGGCTGCAATCATATCTTCTTCGGATTCTGCACCTGTTAGTGCCGGGGCGCTGCTCTGGGTATTGCTCTGTTCAGTCTCCTGTTTCTTCTGGGGCTGAGCAGTAGTTCCAAAGTTCTTTTCCCGCCGTCCAGCATTTGGCAGGGCATTAGTTGGCATCTTGCCGCTCACATAGCGTTGTGCAGTACCTCGTCCAGGCTTAGTAGGTGGAAGTCGGCGGGCAATGATGGAAGTGGAACGGGGAATAATAGTAGTATCATCGTTATACTCTAATGGATTTGTTAGTATCGTCTACTTCGGATACAACACAACAGAGCCATCACAAACCATCATTCGTATCCTGGTTATATATTGCGAGGTCAAAGTCTGAACCGTCGCCTAACCGGTTGATTTGTATAATCTGTCTCTTGAGTTCAAATACAGAAATTCCTGTTCCGTCGAAGGCAACGCGCGATGGTTCCTTTTGCGATTTGAACTTGAAGAAGACTGACGATGACATGGCGAATTAATGTTGTATTGTAATCTGGCGTAAAGAATGTTGGTTGTTGACAGGTGCCAAAATCCGATCCGTCACAGAGTACAGCAGATAAGAGACAAAGAAGGGACGTCCTTCTATTCCTTCCTTCCTTGTATGACGGTAAAAATGAAGTTGGATTATACCCTTCGGAGTGCCACCCAAACAACAGCAACAGTAAAGGGAACGTATGCTACCGCAGAAACCTTGCACTGTCGGAAGGTAAGTGTGTCCACAGGGTCGATAGAATCCAATCGCTATACACAAGACCGCCTCTCCAATGAATTTCTGCTTTTCTCTTCTTCTCTTGTCTCTTTTTTTCCGGTGAAAAGTGAGGTATATTTATGGATTTTTTGGGGAAGCTCAAACACAAAGTAGGAGTGACAGGATACACAACAAGATGTCAGATTCCTGAGCCTCAAAGCGGACACAGCAAACTGCCACAAGATAGCAATCCAGCGGGGGTACAAAGATTGTCCTGAAAGAACAAAAGAGAAACCAGCGAGCGGTATAGCCAACAAAAAAGACAATCCAGCAACACCAATACCGACCGACCGACCGACTCGAATGTGCAACAGTTGCAGAACCCCAGCCCTTTGTGTGATCCTGAAGAAAGAAGGATCACGTTGGCCGGTCCTTTCAAATGGTTAGCAGGTTGAACGAGATCGCGTTCTGGTGGTGTTTTGTGTCGACGCGGTTGTGAAACTCGAGGTGGAACGTGCGAAGCAGCAGTTGCAACCAAGTTGAAGGACTGTCAGCTGTGTCGCAGTTGTTGGAGTTCTGGTTGTGTCTTCCAAGAAGAGATATTCAGGGGGGAATGAATCGGGATCAGCGATACTTAAGTATCTCAAGCTGAAGGGTCAATATCGAACAGACCCCTATGGAAGATTAGTGGTCGAGAAAGAGGTGGTGAAGTGAAGGGTCGACTGTTGGAGATGGGTGAAAGAGAAGCGAGGAGAGGAGTGGGTTGAGAGGCAAAAGCCATCCCAGTCAGGATTCCGATGTGGCCAATCAGGAAGAGCGGCAGTTTACATAATTGTCATGCCGCGCCACCGCCCTTCCTTCCTTACACTTGCCGACTAAGCCTCTTCCACTTGGTTCGAGCATCGACGCATCGACATT
>Ga0307512_10006130_pt1 | contig 12286 bp, 16 predicted proteins | sample 14_EM_MG_FD_200267 | JGI IMG/M metagenome (GOLD analysis project Ga0307512, IMG submission 200267) | Populus trichocarpa ectomycorrhiza microbial communities from riparian zone in the Pacific Northwest, United States - 14_EM | ecosystem: Host-associated > Plants > Roots > Unclassified | place... | reverse complement strand
TCGACCGGTTTTGCTGATGCACTCTATACGTAGTTGATGGCAACAGACGTTACTTCCTTCACTTTCGGAACAAAACAATCTTCAGTGCAAGACCGGGACGGGCTCCGTAATCAGTGGCGTGTCATTCAAGAAAATAGCCGTATCGTCCAAATTCTTGGTTCCAACGAAAAAACCATCCAGTCACTTGTACAGTATGGCCTTGTCAAGGCTTCGCCACTGATATCCGACTTGTTAGTGTCTATACAAGACGCATCCGCGACTACTGGCTGAGCGAAACCCTCTCCTAGCAATAGGACGCTTTCGCAAGATAAGACAGTGAACTTCACCTTCTGTCTTCCGCTAGTCAGTCACTCGGATCGCCAATAACAATCGATAAACTCGTCGCCGTTTAGTGGTGCTCCCCTTCGAGGGTTTCGTTCCATTCTCGATCAGTGTATATATGCTATGACACCCTCATGAGTGATGACGTTGTTTGCGTCCTGGTCGCCCCAGACCCCGTGGATGATGTCCGTCGCAACGCGGAAGTTCATGCAAGGAGGACCACGATTGTAATCGAGACCCGCTCGCGATTCCCGTCGGTCAGGTGTAGCGACGTCTTGTCATTCCCGGCGACGTCCAAACCAAGTTTGTCTTCTTCTATCGCCCCCTCGCACGGAGCTCGGGTTCGTCGTTGCAACATTACAAGTCTACGATCCTCCAACCACCGTTCTTCGTATTCTACAGGTTCCCCGTTGGGATGTACCTTAGCTTCTACCATGGCAGCGAATTTTTACGAAAGGGTGGGTCGCCGTTCTCCACGGTTTTCTGCACGAAGAAAGTGGCATGCGACCGCTGTAAGTCGATTGACGAGTTCCTGTCCCTGGGGACGAATCAAGGGAAAAGCTACTTGGGATTTTTTTGCGATTGTGCACAATGACAATCGACGCACTTCGGTGGAACCGCTACGCACCCCAGACGCTTCGGAGAGATTCAACGCAAGCACTTCTCCACGGAAGTGCTCTCGGTATGCTCCCCTGACGTTTTGTCTCCCACACTGCCGGTGCTCATGAGGTCATGGGGGAGGACTGCGTGTTGCGGTCGATGCTGACTACAGAGAAAGGTACCTTGTTACGGTCTGCATCATCCTGGCTCCGTTGTCAATTACGGAAGCGCTTCCGAGCACTTCCGGAGGGATCGTTGGGGCACCGTGCGATTTTGTTTCTGAGCGCATGGTGGTTGACCCAGGTGATATCAGAGCCAATCACAAGAAATCCTTTACTAGTGAGCAGGCTTCGTGCCCACAAGATATCATCTGGGAGTCTAGAACCTCCTGGAGCTACTCATCGCGATGATCTAGCAGAAGAACTCGTCGTTCCCCAAATATGTTTATCACAAGGTCGAGGTATTGGGCGTATCGAATTCCGCATATGGAGCTACGATTTCCAAAGGGAGGGGAAGACCGGATATCTAAACACCTATCATCAAGTAAATAAATCTACAATTACAGTACAGTACGCAGTACGGTACCGGACAGGGGTATCTAATGCTACAGAAAAAAGTCGTTACAATGTTCGTCAGTTACATTCGCCTGTCGGTATTTGGCATTCGTCTTGACCCCCAATTGCGCCTCTTAAGGTTCGAGGCGGTGGAGATCAACCTCTTCATGGGCCTTTCGGATTGCCAAGTTAGAAAGTGGCAGAGAGAATGGGAAATAAAAAGGGCTCACATAGGCCTGCGCTTGTCGAGGATAATGATGCCAGTGTCACCATTCTTGCCGCCATTCCTGCCAGAGGGAGAAGGTGTAGGGCTACTGGTAGAACTGCAAGGAGGTACCCCGGTAGTTACGGTAATAACCACGGTGTTGGTCACTGTGACAACCGGCGGAGAGGGAGCCAAGGAATTGGAGGGGGAGGGAGTTGGGTAGACCTGGCCTGGCGGCGGTGAGGTGGAGGGGAGGGTGGAAGAAGACACGACGGAGGGGGAGATGGAGGATGAGGATGGCAAGACCGGCATGCCAGTGTTGCCAGGAGAAGTGTTGAGTTTAGGGATGGCGGTTTGGTTGGGGCTAGGAACGGGGATAGAGTCGTAAGAGTTTTGAAAGATGTCGTCCTGGGCGCCATCACGGAAATTGTAGAGGTCGGTATAGAAGGGTGGGGAGAAGGCGCCCTCGTTCATCTAATCACAGCGGTCAGGATAGGGTCGGGATTGTAGGATTTATGGGGACGTACGTTGTTTCTTTCCTTCTGGAACCAGTAGAAGGGGTTCTTGGCACCATAAGTACAGTTACCGGGCGTAGGGTTCATAACACCGTTGGCCGGATCGGCACCGCATCGACGAGGGACCTTTGGCTGAGCCAAGGGAACATTCGAGGTGGATCCGGTGACGTTGCACTTGAATCCAGTCATATAGTCTACAATCAGCCAATGAGCGACGCTGGATCGTTGAAACCATTGCGGAAAGAGAAACATACTCTGCTCACTACCGCTGTCAGGGGAGTGAATCCAGAACCAGGCGCAATGGCACCCTCCCGGAGGACATGGTGGCATGTTTGCGGGGACTTGGAAATCAGTGAACCTTGTCCACACACACGTGTGGTTCACGCTGAAAACGGTAAAGTCCTCGGGTTGAATAGCTGTGACATCGGACTTGTAGGCGATGGCGAGAGCACATCCAGTCAGATCGTTAAAACCCTGGAACAAAGTCAGGCAATCATCTCTTATGGAAAACGTCATATGAAACTGACGGTAGCTGCAATAAAGATAAGTGCACGTGCATATATATAGTGAAGAATGAACCCACTATGAATGGCAGCCAAAGGCGAGTTAGGACAGACGTTATTTCCTTGTCTGACGTCCCCGCCCGGGGAAGATTGGAAGAAGGAAGTAGCACCCTTGTCACAGGCGATCTCTGTAGTGGCAGGTTTACCAGCGGGGAGCTCGAATAAATCACCCGAGTTAGGTGGATGACCGAGATGACCGTGGAACCACCATTGGTCAAAAGTCATATCGACGAGAGGAGCGACCGGTCGATTGTCGTAAGGGAAGGTCTGGGCGGTAACGTTGAATCCATACATGCTTGGATGGAAGATCGCTGCAATAGAATAAATCCAGTGGTAAAACAAGAGAAAAACGGAAAGCCAGTTACAGGCATGAGCTTTCACGTGTCCAGTCGCGATGAGGATGAGGAGACAAAAGAAAACGGCGGACATGTTCGAGAGATCGTTAACTGGGAATGGTGATTGGATCAACCAACCGAGACACTTCTAGCGTCCAGAAAGAAAAAGAAGAAGGAGGAGAGAGGTGACGGGGTGAAGGGGTTCGACCGGTCATCCTTCCTTTTTATTCTTTCAGCTCATTGACCGACCAAGAGGTCAATGCGTTTTGTTCCTCAAGCCATGGTTCGACGAAAAAGGAAACCCGATCAGATCATCATACCGCATTGACCGAGTTCAAAGAATAAAATCAATTCTCCTCCAAGCCGAACTGCACTACATTGGTAACCACGCCGATAAGAAAGAAATCTCTCACAGGTTCAAGCCATTCGGGGAGAGTGGGGAAGGTCCGGGGTTGAACGTTGAACCTTTGAACAGCTGCGGATCAAAATGATCGGACTGGCTCCCACGACTTTCCGTCTTGCATCATCGTCCTCACCGTGAGGTAAACCTCGTAGAGAGGTAAATCTTAAGCTTACTTAGCTAAGAGAAAACAAACGCCATGTCCGCCTCATCACGACTATCCGCTTACCTGGGGAGGTCAGCCCAGGTTTTGCGCACCAACGCTACAAAGAGTACGTTTGCCTCGAGTTTACTACACACGGTTACAAATATCTGATATGGCGCACAAGTGGCTCGCATGGAAGGAGCCAACGAACCAAACCGCAAACCGATAACTCTATTCAACCTCAACTCACACCAAGACCTCTCCCAATTCGCTACAGGCTGCGACGCTGATATCGGTGGAACCTCGACCGTCAATCTCACCCTCGAACAATCATCATCTCCCACAGAGAAACCATTCGCAAAGTTTTGGGGCACCATGCACCTCGGCGTACACCCGAAAGTCCAGGGTCGCGTTCGTGGAGGATACGCGGGATTTAGGAACAAGGTGCGCATCATTCCATCGCCAATTGGCCAAAACTGGGCGAATGGCTGAGTGTAAAGGGGAGGTTAGCCCCGTACGACGTTATTCGGTGATATCACGGATGATGTCTTGCACCACAAATACCTCGCTTTACGGGTCCGCAGTGGCGGAAACCCTCGTACAAGAAATTCTTACTTCGTGAACATTCAAACCGATGGTCCCATCAGCACAGATCTATGGCAACACCGTCTTTTCTTCCGAAAACTCGAGGGACAATGGGAAGATATCTTCGTAAGCCATACTATCCCCCTCACCGCAAACGAGAAAGAAAAAAGAGTTGATGCGCTCGGTCGGACCGTTTCCGCGCCCGCTATAGATCCCCTTTGACGATTTCGTATTGACAAACACCGGCGAGATAGTCGAACACCAAATCACAATGTACAAGGAACGCATCCGATCTGTCGGTATCTCTCTCCTCGGCGGAAACAGTGGAGTCGAGGGCCCCTACGAACTGGGTATCGATTCCGTACGTGCGGTGAATGAGGAAGATGCCGTCGTTCTAGGTGAACTCCTTCTCGCTATCCTCTCCGACCGAATCAATTGACCGCCCGGCAGAAAAGGATCCGTCAGAGGGTACTAGATGGGAACGGAGTCCCCTCTGATCCTAATCCTTCCAATCCCTCTCAAAGTCCCCACATCATTCACCCCTCATCACAACACCCCCTAGCATAGTCTTGTTCCCGAGAGTATAAAATATTCTAATTCGTTAATACCGGCCAAGAAAGAAAAAGTGTGAATACACCGAGCGGTTAGTTTACTGATTGAGCCATTATAACGAATGTGTTTACTTAGATGGACTATGATTCGGTGAGATCGGCGGTGGCTCAAATGGTGCGGGGTGACGACAAGCCAAAACAAAGGGGGGAAAGATGGAGGGAAACGACCAACGAGGGTTGCGGACAGCGAAAGAGAAAACCTGAGGAACGCAAAAGAAACAGGCATAGTTAGGGGTAAGGATGTACAAGATGCAGGGATCGATTGGGAATTTAAGGTGATCTAACGTGAGAGGGGCATACGGTAACGGAAGGGGCATACAACGCGGCAACCAAAAGATTTAGAGAACAACGCATCCGCCACAGCATCCAGCGGATTGCGGCTCATCCGACTGTTCCGCCGAACCGGGCCCGACCCGCGGTCCACCAGCCGGGCGGATATCCTTCTGTTCCTAAAGGCAAAAAAACGGGCGGATTACAACTCATTCGATGACGCAAGAAAGAGACACGGACCTTGTTGTATTTCCTGATCTCGCGAACTACCGAGTAGAAAGCCTCGTCGACGTTGATAGGCTGCTTGGCGGAAGTCTCCATGAAGATGCATCCGAGGTGTTTTGCCAGGTCGCGACCCTCTAGTGTAAAACACCATTTCATCGATCAGTCCATACCCCATTCAAAGCGGAACGTAGGTAGAAGCGCGCGGGCATTATCCCGATCTGGCGAAAAGGGAAGGATGCGACATGCATCATACGCGTGCATGTCCCCCCGCGCGGGCGCGTAAATGAAAACTCACCGTTCATCCCGACCTGACGCTCATACTCGAGATCGCACTTGTTTCCAACGAGAACCATTGGGAAGTTATCCTTGTCTTTGACCCGAAGGATTTGTTGATGGAACTGGTTGATTTCCTCGAACGATTCCCTCGCGGTTATCGAGTACACGAGGATGAAGCCTTCTCCGGTACGCATGTACTGTTCGCGCATGGCCCTGTAATGTATCAAGGGGCATCGTAAGAGACAATGAAAGCGGGGTGGGGTGGGGGCGGCAAAGTGAGAAGGAACCGAATAGGCCGTCCCTACTTTGACCCGAAGTACGGGACATAAAGTACTCACCCGTATTCTTCTTGACCGGCCGTATCTAAAACGTCAATCAACGCGACCTCATCATCGATGACCGCCTGCTTCCTGTACGAGTCTATACCATACAAAGCCAGACAAAAGGGTTAGAACAATGCCACCGTCCGGGGAAGATGGAAGGAGGAGAGACTGTCTGTGTATGTGATTAGAAGAGGAATCCCCACCTTCGATGGTCGGGTCGTACTCCTCAACGAAATGACTCTGGATGAACCTAACTGTCAAAGCGGATTTGCCCACTCCTACCCACAGAACCGAAGGAGAGGATATAACCCGTCAGAACTCAGTTCACGAAAACACGTATCGGAGAGGGAACATTACTGACCACCGCCGCCGACGAGGACGAGCTTGTATTCGCGTAAGAACTGGTTCTGTGGTAAGGGAAGATTGAATTATCGACTGGACGTCCATAGGATGTAACTGGACGCTTACAGTGGACATGGTGACGGAGGATGGCGGCGGGAAAGTCGTAAGGGGATCGCCTCGGTTGTAGTTGTTTCTTATATATGAACCGCGCTCTCGTCCCATCCTCCCATCATTCCAAGCCATCCTTTGTCCCGCGAATGATCATATCCAAAGAGCTATCGTTTCAAATTACATCTATTATTTTCCTTCTTTTCAAACGACCAACCGAAAGAACGAGGGAGGAGGAGGAGAGGACGAAAGGTAAAGAAAACATAGTTCACATATAGAGATGTGGTTGACGGAGAGGAACAGACGGACAGCAGGAGAACAAGGAAACAGATCCAAGAAAACCAGCCATAGAGGACTCGTTACAAAAAAGATTACTTCCCTACAGATTTACGACGTGGGCCTAGACTAAAGAATGACACAACCGCCACAGCAACCACCAGAATGGTCATCTGAACCACCCGGTTGACTGTACGCCCCCGGAGTGAGAGGTCCCACATTGGGCATGGCTGGTCGCCCAGTCTGTTGTTCCTAAAAACGCTCAAAAGAGCACACATCAATTTCAAGATACCCCAACTGGAAACAGCGAAAAAACGGCTACCTTGTTGTATTTACGGATTTCGCGGACGAGGTTGCTGAATGCCTCGTCCACGTTTATGCGTTGCTTAGCTGATGTCTCGATGAACCTGCACCCCAAGTGTTTGGCAAGGTCGCGTCCCTCTGTGAGCATGATAGTCAGAAAAACGTCGTAACGTCATAGGTCGTTATGACGGAAGTGACGGGAGAAGGCCCATCGCATGTTGCGAAGACACATACCGTTCATCCCGACCTGGCGCTCGTACTCCAGGTCACACTTATTGGCAATTAGGATAACCGGAAAACTATCCTTGTCCTTGACTCGCAGGATCTGTTGGTGGAACGTGCTGATTTCCTCGAAAGAATTCCGAGAGGTGATGGAGTAGACAAGCAAGAATCCCTCGCCTGTGCGCATGTATTGTTCCCTCATAGCGCTGTAAGCCGAAAAACCAGTTATCAGCGTCCATTCCAAGAACGACGAACGGGAGTGTTATATGGAAAAACCCAGACAGACAGCTCCAAGTTCTCTGCTCACCCGTATTCTTCCTGTCCAGCGGTGTCAAGAACATCAAGAAGGGCTACTTCATCATCAATCACACACTGCTTCCGGTACGAGTCTGTTTCCGAGCGGAACGTCATTAAGGTCTAGTCCTCCACAGGAAAATCTAAGAAATGTAGGCGCACCTTCGATGGTAGGGTCGTACTCGTCCACGAAATGGCTCTGGATGAACTGGATGGTCAAAGCAGACTTGCCGACACCTGCACTCGCACACGCGATACGTCAGACCGCCTCGCATTCTCCTAAATTAGGACTGACCACCACCACCGACGACGACGAGCTTGTACTCTCGCAAGAATTGAGCCTAAGTGTGATCCGGTTAGTGGGAAGCCGCACGGGCCCGACTCAACTGCGTGCGCAAGATCTCGAGACGCACCCTTGACATGTTTACACCTGAACGAACGACAGATAGGACACTCTAGAGCACGGAGAGCTGTGGAGGAAGGAAGGAAAGAGAGGACGAAACTTTTGATTGTGCTATTACGGTCGAAGGTGACCAAGGATAATTCTCCGAACAAATAAACGTCAACAGCGACATTGACCCAGCCGAAGTTACGGCACATCCCGTACTTATATCTTCCGTGTCGCGCTCGCCGGAGTTAAGGAGCACGGAAAACCCAATAAGGTCGTCAATGCGCAACGGGTTCAGAGATGGCCATGGCTTTACTACAGTGCACGTCCAATGCACCCAGTCGATATACATCATCCAAGTTAACGAGACCTTTACACAAAGGCATCACAGTTTGTTAAAGAACCTCGTTATTCCCTCCCCTTCGGCTATACCGCCTTTGTGCTTTCTTCTCTTTTTGGGATGATTCGTAGGTTTTAAACTCGACCGCTCCGGTCGTTCGCCGTCCGAAGGCATCCTTGATAGATCCTGCGCAAAGTGAAAATCTTGATGTTCTGCCCTCAAACTCCCCAAGGCATCTCTTCTGATATCCTCGCCCAGTTCCGAGGCAGCCATCAGCTCCTGCGGCAAAGTTATTCGCTTTTTACACCGATCGCAGACGAAATAGTCGATGTCCGGCCTCAGCTCCGATCCCTTACGCGAGACTGTCTGGATCGTATCGTCAACCCTCTCGTCATCGCTGTCCACTTTGCGTTTCCTTTCGCTTGGAGCTTTCGATAAGAAGCCTTCGATTCCCTGCTGGTTCACCTCCCCTGCCTCGACCCCATGGAAAGAGAGGCAGACGTGGGTGATCTTCGTGGACAACGGCTTCGTGCTATTGAGCGGTCCCACGAGCTCTTTCCAGAGCTTGTCTCCCGCGGCAGCGATGACATCTATCGCCACATTCCGCACGAACGGGAATGGTGCCTGTTTCCGCTGCGTAACGCTCCAACCTTATTAGAACAAGACCGGTCGTCAACCGTTGAACGTTGAAACGCGAGAGGATGAATGCGGTCACGCTTACCTTGGCGAGTGCTTAGGGCGATTGTTCGGGGCCACAAATTAGGTGATACCTCTCGAGCGTCATTTAACCTAAGTGTCAGTTCCGCCGCCATGACTCGAATCCAGTGTGGACCCTCGCACGGCATAGTCACCGGTGTGGATAGATTCTTTGATGCAGCCATGCTCTTTGTGTTCGGCGGTTTCTCTTTCACTAAATGTCGCTGTCTTAAGCACTGCATAACCATGCGGACGAGTGGACGATCCTGTACCTTCTGAACGATCAACCCCCCTATGCATCGATCAGCTCTGATGATCACCAAATGCGGCACAAAGATCTCGTCATCCATTCAGGCTCTGACTTACCGAATTATTTCCCAAATCCAGATGGAGTCCTCTCCGAAGGTTCTCTGAAACTCATCTGTAACGCAGCCGGTAAGCCGACAAGTGGTAGGCATAGAACTGGTCACACGATCACCTAGACTGACAACACTGGTGTTTCAAGACTGTCGTCAGGAAGAGGTAACACTCCCAATGATCAATCGACAAGGCTTACAGTAGATCACCAACAGTAGATACTTCGTACTCTTTCGCGACTGCATTCCCAAGCTTACCCCCAAGAAAGCGAATCTGTAAAATTAATCAGTACTTGGACGCCATCACCGTCCAACAACTCCCTGTGTACCTTTTGGAACGGCAATGGTCGGAGGTAATGTGGGATCCCAGCGTTCCTGAGGACGCTCTGTCTACTGATGTCAGGTGACAGCTACATCGGCAGGCAAAACTCAGGGTGGTCAACAAACCTGACTGTTAGGTTTCCGGTAAGATGCGGTTAACTGGGATATGTTTGGATCAACTTGATACAGATCCGTGAGTTCGGAATCATACCTTAGCGATAAATTTGTTCCTTGCAATACCCTAAGATGGATAGTGTGGTGGGAATCGATGCAGGGGGACTGCGCGGCAAGAAAACACGTACGGCGGAAGTTGAGTACCCAAGCTTTGTGCGAACTTGATCTCTAGCTCTCTGCATCATTTCCGCTGCAATGGATAACGCGACATCATGCCAGGTAATTGGAGGTTCTTCGAGCTCAGGATCATCACGACTTGAGGCACTGGGTTCCTCCGTGTTATCGGTGCCGTCATCTTTGGGACCGATGGGTACAAGACTGGTATTCGCATTCCAGATAATTGGCGTTGATGGTTGGGGCAAAGGGGTATCAGTAACACTCGGAGGCGCCTGAGAAAGATGAGGGTATCTTTTGAGGAGTTCTTCGCGAACAGGCCGTGTGAAGTCGATGAAGCATTCATCAATAGAAGCCCTCTCTGTAAAATGAATCTTCAGGGGACGCCGAAAGTGACATAATGGAGCCTGCTCTGACCAAGCTCAGCGCCAGCCGGTAAGGATTCCTTGAACATATTATGAATTTTGCTGCTCTCTCTGCGGTAAATATCCAAGGAGACCTAATGCCATATGTCAGCGTTGGGTTGTGGTTCCTATCGGTGAAACCAACCTTGTGCGTCTTCGTATCAGGATTCTCCCAATACCCAGGTTCTGCATCTCCCTCCTTGTACGTTGCAACGTGCACGACCATGGGATTCGGACATCTCTTCTGCGCGTCTTTGACCTTGTCCATTCTCGTGATTCCGAATTTGCGTGAGGGGTAATTGACGGCGATGATCGAATCCCACTGTGAAACGACGAGCGGTTGCTCGGGATCCACCCCGAGTCTAACCATCTCACACCCCGCGTAAAAGGCATCGCTATCGCAGAGGGCAATGACGCGTAGGGGATCTCTCACACCAAGGGTATGGGATTGGAGATGACGGTAGGTGATGGTAGGATTGAGATCTAGGAACTCGGAGTCCGAGTCTGATGTAGTGGCTCTCTCTTTACCTTTCCACATGGACGTCGAGGAAGAAGCAAGAACGCGCCTTTCGAATTAGAATAGAAGGGGACGCGCTTAAGGTCAAGACAATCAACAAGAGTGTCAACGTCATGCCACGTGACTAGCGACAGCGTTCAATTCCCCGTCCCATGATCAAGACTCGTCCACCCGCTCTTGCCACTATTGAATATTCCAGAGTGCGGGAGATATAACCTCCCCTCGCAGTTCAGGTGGTAAAAGGTGAACTCGAGGTGCGTGCACGTTACCCTGGACGTAGCTGTGGAGTCTGACTGCGAACCTTTAGATCGAGCGTCTCGAATCCCGGGCGCACGATGTTCCGAGGTCCATACGTTCTCCACCGAACATATTTTCGCAAGTAGACAGATTGCCCCCGGAGATCGTTTCCTACATCGCTCGACTTGTTTATGAGGACGACGATGTTGACACAAGGTCAATTGCTCCGCTTACACATATATGCCGGTACTGGCGCGATTCTATCATCTCGACGCCCGACAATTGGACTCTTATATTCAGCGAGCGGAGGGACTTGGCAGCGTTGAGCCTATAGCGCGCTAAGGCCGCCCCTCTGACCATCCACCTCAACCTGCTCAAGTTGAAAAGAAACCCTGAAAGCCTCGACCTCCTACTACCCTATGCCCAAAACGTCACTTCCCTGTTCGCCACCAGCTTCTTTACCGTCGAAGAGCTGGCTCGAGCTCTCCCGGATTTTCCCAAATCAATGTCAAACTTACGGTCGCTGGAACTTGGAAAATTCGAACAACCCGGGTGGAGTCTACTGGACGACTAGTTCGATTTTTCGACCCACACGCTGAGAGTTCTCTCATTGTACAACATCCCCCTCTTCCCTTCGATCCCCAGCCTCAAAACTCTGACGGAGTTGACTCTATCCGATTACAACTTCATTCTCCCCCTGGACACCCTTTTGGACTTTTTGGAGGAGAATCACTCACTTGAGGATGTAACCTTGGAGATCAGCTTCGCGGAAGCGTCCCTCCGGCGTTCGCAGTGCAAGACTCCGATCAGGAACAAACTTCGACACCTATCGATCTGCTGTTACGACGCAATGGACGGTCGAGCGCCAATTTCCAGCATAGCACTCCGGAAGGGTGCAAATCTGGAAATTTGTTTTAGCGACCATTACAGCGATGAAAGTAAAGGGTTGACCGACATTTTATCCGGGGTTTCTTTGATGCACCTTCTGAGTCTATCATCCCCCGTCTTTATTTCGATTGCTCGGACCGGGTGGAAGGTTTTCATACGAAGGATACTTTAGTTCAGAGATCATTTTTCAAGAATTTACTCTGCTATCTCTCAACGGCATTCGAGAGTTTCGCCTCGAATACCGCGCATCGGACCCCACGGAGCTTCATCTGTCGTCTTTCCCTTCCCTCGAGGTGCTCGTCATCAACCCTGGTGCCCACGCATCGACCCTTTCCACAGTGTTGCCAGATCCTGCATCTTCCTCGTTGAAAACCCTCG
>Ga0307512_10006129_pt1 | contig 12288 bp, 12 predicted proteins | sample 14_EM_MG_FD_200267 | JGI IMG/M metagenome (GOLD analysis project Ga0307512, IMG submission 200267) | Populus trichocarpa ectomycorrhiza microbial communities from riparian zone in the Pacific Northwest, United States - 14_EM | ecosystem: Host-associated > Plants > Roots > Unclassified | place... | reverse complement strand
GAACACGACGCCGGCGGGGTGCTTGGTCCGGGTGCCGACGAACTTTCTGCAGGCCGAGCACCACACATAACTCACGAGAGTGGGCCGCCGGGCATTTTCCGGAGCATTGACGTACGCGCGCACACTGCGCCGACCGCAGGCGGGGCACTCCCGTTCGCCAGGCTCAGCCAGGAAGCTCGCGCCTTGCGCCAAAGAGGTCACCTGATCGGCGGTGAAGCTGCCCCACTCCATGTCACGCGACGTCCAGCGCGGCCGTGATGTCGGCGAGCAGATCCGCGGCGTCCTCGATGCCGCAGGAGAGCCGGACGAACCCGGGCGCCGTGTCGTCGCCCCACTGGGCCCGCCGGTCCGCGGTCGTGTGCAACCCGCCGAACGACGTCGCCGCGAAGACCAACTCGGCCGCCGTCAGGAACCGGGCCACCCGTTCCGCGCTGCCCAGGTCGAACGCGAGCACACCCGGAATCCGGCGCATCTGGGCGCTCGCGATCGGATACGACGGGTCGCTCGGCAGCCCCGGCCAGCGCACCCCGGTCACGTCCTCGCGGTTCAGCAGGAGTTCGGCCACCGCCGCGGCGTTCGCCGTCTGCCGGGCCAGCCGCAGGTCCAACGTCCCGATCGAGCGGTGCGCCAGCCAGGAGTCGAACGCGCTCGGGACGCCCCCGGTCTGATCGCGCCAAAGGGTCAGCTTTGCCAGCAGCTCGTCGTCGTTGCTGGCCACGTAGCCGAGCAGCAGGTCGGAATGCCCGGTCAGCGCCTTGGTGCCGGACGCCACGACCAGATCCGCGCCGAGCTCGAGCGGCCGCTGCCCGAGCGGCGTCGCCGTGGTGTTGTCGCAGGCCACGATCGCGCCCGCCGCGTGCGCCGCGGCGGCCAGCGCCCGGATGTCGCAAACGTCCAGGCCCGGGTTGGCGGGCGACTCGAGCAGCACAAGCCGGATGCCCTCGAACGACGGATACGGCCCCGCCGTGGGCACGGCGATCGAGTTGACCCCGAGATCGCGCAGCGTGCCCTCGGCGAACGCGCGCACGGTGAAATACCCGTCCGACGGCACCGCGACCGTGTCACCGCTGCGCAGCGTCGAGAGCAGCAGCGCGGTGACCGCGGCCTGACCGCTCGCGAACGCCCGCACCGCGCCGCCCTCGAGCACGCCGATCGCCCCTTCGAGCGAGCGCCGAGTCGGGTTGTCGGGCCGGCCATAGCCGTCGCGGCCAGGCACCGGCCCGGTCTCCGGGTCGAGATGATAAGGCCCCGCGAACACCGGCCCCGGCAGGAACGGCCGACCCGGCTCGGGCACAGGCAGCCCGGCCCGCACCGACCGAGTCCCGTCGGCGAAGTCGGTCATGACTGAGCCGCCAATGCCATGCCCCGCTCGGTGCAGTCGGTCATTCCGGCTTCATCTCGCGGCCCATCAACAGCTTCACCGCCACCCGCGGGTCGACGCCCTCGTGACAGACCCGCTCGACCTGCTCGGTGATCGGCATCTCCACGTCGTGGTTGCGGGCCAGATCGCGGATCGCCAGGCAGCTCTTCACGCCCTCGGCCGTCTGCTTGGTCGACGCCTGCGCCGACTCCAGTGACTCGCCCCGGCCCAGGTGCTCGCCGAACGTGCGGTTCCGCGACAGCCGCGAAGAACAGGTCGCGACCAGGTCGCCCAGGCCGGCCAGCCCGGCGAACGTCATCGGGTCGGCGCCGAGCGCCACCCCCAGCCGGGCCGTCTCGGCCAGCCCACGGGTGATCAGCGACGCCTTCGTGTTGTCGCCCATCCCCATCGCGGACGCCATCCCGTACGCGAGGGCGATCACGTTCTTCACGGCCCCGCCCAGCTCGCACCCGATGACGTCGTCGCTCGTGTACGGCCGCAGGTAAGGCAGCGCGATGGCCTGCTGGATCAGCTGGGCGCGACGCAGGTCGGTGCCGGCCACCACGGTCGCGGCCGGCTGCTCGGCGGCGATCTCGGGCGCCAGGTTGGGCCCCGAGACGACCACCACCCGCTGCGGGTCGACGTGCGCGGTCTCGATGATGACCTGGCTCATCCGCTTGGTGGTGCCGAGCTCGATGCCCTTCATCAGCGAGACCAGGGTGGAATCGGGCGGCAGGTGCGGCGCCCAGTCGCCGAGGTTGCCGCGCAGCGTCTGCGACGGCACGGCGAGGAAGACCATCTCCACACCGTCCAGCGCGGCCACCAGATCGCTGGTCGCGGTGATCCGCTTGGGCAGCTGCACCTTGGGCAGCGAACCCTCGTTGACGCCGGTCGCGCGGATGGCGGCGGCCACCGACTCGCGGCGGGCCCAGATCGTCACCTCGGCACCCGCCTCGGCGAGCACCTTCGCAAATGCGGTGCCCCAGGCACCCGACCCGAGTACAGCAGCCCGTCTCATTCGCCCGCTCCCTTGTCCGGTGTCTGCAGGCTGCGCCGCGTCGGCGGCTGGAACAGCGGGGGCGGCGTCTCCTCGCGCAACTCGCCGACCAGGCCGCGGATGTCCAGCATGATCGCCTCGGTCATCTGCTCCAGCACCGCGCGGCTCGGCACCGCGCCCTGCCACCGGCTCAGGTCGACCGGCTTGCCGGTGGTGACCCGGACCGGGATCCGCGGGCGCAGCGAGAACTTCTTGCTCCGCGGGTCGAACACCTGCTGGGCGCCGTCGTGCGCCATCGGGATGACCGGCGCGCCGGTGACCAGCGCCAGCCGGGCGGCCCCGGTCTTGCCGCGCATCGGCCACAGATCGGGCTCCCGGGTGGTCGTGCCCTCCGGATAGATGATCACGGCGCCGTCCGCGTGCAGGGCGTCGATCAGGGCGTCCAGCGACTTCACCGCCTCCACACTGCCGCGTTCCACCGGGATCTGCAGCGTCTTGCGCAGCAGAAAGCCCACCACCGGAACCTTCCAGATGCTGGCCTTGCCGAGGAACCGTGGCCACCGGCCGGCGCGATAGACGTAGTGGGCCACCACCAGCGGATCGAAGTGCGACAGGTGGTTGGCCACGATGATGACGCCGCCGCCGGCCGGCATGTTCTCCTGCCCGGTCCACTTGCGTTTGGTCCAGGTGTGCATCACCGGGACCACCAGCATGACCGCGAAGCGCCGCCAGAATCCGAGCCTGCGCCGAGCCACGGCTCCTCCTGCCTGTTCACCCATCACCAGGCGCCGCCCCCGCCGCCTGTCCCCTGGCACGAAATCATGCCTGTTCCCGGTCGCCGGAGCCAGGCAGGGGTGCCGGTGCCGCCGCTGGCAGGATGGAAGGCGTGTCAGGAGCGCACTGGACGGCGGTGATTCCGGTCAAGCGGCTGAGCGCGGCGAAGAGCCGGCTGCGCGGCGCTGTGGCCGACGAGTGGCATCAGGAGCTTGCGCTGGCCATGGTCCGCGACACGGTCACGGCCGTGCTCAGGTCCGCCGAGATCGGCCGGCTGCTGGTGGTCACGGACGATCCGCAGGCGGCCGCGGCGGTCACGGCGCTGGGCGCCGAGGCGGTGCCGGACCGGCCGGGCGCCGGCCTCAACGCCGCGTTCCGGTACGGCGCCGACACGATCGCCGGTCTGGCCGGGCCCAGGGCGGCACTCGCCGGCGACCTGCCCGCGCTGACCGGGGCGGATCTGGGTGACGCCCTGCGGACGGCGGCCGGCCGGTCGTTCGTCGCCGACACCGCGGCAACCGGCACGGTGTTGCTGACCGCGCCGGCCGGGGTGCCGTTGGATCCGCGGTTCGGCGCCGGCTCGGCGGCGGCGCACGCGGCGTCCGGCGCCACCGGGCTGGCCGGCGACTGGCCGGGGTTGCGCCAGGACGTGGACACCCCCGACGACCTGCACGAAGTGCTGTCGCTGGGCGCTGGGGCGTACACCTGCGCGCTGTTGCGTGATCTCGGCCTCACTGCCGGTTGCGACGCCGGTCCGCTACCCACTGCGGCGGCGCGGTAGCGTGCTGGGCATGCAGGCGACGATCGCCACGTTCGATCCCGACACCCATACCGGCACGTTGCTCCTCGACGACGGCACTGAGCTGCCGTTCCCCGCCTCGGCGTTCGCGCGCTCGGGGTTGCGGCTGCTGCGGCTGGGTCAGCGGGTGACCGTCGAGGCGGACGCCGCCGGGGCCGTGGCCGGCATGTGGCTGCCGGGAATCGACTAACTTGATCTTATGGTTGTTCATTTCCCGGTAACCGCGAACGGGCAATGATGGTGTGATGACCACCCCGCCCCGGACACCCGAGACGACCGCGTCCGGTTCCCGCCGCCGTGGCCCCGACGGGCGTTTCATCCCCCGCCCTGCTCCCGCTCCAGCCGATCCGCCGCACGCGGTCGGCGCTGCCCTCGCAACGGCCCGCCCCACGGAGTCCGCCATGACAGCTGCCACAGCGCCCACCGAAACCGCCGCCGACCCGCTGCCCGAGGAAGCTCTGCCCGAGGACAGGTTCCTCAACCGCGAGCTGTCCTGGCTCGACTTCAACGCCCGGGTGCTGGCGCTGGCCGAGGATCCCGAGACGCCGCTGCTCGAGCGGGCCAAGTTCCTGGCCATCTTCGCCAGCAACCTGGACGAGTTCTACATGGTCCGGGTCGCGGGCCTGAAGCGCCGGCTGAACGCCGGGCTGCCGATGCGTGGCGGCGACCGGTCGTCGCTGCGCAACCAGCTCGAGATGATCACCGAGCGGGCCGCCGACCTGGTCACCCGGCACGCCGCCTGCTTCGCCGAGGAGGTCCGGCCGAAGCTGTCGGCCGAGGGCATCGAGCTGGTCAGCTGGGGCGAGCTGGACGCACCCGAGCGCGAGCGGCTCCGGACGTACTTCCGGGAGCAGGTCTTCCCGGTGCTGACGCCGCTCGCGGTCGACCCGGCGCACCCGTTTCCGTACATCTCCAGTCGGTCCTTGAATCTGGCCGTGGCCCTGCGCGATCCCGACGGCGGCAGCTCCGAGCTGTTCGCCCGGATCAAGGTGCCCAACAACGTGCCCCGCTTCGTGACGGTGCAGAACGACAGCCGGGGCGCCCGCTTCCTGCCGGTCGAGGAGCTGATCGCCGTACACCTCGATCAGCTTTTCTCGGGCATGCAGGTGCTGGAATGGCACCTCTTCCGGGTCACCCGCAACGCCGAGCTCGAGGTGGACGAGGACCGCGACGAGGACCTGCTGCAGGCGCTGGAGCGCGAGCTGGCGCAGCGCCGGTTCGGCCCGCCGGTCCGGCTCGAGGTGGCCGCGTCGATCAGCGACCACGTGCTCGACCTGCTGGCCCGCGAGCTCGACATGGACAGTGACGACGTGCTGCGGGTGCCGGGCCTGCTCGACCTCGGTGCGCTCTGGCAGGTCTTCGGCGAGTGCGACCGGGACGACCTGAAATACCCGCCGTTCGTGCCGGCCACCCACCCGCAGCTGGCCGACGGCGAGGTGCCGCGCAGCGTCTTCAACCGGCTGCGTGAGTGCGACATCCTGGTGCACCACCCCTACCACTCGTTCTCCACCAGCGTGCAGCGCTTCATCGAGCAGGCCGCCGCCGACCCGAACGTGCTGGCCATCAAGCAGACGCTGTACCGCACCTCCGGCGACTCCCCGATCGTTGACGCGCTGGTGGACGCGGCCGCCGCCGGCAAGCAGGTGGTGGTGCTGGTCGAGGTGAAGGCCCGGTTCGACGAGGTGGCCAACATCGGCTGGGCGCGCACCTTGGAGCGAGCCGGCTGCCACGTGGTCTACGGCCTGGTCGGCCTCAAGACGCACTGCAAGACCTCGCTGGTGGTGCGCCAGGAGGGCAACCAGATCAAGCGCTACTGCCACATCGGCACGGGCAACTACCACCCCAAGACCGCGCGACTGTACGAGGACTTCGGCATGCTGACGGCCGATCCCGAAGTGGGCGCCGACGTCACCGACCTGTTCAACGTGCTGACCGGGTACAGCCGGCAGACCGCGTTCCGGCGCCTGCTGGTGGCCCCGCACGGCGTCCGCAAGGGCCTGATCGAACGGATCGACGAGCAGGCCGACATCGCCCGCTCCGGCGGCGAGGCGCTGGTGCAGTTCAAGGTGAACTCGCTCGTCGACGAGGAGACCTGCGACGCGCTCTACCGGGCCTCCCAGGCCGGCGTGCAGGTCGACCTCATCATCCGCGGCATGTGCGCGCTGCGGCCCGGCGTGCCGGGGCTGTCCGACAACATCCGGGTGCGCTCGATCGTCGGCCGGTTCCTCGAGCACTCCCGGGTGTTCCGGTTCGGCGCCGGCGACAACGCCGAATACTGGATCGGCTCGGCCGACCTGATGCACCGCAACCTGGACCGCCGGGTCGAGGCCCTGGTCCGGGTCACCCTGCCGTCCGCACAGGCCGATCTGCGCAACGTGCTCGAGCTGTCGATGCGGGACGAGAGCGAGGGCTGGGACCTGGCCGGCGACGGCTCCTGGCACCGCCGCCCGGCGAACCCGACGGAGCCGCACATCCACCTGCAGGAGGCGTTGCTGCGCCGGGTCATCGGCGGGCGGGCCGACCGTGACCGCTGACCGCGTACGCGCCGCCGGGGGCGTGCTCTGGCGGCCCGGGACCGGCGGCGGTATCGAGGTCTGCGTGGTGCACCGGCCCTACCTGCGCGACTGGAGCCTGCCCAAGGGCAAACTCGACGGCGACGAGCACCCGTTGGCCGGCGCGCTGCGCGAGGTGCTCGAGGAGACGGGCGTACGCGGTCACCCGCAGTTGCGGCTGCCGGACGTCTCGTACGTGCTGGCCAACGGCGTGCCGAAGACCGTGGACTTCTGGCTGATGCGCGCCGACGACGCCCCGGCAGCCCCGATCGCCGACGCCGACGAGGTGGACCAACTCGTCTGGCTGCCGAGCGCCGAGGCAGTGCAACGGCTGACTTATCCCGGCGACCGCGGCCTGGTCGAGCACGTCGCGGCCCTGCCGCCGGTGACCTCGCTCACCCTGCTGGTCCGGCACTCGCACGCCGGCGAACGCAAAGCCTGGAACGGCAACGACAACCTGCGCCCGATCGACGAGTCGGGCCAGGCCCAGGCCGACGGGCTGGCCGTGCTGCTGGCCCTGTTCGAGCCCACCCAGCTCTGCGCGGCCACGCCGCTGCGCTGCAAGCAGACCCTGCAGCCGCTGGCCGACAAGCTGGGCCTGCCGATCGTCACCGACTCCGCGTTCGCCGAGCCCGCCGACCTGGCCGAGCTGCCGGCGAAGGTGCGGGTCGCGCTGACCCGGCTGGCCGACCTGCGCGGCGGCGCGACGGCGGTGGTCTGCAGCCAGGGCAAGGTGATCCCGCCGCTGCTGGCCGCCCTGGCGGGCGGGGACGAACCGGCGCCGTACAAGACGCCCAAGGGCACCGGCTGGGTGCTCACCTGGTCGGCCGACCGCCTGCTGGGCCGGAGCCGGCTCTGATCCGGTCCCGCCGTGCCAGGGGCGGGCCGGGCAACGGGTCGGCCCGCCAATAGCCGACGAGTTCGCCGGTGAGCCAGCGGGCCCGCCAGAGCTCGTCGGCGCGCGGCTCCCAGTCCCGGTACGGCAACAGCGCCGCCCGCCAGGACAGCACACAGGTCAGATACCAGCCCCACAACGGCACCAGGCCCTGCCACGCGTCCCGCCGCCGGTAGGACGCGTACGGCGCGACGAGCACGACCGTCACCCCCGACCAGCCGCAGGTGACGATCCAGTCCAGCAGGCCCCAGCCGGTCCATCGTTCGGCCAGGTCGCCGAGGGCCCAGCCGGGCACGACGGTGCCGACGAAAAGCAGCGCGGCGAGCACCGACCGCAGGACGAGCCCGCGCGGCACCGGCGATCTGTGGTCCATGCCCGGACCGTAGGCTCAGCGGCCGTTTCCCCGCTCGGACACGCGAAAGGCGTCCACCGTACGGGTGGACGCCTTTCGTGCGCGTACGTGCCGCTGAGCAGGCTGCGTCAGCGGGTCTTGCGGGGGGTGCTGGTGGTGCGCGCCGTGGTGGCCTTGGCCGCCGGCGTGCTGCTCGACGACGCCGCTGTCGTCTTGCGGGCGGTCGTCTTCTTGGCCGCGGTCGTCTTGACGGGGGCCGCCTTGGTGGCCGCCGCCTTCTTGACGGGTGCTGCCTTGGTGGCCGCGGTCTTCTTGGCCGCCGCCGTCTTCGCGACGGTCGACTTGGCCGGCGCCGCCTTGGTCACGGTGGCCTTGGCCGGCGCGGCCTTGGCCGTAGTGGCCTTGGTGGCCGCGGTCTTCTTAGCCGCCGCCGTCTTCGCGACGGTCGACTTGGCCGGCGCCGCCTTGGTGGCGGTGGCGGTGGCCTTGGTTGCGGCTGCCTTGGTGGCAGTCGCCTTCGTGGCAGTCGCCTTGGTAGCGGTCGCCTTGGTGGCGGTCGCCTTCGTAGCGGTTGCCTTGGCGGCAGTCGTCTTCTTCGCAGCAGCGGCCGCCTTGGCGACCTTGCCGCTCGCGACCATGTCGCGGAAGTTGGTGCCCGGCTTGAATGCCGGCACCGAGGTTTTCTTCACCTTGACCGGTTCGCCGGTGCGGGGATTGCGCGCCGTACGCGCATTGCGCACGCGCTTTTCGAAGACGCCGAAACCGGTAATGGCAACCCGGTCGCCTTTGGTGACGGCACTCTCCACCTCGCTGATGACCGCATCCAGCGCCGCTGACGCGGTCTTCCGGTCCCCCAGTCGGGCGGCGAGCGCCTCGATGAGCTCTGCCTTGTTCACGATTTCCTCCCGGACGTGAGAACTGGCCCAATGCGAGCCATTCTGCGCGCACCGTATGCCCTCTGACCAGCAGACACAAACATCTGCACAAAAAAAAGCCTTGTGTCGCAACGAATTTGCCCTCACCGGCAGGCCGGTGAGGGCGGAAAAGCGGACTGTGACTAGGAAAAACGGGCTACCCGGTGACCGGCTTCAGACCGGGCCGGACCTGCTCGTACGTGGTAATCATCTCTTCGTGGCGCAACGTCAGTCCGATGTCGTCGAGGCCCTCCATCAGCCGCCAGCGGCTGAAATCGTCGATCGGGAAGGTCCAGACGGCGTCGTCCACCCGGACCTCGCGGGCGCCGAGGTCGACGGTGATCTGCTTTTCGGGCTCGCTCTCGGCCAGTGCCCATAGGGCCTCCACAGCCTTGAGCTCCAACTGCACCGGCAGCAGACCCTCCTTCAACGAGTTGCCCCGGAAGATGTCGCCGAACCGGGGCGCGATAACCGCCTTGAAGCCCCAGTCCCGCAGCGCCCAGACGGCGTGCTGGCGGGACGAGCCGGTGCCGAAGTTGGGCCCGGCCACCAGGATCGTGGCCCCGGCGTGGGCCGGGTTGTTGAGCACGAACGCCGGATCGTCACGCCAGGCGCTGAACAGCCCGTCCTCGAAACCGGTCCGGGTCACCCGCTTGAGATAGACGGCCGGGATGATCTGGTCGGTATCCACATCGGAACGCCGCAGCGGCATGACCGTGCCGGCATGGGTGATGAACTTCTCCATTGCTGCGAGCCCTCTCAATTCAGGTCGGCGGGGGCGGCCAGCTTGCCGACCACGGCGGTGGCGGCGGCGACCTGGGGCGAGACCAGATGGGTACGCCCGCCGCGGCCCTGCCGGCCCTCGAAGTTGCGGTTGGAGGTGGAGGCGGCGCGCTGCCCAGGGTTCAACGTGTCGGGATTCATCCCCAGGCACATGGAGCAGCCCGCGAAGCGCCACTCGGCGCCGGCCTCGGTGAAGATCTTGTCCAGCCCCTCGGCCTCGGCGGCCGCGCGCACCTGGAACGAGCCCGGCACGATCATCATCCGGACGCCCTCGTGCACCTGGTGGCCGCGCAGCACATCGGCCGCCGCCCGCAGGTCCTCGAGGCGCCCGTTGGTACAGGAACCCACGAAGACCACGTCGACGGCGACGTCGCGCAGCGGCGTGCCGGCCTCGAGACCCATGTATTCCAGGGCCCGGCGGGCCGCGTTGCGGTCCACCTCCTCGATGAACTCCTCCGGATCCGGCACCGAGCTGTCCAGCGGGGCGCCCTGGCCCGGGTTGGTGCCCCAGGTGACGAACGGGCTGACGGTGGACGCGTCGATGTGGATCTCGGTGTCGTACTCGGCGCCCTCGTCGGACGGCAGCGACTTCCAGTACGCGACCGCGGCGTCCCACTCCGCGCCCTTCGGCGCGTGCTCACGGCCTTGCAGGTAGTCGAAGGTGGTCTCGTCGGGCGCGATCATGCCGGCCTTGGCGCCCCACTCGATGCTCATGTTGCAGATGGTCATCCGGCCCTCCATGGAGAGCTTGCGGATGGCCTCCCCGCGGTACTCCACGATGTGGCCGTTGCCGCCGCCGGTGCCGGTCTGCGTGATCAGCGCCAGGATCAGGTCCTTGGCCGAGACGCCCGGGCGCAGCTCGCCGGAGACCACCACGGCCATCGTCTTCGGCTTCGACTGCGGCAGCGTCTGGGTGGCGAGCACGTGCTCGACCTCGCTGGTGCCGATGCCGAAGGCCAGCGCGCCGAACGCGCCGTGCGTCGCGGTGTGCGAATCGCCACAGACGATCGTCATGCCGGGCTGGGTGAGGCCGAGCTGCGGGCCGATCACGTGCACGATGCCCTGCTGCTCGTCGCCGAGCGAGCGGATCGGCACGCCGAACTCGGCGCAGTTCTTGCGCAGCGTCTCGATCTGGGTGCGTGACGTGGTGTCGGCGATCGTGAAGAGGTCGCCGCGCCGGGTGTTGAACGCCGGGTCGTCGTACCCCGTCGGGGTGTTGTGGTCCTCGGTCGCGAGCGTGAGATCGACCCGGCGCACCGGGCGACCGGCTAGCCGCAGGCCGTCGAAGGCCTGCGGGCTGGTCACCTCGTGCAGCAGGTGCAGGTCGATGTAGAGCAGATCAGGCTCACCCTCGGCGGACCGCACTACGTGGTCGTCCCAGACCTTCTCGGCCAGGGTCCTCGGCTTCGGAGTGACTCCCACCATCTGGACATCCTAAATTCTGGGAGGTATGTTTCGGCTTGTGGGACACAGTATGAGCGGTGTCGGCGTTCTCGACAAGGCGGTGGTCATCCTCGCCGCCTGCGTCGATGGCGCCAGCCTGGCCGAGTTGGTCGACCGGACGAAGCTGCCCCGGGCGACCGCACACCGGCTGGCCCAGGCGTTGGAGATCCACCGGATGCTGGTCCGGGACACCCAGGGCCGGTGGCGGCCGGGTCCGCGGTTGGGCGAGCTAGCCAACGCCGCCCCCGACGTCCTGCTGACCGCGGCCGAGCCACTGCTGGCCGCGCTGCGCGACGCGACCGGCGAGAGCGGGCAGCTTTACCTGCGCCGCGCGGACGAGCGGATCTGTGTGGCCGCCGCCGAGCGGGCCAGTGGCTTGCGCGACACCGTGCCGGTGGGTTCGGTGCTGCCGATGACGGCCGGCTCTGCGGCGCAGATCCTGCTCGCCTGGGAGCCGCCCGAGGCCGTGATGCCACTGCTGCCCCGATGCAAGTTCACCGGCCGCACGCTGGCCGAGGTGCGCCGGCGCGGCTGGGCGCAGAGCGTCGCCGAGCGCGAGCCCGGAGTGGCCAGCGTCTCCGCGCCGATCCGCGACCGCACCGGCCGGGTGATCGCCGCCATCTCGATCAGCGGCCCGATCGAGCGGCTCGGCCGCCGCCCGGGCGAGCGGCACGCGATGGCCGTGGTGCGCGCCGGTCAACGACTGTCGGGCCTTTAGCAACAACGGGCACAGCCACTCAGGGCGTCCAGACCGCGTTGTCGTGGGCGAAGACGACCCGGGCCGGGTCGAGCAGTGCCAGCCGTTCGATCCAGGGCGGCGTCTGGATCTCCTTGACCCCGGCCCGGTGCGCGAGAACGTCGGCGCTGTAGGCGGTCGCGTTGTCGTGGCTCTGCCCGGCCACGATCACGGTGCCGTCCCGGCGGCGCACCACGACGGACTGGTGCCCGGCGGTGTGCCCGGGCGTCGGCACGATCAGCACGCCGGGCAGGATCTCGGCCTCGCCGTCCAACTCCGTATACGTGATGCCGGGCGCGTCGATCAGCTCGGGCAGCGTGTAGTCGGCCATGGTCCGCGCGGCGGCCAGCTCGGCCCGCTGGGTGAAGACGGGTCGCCCGGCAAGCTGCGGGTTGCCGCCACAGTGGTCGAAGTGCAGATGGCAGTTGACCACGTAGCGGATGTCGTCGAGGGGCACGCCGAGCGCCTCGGGCAACGGGATGCGGCGCGGTTGGTAGTGCCCGTCGACCCAGTCGTCCGCGCCCATGCCGGTGTCGACGAGCAGCAGCCCGTCGGGATGCTCGATCAGGTAGCCGAGGCACGGCTCGGCCCGGGGCGCACCGGTGCCGGTCTCGGCGTCCGGCCGGACGAAGAACCCGAAGTCGATGCGGCGCACGTTGATATCCGTCACACCGGCCAGTCTG
>Ga0307512_10006128_pt1 | contig 12289 bp, 9 predicted proteins | sample 14_EM_MG_FD_200267 | JGI IMG/M metagenome (GOLD analysis project Ga0307512, IMG submission 200267) | Populus trichocarpa ectomycorrhiza microbial communities from riparian zone in the Pacific Northwest, United States - 14_EM | ecosystem: Host-associated > Plants > Roots > Unclassified | place... | reverse complement strand
ACCGACCCGAAGACGCCCACCGACGCGGGGCCGATCGTCGCCCCGGAATTGTCGGTGCCCACTGATAGCGTGGAAATCGGGGGGCCCCCGGGGGCACGAGAGTCCCATTCGCCCACAGTGGACCCGATCGAGTCATCCGCGAACGGCGCACACGACTCCGAATCGGCGACAGCCGGCGCACTCGACTCGGAATCCGCGACGGCCGGCGCTCACGACCCAGAGCCGGTGGACGGCGCACGCGGCCCAGAAAAGGCAGCGAACGGCCGCGGCCCGGAATTGTCGGTGCCTGCTGGTAGCGTGGAAATCGGGGGACCCCCCGAGGCACCGAAGGGACTTTCGCTCGGGTACCGCCCGGTTGGGGTGCGGAAGTCCACTGTTCGGGTGGGGTTCATCGGGGCCGGGAACTACGCCTCGTCGATGTTGTTGCCGCACCTTGCCACCAACGAGGCCGTCGACCTGCACAAGGTGGTCACCACCTCCGCGCTGTCCGCGGCCAACGCCCGGCGCAAGTTCGGCTTCTCCGCCGCCTCCACCGATCTCGACGACCTTCTCGACGACGACTCAGTCGACGCGATCTTCGTCGTCACCCGGCACAGCACGCACGCCGAGCTGACCAACCGCGCCCTCCGCGCCGGCAAGGCGGTCTTCGTCGAGAAGCCCCTGGCCCTGACACAGGACGAACTCGACAGTGTCCTGAAGACCATCGCCGAGACCGGGAACGACCGGCTCCAGGTCGGCTTCAACCGGCGGTTCGCGCCGCTCCTCAGCGAGGCGAAACTGCGGTTCGGCCGGCGCATCGGGCCCGCGTCCGTCCGGTACCTCGTGAACGCGGGCCGGCTCGACGGCAACAGCTGGTACACCCACGACGCCGAGGGCACGCGGTTCGCCGGTGAGGGCGGGCACTTCATCGACACCGTGTCCTGGCTGCTCGGCGACGACCCGACCTCCGTCTACGCGGTCGCCACCCCCAGCCAGAAGGACCTCCACACGGTCCTGCGCTACCCCGACGGCTCGACCGCCACCATCACCTACGCCACCAACGGCTCGACGCAGTTCCAGAAGGAGACCATCGACCTCACCGCCGATGGCAAGGTCCTGCGGTTCGACGACTTCGCCCGCGCCGCGGTGTTCGGGCGCAAGAAGTGGGCCAGCTCGCGCATTCCCAAGGGGCGCGACAAGGGGCAAGCCGCCGAGGTCGAAAACTTTCTTCGGGCGGTCATGAACGGTGGCCCAATGCCGGTGTCCGTCGAATCTCTCGTCGCGACGACCCTTGCCACGCTCGCCGTCGAGACCAGCCTCAACATCGGTGGTCCCGTCCGTGTGGAAGCCGAGCGAACAGCATGAAACCGACCTGGTACCTGCGGAGGCTGTCGCGGATGGGCCCACGTGAGATAACGACGCGGGCGGTGGTCGCCGCGCGCATCCACCGCTGGCGGCGGGTGCTCGACGACGCGAACGCGACCGGCGCGATGACCGCCGTCTGGCTGCCGAACCGCCGGTTTCTGCCGGTGTTGCCCGACCAGGCAATCGACGCCGTGGCGCCACAGGCCAAGGACGCCCTCCTGACGACGGCCGACGAGCTGATGGCCGGCCACGCCGAGTACTTCGGCGTGACACGCGAGGACATGGTCGACCCGGAGTGGTCCTGGGACCCGAAGACCGGCCGCAGCGCGCCGACCGACCGGTACGCCTTCGACATCCCCTACCGCGACGAGCACGCGGTCGGCGACATCAAGCAGCTGTGGGAGCCGTCGCGGCACCAGCACCTCACGGTCCTCGCCGCCGCCTACGCGCTGACCGGCGACGAACGCTACGCCGACCGCGTCGCCCAGCACCTGCGCTCCTGGTGGGCCGCCAACCCACCGCTGCGTGGCGTGCACTGGGTGAGCGGCATCGAGCTCGGCATCCGCCTCATCTCGTGGGTGTGGATCCGCAGGCTGCTCGACCGCTGGTCAGGCGCCGCCGCGTTGTTCGAGGACAATCCCGAGGCCCTGCACCAGATCTGGCACCACCAGCGCTGGCTCGCCGCGCTCGGCAGCCACGGCTCGTCGGCCAACAACCACGTCATCGCCGAGGCCGCCGGGCAGCTCGTGGCCGCGTGCGCGTTCGACTGGTTCCCCGAGTCGCCGTCGTGGCGGACGGCCGCCCTGCGGCTGCTCGACGAACAGTTGCACCGCAACACGTTCGCGTCCGGCCTGAACCGGGAGCTGGCCACCGAGTACCACGGGCTGGTGCTGGAGCTGGGCCTCGTGGCGGCCGCCGAGGCGGACGCGGCAGGCGTCACGGTGCCGGACACGACGTGGCTCGTGCTGATGCGGATGTGCGACGCGCTCGCCGCGATCGTCGACGTGAGCCTGAACCCGCCCCGCCAGGGCGACGCCGACGACGGCCACGGCCTGATCGTCGACGGCGCAGGCACGCACCGGTGGGCGAGCCTGCTGCGCACCGGCGACGCCCTGTTCGGCCGGCAGAGCTGGTGGCCGACAGTGTCCACAACAGACGTTCGCACCCCCTTGCTGGGCGCGCTCACGAACGGCGCCAGGACCGACGCGGTGCGCCCGGCCGAGCGGCCGACCCACCTGGCCGACGCCGGCATGACGATCATGCGCACCACCGGGGACGCCGAGATCTGGTGCCGCTGCGACGGGGGCCCGCACGGGTTCCTGTCGATCGCGGCGCACGCGCACGCCGACGCGCTGTCGGTCGAGGTCCGCCACGACGGCGTCGACGTCCTCGCCGACCCAGGCACGTACTGCTACCACGGGCAACCGGAGTGGCGGAACTACTTCCGCTCCACCCTGGGGCACAACACGCTGGAGCTGGACGGTCGTGACCAGTCCCAGTCCGGCGGCCCGTTCATGTGGACGCGGCACGCCCGCACCTCCGTGCTGGTGGCGAACGGCGCGAAGTGGACGGCCGAGCACGACGGCTACTCGCGTGGCCGCGAGACCGCGCGGCACCGCAGGACCGTGCGGCTGGACCGGGACCGCCGTGAGGTCCACGTCCACGACGAGGTACGCGGGTCGAGCGTGCGAAGCTGCCGGCTCGTGTTCCACCTCGGGCCGGAGATCACCGCACGGCTCGACGGACACACGGCCGAGCTGTCCTGGCACGACCACACGGCACGGCTCGAACTGCCGGCCGAGCTCACCTGGACCGCGCACCACGGCGAGGAGAACCCGCCACTCGGCTGGTACTCGACGGAGTTCGGCCACCGTGCGCCGGCCACCACGCTCGTCGGCGCCGGCCGCACCGGCACACCGTTCGTCACCGTGCTCCGTTTCCACCGATAACCCCGGAGGTCTCTCGTGCGCAGTCCACAGTGGACCCGATGGGTGCTGCTGGGCGCGCTGGCGCCGTTGCTCGTCTCATGCACGGGCAGTGCCGCGCCGATCCAGGACAGTCAATCCGCCACCGCCGCGCCGACCGGCAAGGTCGCGGCCGTCTGCGGGCACACCAAGCCGGGTCCTGCCGAGCCGCCGGCCGGCGCGGTCGAGGTGAAACCGGGTGTCGACGGCGAACTGTCCGCGAAGACCGACGACAGCCCGGCCGGCACCACGTTCTGGCTGGCGCCGGGCACGCACACGCTCGCCGACGACGAGTACGGCTCGGTGCAGCCCAAGGACGGCGACGTCTACCTCGGCGCGCCAGGCGCGATCATCGACGGGCACGGGAAGAACAAGTACGCGTTCGTCTACGACGCGAAGAACGTGACGATCCGGGGCCTGACGATCCGCGGCTTCGACCCGCCGCCCAACGAGGGCGTGGTGAACCACGACTCCGGCGACGGCTGGGTGATCGAGGACAACACGATCGAGAAGAACGGCGGCGCCGGCATGATGGCCGGCTCTGGCCAACAGATCCGCGGCAACTGCCTGCGGGACAACGGCCAGTACGGCATCAACGCGTACAAGGACGGCGACCTGAAGAACCTCGTGGTCGAGGGCAACGAGATCACCGGCAACAACACCGGCGACTGGGAGTCCAAGATCGAGGGGTGCGGCTGCACCGGCGGCGTGAAGTTCTGGGCGGTCGACAAGGCCGACGTGCGGAACAACTGGGTGCACGACAACCGGGGCGCCGGCCTCTGGGCGGACACGAACAACAACGACTTCCTCATCGAGAACAACGTCATCGAGGGCAACGACGGGCCCGCCATCTTCTACGAGATCAGCTACAACGCGGTGATCCGGTCGAACACGATGCGGCGCAACAACATCAAGGAAGGCCGTGGGTTCGCGGACCGGGGTGAGAGCTTCCCGTCGGCGGCGATCTACCTGTCCGAGTCCGGTGGCGAGCCCCGGGTGCCGGCCCGCACCGACAAAATCGACATCTACGGCAACATGATGGAGGACAACTGGTCCGGCATCACGTTGTGGGAGAACGCCGACCGGTTCTGCAACAGCGCGGCCAACACCTCAGGCGGTTGCACGCGGCTGGTGCCGAACATCGACGAGTGCACACAGCCGGGCATCGCGAAGAAACCGCTCTACGACGACTGCCGGTGGAAGACCCAGAACGTGGACATCCACGACAACACGTTCTCCATCGACCCCAAGAAGATCGGCTGCAACGCGATGTGCGCGCGGATGGCGGTCATCTCCAACTACGGCACCTACCCCGACTGGTCGCCGTACCGGGCGGACACCGTGCAGCAGGCGATCACGTTCGGCCAGCACAACACGTGGCGCGACAACAAATACGTCGGGCCGTGGACGTTCATGGCGAAGGACACGGGACGGGTCGTTCACCCGCCACAGTGGCAGTCAGCGCCGTACTCGCAGGACAAGAACAGCACATTCGTCCAGTCGGGCGGCTGAGGGAGTTTTTGATGAACGAGACAGAGGTTCAGTCGTTCTGGAACGCGCACCCCTGCGGTGACCACATCGTCGGTGGGCTGAAGCAGGAGTTCGCGGACGACTACGAGCGTTTCTTCACCGCGTACGACGCGTGGCGGTACAAGCAGGAGGGCCACATCCCGGCCTGCCTTGACCGGTTCGACTGGAACGGCAAGAAGGTGCTGGAGATCGGCCTCGGCCAGGGCGCGGAGTCCGAGCAACTGATCCGGCGCGGCGCCAGGTGGTCGGGTCTGGACCTGACGGCCGAGTCGGTCGCGCGCGTCGGCGCGCGGCTCGCGTTACGCGAGCTGCCCCACGACGACCTCAAACAGGGCTCGGCACTCGAGATCCCGTACCCGACGGGCAGTTTCGACCACGTGTTCAGTCACGGCGTGCTGCACCACATCCCGGACATCCTCACCGCGCAGCGAGAGATCCGCCGGGTGCTCAAGCCGGGCGGCACGCTCGTCGCGATGCTGTACGCGCGGAAGTCGCTGAACTTCCAGGTCAGCATCCGTTTCGTCAGGCGCGCGGTGCTCGCGGCCGCCTACCCGGTGCGGAACGTGTTGCCGGTCAAGGGCATGCTGCGCCAGCACCTGGACAACGCGGAGCGCGTCGGCCTCAAGTCCTATTTGGACATCGAGACCTTCACCCACCGCAACACCGACGGGCCGCTCAACCCGTTCGCGCGGGTGTACTCGCCGCGTGAGGTCGAGCGGGACTTCCCGGAGTTCGAGCTGGTGGACACGTTCCAGCGGTACATGCACGCGCCGCCGCTGCCCGTGCACGGCCTGCCCTACGGCGACCGGCTGGGCTGGCACCTCTGGGTGACCCTGAAAGCCCGCCAGTGAGCATCGCGGCGGAACGTCCCCTCGTCGACGTCGAGCAGCCGAGCACACCTCGGCTGCTGTGGCTGGTGTGGACGTGCCTGGTGATCAACACCCTGGGTTCCCAGGGCGCCATCACCATCGTGCCGATCCCCCGGCCGGTGGCGCAGATGGTCACCATGGGGGCGTTCATCGCCGCGTTCCTGTTCGCGTTGCTGCTCAACCCGAAGGTCCAGCTGCGGCCGAGCGCGTACCTGCTGCTGCTCACGTTGCTGGCGGTGGTCAGCACCGTGTCGAGCCTGCGGCTGGAGTCGGGCTACGGCGCGTTGTTCCGCTGCTTCCGGTACACGATGTTCGTCGCCACGCTGTGGTTGACCACGCCGTGGTGGCACGACTGGCTCAGGCTCGTCCGCATGCACGTCCGCGTGCTGACCGCCGTGCTGTTCACGGTGGCGGCCGGGCTGGCCATCTCGCCGGGACTGGCGTTCCCGGACACGTACGGCGGCCGGCTCGTCGGCGCCATCTGGCCGCTCACGCCGCCGCAGGTCGGGCTGTACTCGGCGACCGTGGTGGGACTGGTGATCCTGCTGTGGCTCGGCAAGAAGGTCACGGGCCGCAGCGTGTTCATGGTCGCCGTGCCGGCGCTGGCGCTGCTGCTGCTCAGCCACACCCGCACCGCGTTGCTCGGGCTGGTCGGCGGGATCGTCTTCGCCATCCTGTCGATGGTGACCACGTCGGCACGGGCTCGCCGGGTGTTCACCACCACCGCGATCGTCGGCGGGCTGGCGGCGGTGCTCGCGGGCGCGGCCATCCAGACGTGGTTCTCCCGCGGGCAGACGGACCTGTCCGAGCTGACCGGGCGGCAGAAGGTGTGGGACGCGTTGCTGGCCGCGCCACGCACGCTGAGCGAGAAGATCTTCGGCATCGGTCTGACCAACAAGTCGTTCGACGGGCTGCCGATCGACTCGAGCTGGCTCGCGGTCTACCACGAGCAGGGCTATCTGGGGCTCACGCTCGTCGCGGCGTTCCTGTTGACGCTGCTGGGAGTCGCCGCGCTGCGGCCGCCGTCGCTGACGCGGGCGATCGCGTTGTTCCTCATCGTCTACTGCGTGATCGCGTCGTACACCGAAGCCGGGCTCGGTGACGCGTCGCCGTACCTGCTGAACCTGACCATCGCGGCGGTGTTGTTGACCTCCGTGCGATCTGGAGAGTCCACCCATGCCTGATCACGTGCGCGTTCTCGTGGTGCACAACCGGTACCGCACCGAACAGCCGAGCGGCGAGGACAACGTCGTCGACCAGGAGGTCGAGCTGCTGCGTGAGGCAGGGCACCGGGTGGACCGGTTCGAGCGGCGCAGTGACGACATCGCCGACTTCTCGTTGCCCCGCAAGGCTCTGGTGCCGCTCGGCGTGCCGTGGAACCCCGCCGCCCGCACCGCGCTCGCGGCCCGGTTGCGGCGCGAGCGGCCGGACATCGTGCACGTGCACAACACCTTTCCCCTGCTGTCGGCGTCGGTGTTGGACGCGTGCCGTGCCGCCGCCGTGCCCGTCGTGGCGACGCTGCACAACTACACCCAGGTCTGTCCCTCTGGGACGCTGTACCGGGACGGGTCGGTGTGCACGGAATGTGTGGGAAAGCTGCCGCTGCCCGCGGTACGCCACGGCTGCTACCGGGGATCGGCGGCGGCGACCGTGCCGCTGGCGTTGAGCTGGCTGGCGAACAAGCGTCGCTGGTGGTCGTCGGTGTCCCGCTTCCTGTGCATCTCCGACGCACAGCGCCAGACACTGGTCGCGAACGGCATGCCGTCTTCGTTGCTGACCGTGAAGTACAACTTCGTGCCCGACACCGAGGTTCGCCGGTCCGGCCCCGGTGAGCACCTGCTGTACCTCGGGCGGTTGACCGAGGAGAAGGGCGTCCGGCTGCTGATGGCCGCCTGGGAGCAGGTCTCCGGCACTCTCGGGACGCCACTGGTGATCGCGGGCGCCGGTCCGCTCGCCGACGAGGTGGCCGCGTGGGCCGCCGACCGGCCCGACGTGAGTTTCGTCGGCCTGCAGGACAAGGCGGCGAGCCGTGCGCTGATCGCGCGGTCGGTCGCCGTGGTGGTGCCGTCGCAGTGGTTGGAGACGTTCGGGCTGGTCGTGGTCGAGGCCATGGCCGCGGGCGTGCCCGCGGTCGTCGCCGGGCACAGCTCGCTGGCCGAGCTGGTGAGCGACGGGGTCACGGGCCTCACACACCAGCCCGGCGACGCCGCGTCACTCGCGGCCGCGCTCTGCCGGATGGTCCAGGCGCCCAGCTCGCTGGGAATCGCGGCGCGGGACCGGTACGAGCAGCGGTTCACCCGCTCGGTCGGACTGACGAACCTGCTCTCGGCGTACCACGAGGTCATCGAGGAGGCTCGGCGTGGCGCTCATCCAGTGCGGTGAGGACCGTTACCCGGCAACACTTCTCGCGGTAGCCGGGCACGGACTGCCCAGCACCAGGCCGTTTCCCGAGGCGCCGCTCGGTCAGGACGACTGGTCAGCGCTCCTGAGTGCCGCGGCGGACCACCGGGTGCTCGGGTTGCTGCGAGCGGCTGTCGACGCCGGCCGGCTGCCGGTGACGGACGCCCAGCGCAAGGAGATCCGTGCGGAGCACCGGGCGGTGTTGCTGCGGGTGCTGTCGCTGGAGCAGAACCTGGTCGCGGTGACGTCACTGTTGTCCGAGGCGGGTGTGGAGTCGCGGGTGCTCAAGGGAAGCGCGTACGCGCACCTGGACTACCCCGACCCGGCGCTGCGCTCGTTCATCGACCTGGACCTGCTGTTCCGGCCGGCCGACATCTCCCACGCTGTAGAGGTGTTGGAGGCAGCGGGTTTCACCCGGATCCTCGCCGAGCCGCGCCCCGGTTTCGACGAGCGGTTCGACAAGGGCACCACACTCCGCGGCGCGGACTTCGAGATCGACCTGCACCGGACTTTCGTGTTGGGCCCGTGGGGAACGCGGGTTCAGCTCGACGCGCTGTGGTCGGCCAGCCAGACGTTCACGATCGGCGACCGCGAGCTGACGGCGTTGTCGGCGCCACACCGGTTCCTGCATGCCTGCTACCACGCGGCGCTGGGTGACTGGCCGTTGCGGCTCGGCTCGCTGCGGGACGTGGCGGAGCTACACCCCGCTGACGAGCCCGCGATGGTCGAGCTGGCGCAGAAGTGGGGCGTGGAGGCGGTGGTGGCCACGGCGGTGACGGCCTCGACCCGTTTGCTGGGCCTCGAACCGACCGGCACGCTACGCGAGTGGGCTTCCGGTTACGTGCCAACGCGGCGTGAGTCGGCCTGGCTCGGGTTGCACATGCGGGAGAACAAGACTTTCGCCGCCCAGGCGATCGCGACACTGCCGGTGCTCAGCCTGCGGGACAAGGCCGCGTACCTGCGAGCCCTGATGCTGCCGGACGCCCGCTACACCGCGGGCCGGCATTCCTCGGCGCTGTCCCGTTTCCGCTTCGGCATCCGGGAAGCACTGCGCGGCCGGCGCGGCTAGCGCCTACTGCATACTCAGGCGCAGCAAGGCCTGATCCCCCTGGACGGCCACGGTCAGAATCGCCTGACCTTGGATCACGTTGGGCGTCGCGCCAGGCCCGGCGACCGCCGACAGTCCGCCGAAGGTGATCGTCACCTCGCCATCGGCAACGGCGATCCCGATCGAACCTTCACCGCTGGCGTTCGGCAGCTGGTCGCCCGTCTGGACGAGGACCTCGCACGTGCCATCCGCGCATGCCTCGAGATTCCTGCCATCTGCGGCGACAAGGGGTGCGGTGGTCGTGGTGGTAGTAGTGGCGGTCCGCGAGGTGGTCGTCGACACCGTGCTCTTCGCCGCTGGGGGAGCCGCTTCGGCGCTACACCCGGCGACCGCCAGGGTCACCGCGATCAGCACTGGACAGATGAACCTGAGCATCATGTGGGGCAAGGTACGACTGGTGGTGAGGGACCGGTCCCCGGGCGACCGAGCCCGTGCGGGCTGGGGAACCAGCTCAGCGCTGCCGCGCGAGCCAGGCCTGCTGCAGCAACGACATCGACGGGGCGTGTGGGTCCTTGGACAGCCATGTTTCGCGCAGGGCGTCGGGGTCGACGAGGTCGATGTCGACCCCGGACCCGTTCCACGTGCGGGCGAACTCCCTGGTGCGGCGGGTGAACACCGCGTTCGCGAACAGTGCCTTCGTGCGGCGTTCGAGGACCTCGCGGGGTAGCAGGTCGCCGAACAGCGCGCGCATCGTGGCCGTGCGGCCGGTCCAGCCGAAGAAGCCGCCCTTGGCCGCGACCGCGGCGACCAGCTTCGGTTCGGCGAAGGCCTGCACGTACGTGACATCCATGTCGGTGCCCAGCACGCGGACCGTCTCGTAGGCGATGCGGGTGCTTCGGCGGGTGACGAACTGCCAGGTGTTGCGACCGGCGTTCAGCGCGAAGGCCGCCATGTCGGCCGCGTCTCGGCGGGCGAGCGTGGCTTCGACGTCCGGGCGCAGCCACGGCCGGACGTACCGGCCACGCAGGGCGGAACGCCTGCGCAGCACGGCGGGGGCGAGCATGCCGAGCGCGTCGGCGTAGACGCCAGGGGACACCCGGCCTCGGGCGGACAGCAGCTTGGTCAGCGGGGTGACGCGCTTGAGGCCGAACGTCTCGTCGCCGCCCTCGCCGGTCAGCAGCACGCCGCCGCGCGCCATGGTCATCAGGCGGACGGTCGGGGCGAAGTTGGGTGGCCAGACCAGTCCGTGCCGCAGGAGCACCGGTGTGGCCACCGGGCCGAGCGGGTCGTGCTCGTCGTGCACGGTCAACACGATGCGTTCGGTGACGCCGAGGTGGTCCAGGACCGCCTGCTGCCAGCGGGTCTCGTCGGTGTCCGGAGCGTCTGGATAGGACAGTGTGATCGGGACCGGGAGGGGAAGTCCTTCTCTGCGAGCGAGTGTCACCGCGGCGGCCAACAACACCGAGGAGTCCCGGCCGCCGGAGAACGCGACCAGACACGGCGACCGCTGGAGATGAGCCAGCAGCAACCGGTCGAGCACGGCGCGTGGCGACTCGTGTGGACCTGCTGGCATCGGCACCGTGTCGTAACCGTTGACCCAGCCGCCCGCGATCTCCAGCGAGTCCATTGTGTACAGCCCCATGAGGGAGCTCCTTGCCAGGTAAGACGGTGACGGAGTCGACCTCCGTCACCGTCCGCACCTCACGAGTAACGGTTGTTGTCGCCGAGGATGGGCAGAATCCACGACAGGTTGTCGCTCGACTTGCCGAACAGGCTGGCCTGGGTCAGGTCCGACAGGGTGCCGAGCTCGGTGATTTCCGGGGCTTCGTACGGTTGGCGCATTCTTCACCTCCTCCCAGTGCAATCCGTACGTCGTCCGGCTGTCCGATTCATTACCGTTCACCTGTAACAAAGACTGTCTGTAATCGACTCACTCCACGTGGGACGGTTGACACGAACTCCGCGGCTGATCGCGGCCGCGGCACGGGAAGTGTGGCGTGCCGATCCTGGCGGCACCGTCCTCGCGGCCGTGTACCAGCTACTCGGCGCCGCGGCCGCACTCGGCGTGGTGGCGGCCGGCAAGCTCACGTTCGACGCGCTCCTCACCCCCGACCAGGCCTCGGTGAGCCTCACGGTCGCACTGCTGGCGCTGGCGCTCGCCACGGCGGTTTCGGGGTCGATCGGTCCACTTCAGACACAACAGCACCGCATCCTGGGCGAGCGGGTGTCACAGCGCGTGTGGGACCGGTTGCTGGACACGACCGTCCGCGCGGATCTCGTCACCTACGAGTCGACCGGGTTCGCAACCGCGTTGGAACGGGTCCGGCAGCACGCGCTGGAACAACCGTTCGCGGTCACGGCCGCGTTGCTGGGCATGAGCGGCAGCCTGCTCGGCGTCGGCGCGATGTCCGTGGTGCTGGTGGCGGTCGAGCCGCTGCTGTTGCCGCTGCTGCTCGCGGCCGGCGTGCCGGCGGTGCTGCTGTCGCGGTGGGCGAGCCGCACGGAGTTCGCGTTCGCGCATCGGCTCACCGCGTTGTTTCGGCGGCGCCACTACTTGCGCGAGCTGCTGACGTTGCGGCCGTACGCGGCGGAGGTGCGGGCCTTCGACGCGGCCGACCGGGTGCGCGTGCGGCACACCGTGCTCAACGCCGAGGTGAACATGGCGCTGCGTCAACAGGTTCGCCGCCGGCAGCTGATCGCCGCACTCACCACACTCGGCGTGGCGGCGGCGCTGACGGGCGCGCTGCTGGCGATCGTGGCGCTGGTGCGGAACGGCCGGATCGGGCTGGCGGAGGCCGGCGCGGCGGCGATCGCCGTTCGGCTGCTGAGCGGGCAGTTGGGCATGATGTTCGCCTCGATCGGCGGGCTGCTGGAGTCCGCGCCGTTCCTGGCCGATCTGGCGAGGTTCGTCTCAAGTGGACCGCCCACCGTGAAGCGTGGCCGCAAACGCGCGCTGTCCGACCGCGTGGCCTTGCGCGACGTCCACTTCAGCTACCCGGGCCAGGACCGCCCGGCGGTCGACGGGGTCGACATCGAGATCCGCGCAGGCGAGGTCGTCGCGATCGTCGGCGAGAACGGTTCCGGCAAGACGACGCTCGCGAAACTGGTGGCAGGCCTGTACGAGCCGGCCAGGG
>Ga0307512_10006126_pt1 | contig 12289 bp, 14 predicted proteins | sample 14_EM_MG_FD_200267 | JGI IMG/M metagenome (GOLD analysis project Ga0307512, IMG submission 200267) | Populus trichocarpa ectomycorrhiza microbial communities from riparian zone in the Pacific Northwest, United States - 14_EM | ecosystem: Host-associated > Plants > Roots > Unclassified | place... | reverse complement strand
CGCAGCCCCGACGCAAACCCATGTTTTACTCCGTGCGCCTCGGGGCTTCTCGCATCCAGCGTGGCTCCCGCGACAGAATGTCAGCACGACGCTGGACAACACGTTGCAGGATTTCCTCGTCGATTCTGGCCTTGGCGAGGCAGCGCCGGAAGGAGGAGACAGCGGCAAAGCGCGACGGCGTGGAGTCGCCCGCATCAAAACGGAGGGTGTCCTCGTCACATGTCAAAATAGCCCTGACAATGACGATGGGACATCCCATCCTGTTGCGGCCACCGCCCCTACAACAACTACGACGGAGGCGAGGGAAGAGGACGAGCTGATCTGGTGGGCGTGGGACGGCAAACTGATCGGGTTTGCGGAGTGGTAGCTCTGATTTTTTATTTTTGAAGGTGCGATGTGTGCAATATGCTGCCACGTTCCCGCTCCTGTGTATGTGTATACCCGTGCACGGACCGTTATATTGTCGATCTGGACTCCTTCCTGTGTCAACTACTGTAGGTGTTCAGGACCCTAGACTAGGACATGATTTCTTGAAGCGCATTCAGGGGTTCTAATGTAATGGCAGTATTATCCGGTGAGCGTCTGAAGCGAGTTGGATGGAGGTCCGATGAGCAGTTTACCCAAGAGCTCATCTAAGAAAGACAGGGCGACTACTTTGAGTAGGCGTCAGTGGTGGTAATGCTACAGGATAGAGCCGTATAAATTAGAGATGTTCAGCGCGATGGGACAGATATGAAAGCCGGACAATCCGACTGCAGAGCTGCAAGCCCACGGTCCAAAGCGCCAAACATCAGACCAAGAGTCAATCTCTGATCTCCGATGTAGAACGATGAGGATTTTGATAGCCCTAGAAGCTTGATGGTGATATATGATATATACTGCCCCCCTGTGGTGAATTCTGGGCTATGACAATGTGCTGGACCAATTCAAAAAAGGGTCGTGGTCCGCGGGCCGGGCCGGAGTTTGATTATCTCGTATCTGATTACCCGGCAGCCGGCAGCCATCGCACGGGAAAGCACGGGAAAGATTTTATCGCAAGATTGCGGATCAGGACCATGGCCGTGCTCCGCTGACTGTCTGTGGCTCGGTGGCCATGGGAAAGAAATCTCTTGACAAGGACACACATCCAAGCAAGGAATCAAAGAGCCCACAGGGGGCCGAAAAGGATAGCATAAAAAGAAATGCGGGACACTCAGACCACTGACCTAGTCATCGGGATTCTCGGTAAGTCTGCGAGCTAAATCAATCAATTCCTCCTTTCTGTCCGCTCGACAGGGGAAAAAAAAAAAGTGCTGACGTGGGAAAGCGATTCGCAGCGTTGCAAGGTGCGTTCGCAGAACACCACGCGATGCTCCAGAAGATTTCGGGGAAAAACCGTCGTCTAGAGGCGATCGAGGTTCGCACGCCAGAGGAGCTGAAGCGATGCGACGCGTTGATCATACCTGGAGGAGGTCCGCCCATTTCTCTTCTCTTCCCCTTTTTTTTCACGGCGGACCACGAAAAACACGCTTGCTCTCGGCGCGCAAGTCCGTGTGTGCTGACTTACCCGCTTCCAGAGTCGACCACCATCGCGCTGCTCGCGCGTCTGAGCGGGTTGATGGAACCGCTCAGCGAGTTCGTCAAGACAAAGCCGGTGTGGGGGACCTGCGCGGGTGCGATTCTCCTCGCGCGGGCCGTGTCCAATCCGAAGAAAGGAGGACAGGAACTGCTCGGTGGCGTCTCGGTCAAGATTACGAGGAATGGCTGGGGATCGCAAGTGCGTCGGTCACACAAACGGAGATGATAAACTTAACGGCATATTCTGTATCTATAGGTTGAATCTTTTGAGGCCCCACTCGAAGTTAGCGGACTCCGAGACGCTCATAGGCCTTTCCTTGGAATTTTCATCCGCGCACCGGTAAGGCACATATAAGCTCCACCTCGTCGTCGTCGTCGCACTGCTGAACCAATTCTTCGCGAAGGTAATTACGGAACTCCTCCCGGCGGCACACGAACCCCTAATCGAAGTCGTTTCTCGCATTCCCGAATCATTGCTCCCGGATTCCACACCTGACGGCGGGCCCGCGCAATCGGTGGTCGCGCTCCGTCAAGGCCGGCACCTGTTGACGACGTTCCACCCCGAACTCACGGGCGATAGCCGATTTCACGAATATTTCGTACAAGAATGTGTGGTTCCCTCGCTGGCTTCTTGATCTTATCACAAGATCACAGTACTCCACCATTGTTGTAACACCGCTGCCGGCGGCGGCGGAATATCGCTGGGTGTCGTAACCTTAGAACTAGAAGAAGCAATAGAAACTGGATAGACGTGGCTAGTGTTGCCGGAGAGTTGAGTTGGAACTCAGGCTAACTAAGCAGCCTGGGCATCCACGATATCCACCAATCAGCTTTCAGCATAATATTCTGCCCTGCGTTTTGTTTAATTGACCGACCAATTTATCTACTAATCCGACTCTATGGTCAAATTGGTATTTTGTACGTCCTTGGCATAGCCCAATTGTATCGTGGCCACACGCCCTTGTACAGGGATACACGTACACCATTGTGCGTTGTAAATTTAAAATGATTCAGGAGAAACGACAGGCAGAAAGCGCGAGTATGACACCGTGAGTGAATTGCTCGACGCGTGTACGGACAAGGTCACTGCTTCAAACGTGTTTCAGTGACCGAGAAGAACACGATGACAGATAACAAACAATACGTTTGACTAATGGGCTAACCAAACAGAACAGACTTCAGGATATCACGCGCCATTCGTGCAAGGAATTCGTCGTCCTAGCTAACGAGGATGTAGACTCACACGCTCTCGCGCCTTAGCTTCCTTTAGCAAACGAACGCAAACTGGTGGCACAGCTGCACTCGTGGCCCCCTTGCTTACGGTGCGCGCGGTTTTATATAGTCCGGTTGATAACTATTTACAATCTAAACTTTGACTTTGGCACTAAGAAAAGGGTCCACGAGGGTGGGGGTAACACGAAAAATGGAGAGGCGGCAGTGCCCATGTGCCAGTGTGGCTTGGACACGCGCTCGCTGTCACATGTCCTGTGGCATCATCGGTCGAGTCGAATGTAGGTCGATTCCGAGGTTACAGCCTGTGCACACCTTACAGTAAGCACGGGAACTGAGAGTACAAATCGTACTACCAGTGTATACGCGAATGTCTACAGAGTCCGAAATATAAACATGAAACCAAGTTAACAAGGAATGGAGACGCGTGCTAGTGTTTCACATACTCTGGGATGTCGACTGCATTGCAGATCTACAGATCCGCTGCTCTGCTCCACGTGTGACATGCAAATTGCTCGGCCACGTGTAGAATACACGGGTTCACAATTCCGGCGAGTGTCGTGCTTCTTATCCGCACTGCTTCCAACATTCTCGAAGGTCTTCAATATACTCTCAGATCCTGGAATGGCTGGTCTTAATGACGCTAAACAACAATGAATCTGTCACCGACTGTCGCGGTCAAGTTAAGCTGGTTTGGTACAAAAAATGGCGAAGTGAGGCCACTGACATCCCGTGCTTGTAGTCATGCCTCCGTCGTGCGCGTCGTCCACTTCGGTGTCGAACATTTCCTATGGAATATTTGGGTGGCTTACGTCATGGAACGCAACATCAATGATCCAGTGACCACAAGTTTACTCCTCTTGGACAGATATCCGCGGAGAGCTCCGGTTTTTCTCTCCCCGAATCGCCAAGATATCCCGTATCGCAATGCTGCGAAGTATAAAGAGAAGAGGGAAACGGGCCTGACCATTATCATATGCGGACCATCATGATGGCCCGTCTTAGCTGTATACTTGCTCTGGTCAGTTCGCTTTGTGGCGTGCTGTTTTTTGCACCTTTTGCTGTGGCGCGCGACACCTCATCAAAGTCTCTAAGTGCGAGGCGCCTCGAGGCGATGCACCGCTGGGAATCGTCTGCCCGCGATCGAACTGGTGAGGGCAAAGCACGTCGTGCCACATATGGGCCAGCTCCCGCAAGGGTGAAGAATATCACGTTCTCCAATGAAAAGGCCGCTCGTGCGTGTGCTGGGATTGAACCGTTTTGCGTTGCCTCATCTAATGCCCTTCCAGATTTCTACGTCGATGGTGCGACGATTCCTTTGGTCAACTTTGATGTCGGTCCGTCATGGTCGGGCCTGATCCCCATCAGCTCAGCGGCAAATGAGACAAGAAAGGTGTGTATTTCGTAGAGACCCCCAGGCCCGCCATCTTTATCCTACTCATATCTCAGCTGTTCTTCTGGTTCTTTCCTCCTGGTCCGGAAGGAAGTCTAGATGATCTCATCTTCTGGTATGCTGTGGAGTACCTCGCTTTGAACTATGGAACTAACTAAATTGCGCTGCATTTCAGGACGAATGGAGGTCCTGGTTGTTCATCACTGGAGGGCTCCTTCCAAGAGAACGGTGTAGGTCGTCGGAGCCTTATTCCCAAGTGCGAAGCCTGATGCGCCCTCAGCCTTTCACCTGGGCACCAGGCCAGGCCTTGCCGACACAAAATCAATGGAGCTGGACTAATCTGTCAAGTGTCCTGTATGTCGAACAGCCTGTTGGCACTGGTTATTCCCAAGGAAAGCCCACTGCGAGAGTATGGTTCCTCAGCATCGGAGTTGACGTAATATTCATGGTCGGGGTAATGCCAGAGTGAGGACGACGTTGCGGCACAACTGGTCGGATTCTTGCAGCAGTTTTTGGAAATTTTCTCAGAACTGAAAGGAAAGAAATTCTACCTCACTGGCGAAAGTGTGAGTATACGTCTTCTACCATTACCGAACCACATTTGACAATACTATGGCAGTACGCGGGGATGTATGTTCCATGTAGGCTGTATCCTTGACTTGACTACTGTAGTACTAACGCCGATGACGGACAAAGACATTGCGAACTTCATCTACGAGCATACGACAAGGTCAACACTCGACCTAGATCTACAGGGTATCTGGATAAACGATCGTGAGCTTTCTTTTGTAATTTGACTTAACATCCTGCTCATCCTTGGCCTGAATTCAGCCGTACTCGGCTGGGACGTTGTTCAGCAACAGATCCCGGCTGTCAGCTTTGTCCATAAATATGAACACGTCTTCGCATTCAAGTCCGTCATTCTCATTCTGTACTTGTCCTGTCCAGAGTCGGTTAAGCCGTGTACAGTCAAACGTTCCTCACGCATTTAGATTCCGTCGCAGCAGCGTGCCATTATTCGGACTACGTTGAGAAGTACGTTACCTACCCTCCCCATGGACTGTTACCCCTTCCCGGCAAATCAACGGAATACGATCCGGGCTGCGATGTTTGGGACGAAATTTTCAATGCGGCTTTGCTCGTGAACCCGGCTTTTAATGAATACCATATTTTTGACATGGTAAGGTCCCTCATCACGCTCATGTTGCTGTTCATGACTAATTGATAATCATTTATTCAGTGGCCAATCCTATGGGATGTGCTGGGCTTCCCGTAAGTCGCGCCTCCCGAGTTCTCGATTGACGAGCCGAGCATTGTACCATCAGGGGGTCGTTTGCTCAGACTCAGATTTCTCCGCTGTACTTCGACCGCGCCGACGTTAAGGCAGCACTTCATGCACCTGCCAATGTCGACTGGGTAGAGTGTACTGAGACCAATGTTTTCCCACAAAATGATTCAAGTCTCCCACCGGCGTTCACGGTACTTCCGAACGTCATTGAAAAGAGTAACCGCTCAGTAATTGTCCATGGTTTGGGGGATTTCATTTTGATTGCCGAAGGTGCACGCATTGTGCTCCAGAAGTGAGTGTTACGTTGTCTGCTGTGGAGACGGTACTGAATTGTAGCCTCCCGTCTCATGTAGTATGACCTGTAAGCGCCATTCGCCAACGGCATTTTGGGGATATTAGCCTAATTAATGCCTTGCTTTTGAGGGGCTGGGAAGCAAGGATTTCAGACGCCAATCGCAAATGACTCGTTTATTGTTGACGGCGTCGGGGCACTTGGAAACATGCACTCTGAACGAGGATTGACGTATGTTGAGGTCTCACTTGCGGGGCACATGTGAGTGGTAGTGATGTCGTGGTCCTGTATGTCAGGATTTTGTGCTAATGGTTTTGACTTGCACAGGGTACCGCAATACTCACCTGTGGTAAGTCAGTGCTAGAATTCGAAGTTGATGGCCAAGGCGTGATGCCCGTTCATCTGTACAGGCAGCGCTCCAAGTTATGAAATTCCTCCTTGGTTACAGGGACAGTCCATAAGGATTCTGAAGTCGCTGTCACACTTTCCGTCCAGTGTGAGAAGAAATGGAGAGTTAAGCGCCATGCAGCACCGTCGATGCTGTGGTCCGTTGGAAATTTGCAGGGAAAGGCGCCGAATGTGGTGGGAGAGTTCCTTCTGGGGGCTAATTTGGACAATGCCCGTCTTCGTGGGCGTTAAAATTATCTCAAAGAATACATCATTCATTTCAAGTTCAACGCCCTGCAGTGTGCTCCAGCGCTCATAGAGTGAGCCAGAATGAAAACTGGCAAAATCGAAATCGAACGCCCGAGTCACAAAGCCCCACTGAGGCGAGTGCCGAGGACAACTCGAGACACACACAAAAGGGTGAGGATGAGTAAGCAGGCGTGGGAATCGGTTTCACCGTGAAATGCCGAAACTCGCTGAGTTGGTGGCGCGCATTCTCCCTTTCTCCTGTACCACCACCTCACACACCTGGCCATGTCTGAGCTTGATGCTGACCTCTATGGCGGTAAATTTTTGGTAATCCTTGTCTTTTCCGTATATAAATATTTTTTTGTAGATCTCTATGGCACCGAGGAGTTGAGTCTCGATCCAACAACCGAAAATGCTCACGCGGCACTTCAGGAAAATTCTTTTCCTCCCGAACATCAACCTCCCACTCCAACCGCAGAACCTGCGGTCAAAACTGAAGCAGCACCTCCTTCAAAAATGTCGGCAATGAACACTCCCACTCCTATTGCTTCTTGGAGTGAGCCTTCACCCACTGCTGCGGAGCGTACCGCACCGCCACCGGCTGCCAACGTACTGCAACAAATTCCAACGTATCAAGAATCTAACAGTGATGACCGTGGGCCGGGCCGCAACACCTACCATGGCGTGACCGTCGAAGAACGGTCTGTTCGTCCTTCTGAAATGAAGGATGAAGGGTGAGTTCTGCTCTCCATCTCTCCACTGATTTTCCACGCAGGTCTATCTGCGGTTGGGCAGCTGTCGGCGGACTTACTGTAATGACGGGCATGGGACTGGGTTCCCCAGTCGTAGCCTAATGCGATTAGATGTCGCTTAGCGCCTATGCATGAACATCCTGTCCCTAGGCTACTTCCGTCGAACTAGCGTAAGCCGTCTAAGCTAGGCTAGCACAAAAACAGCGTGTCCACAGTACAGTGGCTCTATATCCTCTCCCTTATCATGACTTCATGTTTAGGCTACCGATACTAATAACTATCTCTGCATTTCCCCATACATCGACAACGATCCCTTCGTCATCCCTTGCCATCGCCACTACACCACAATTGTGCTCTGAATAACTCGAACGTTCAGCAAAATGTTCATCGGGGGGCTAAATTGGGATACTACAGACGGTACTCGGTCGTATACTGTCTTCCGTAGTATGAGTAGGACTAAATTAGTTCATTACTGCAGAGTCACTCAGAAAATACTTCACCCAGTTTGGCAAAGTAGATGCCTGCACCATCATGCGGGACTCCACTGGTCGCTCAAGATGTTTTGCATTTCTCACGTTTGAAGACCCGGCATCCGTCAATGCGGTCATGGTGCGAGAACACTTCCTGGATGGAAAGATTGTGCGTTCGGTCGGCCATGTTCGACACCCCGCCTAGATTATATCATGTTTTAATAGATCGACCCCAAGCGAGCTATTCCTCGCCAGGAACATCAGCGTGCCACGAAGCTCTTCATCGGTGGCCTCGCAGGAAGTGTAACTTCTGAATCTATGCGTGAATTCTTCTCGCAGTTTGGCAGAGTTGTCGATTCGACGGTCATGCTTGACCGGGAAACTGGTCGCAGCAAAGGATTTGGCTTCGTCTCCTTCGAGGACACGGATGTCACCCCTTTTCTTGGTTTTGGCAACCTTGAGATTGATGGGAAGCTCGTGGGTTTCACCGTCTTGTGAAGTCGCGTTTTTCTTTTCTCACATGCTGCATCCATTAGATTGATGTCAAGCTTGCTCAGCCCCGCTCTCAACGTGATCCCTTCGAGGGCAGTGGCGGCGGAGCAGGCCGTGGCGGGGGTTACAACAACGCGAATTTCGACCAAAATGCACCCATGCCCAACGTGCAGGGCATGTCGGGAAATACACCGTTTGATGCGCAGGCGTTGGCCGCGCTGTACACGCGCATGTTTGCTCAGATGGGTGGCATGGCTGCAATGAACGGCATGAACACAGGTGGGATGATGGGCGGCGGAGGGATGGGACCGATGATGAATGGCGGTGGCCCAGGTATGATGAGCGGTGGACCTATGGCCCGCGGAGGCATGGGTGGAATGTCTTCTGACCCTCGCATTGGTATGGGCCGTGGAGGTCCTCCGACTGGTCCAGCCGCTAGTGGGCCTGGGCCAAATGTGCCGAGGGGTCCGCGGGCCGCACAAGGGCAGCCACCACTAGGTCCACAGAGAGCAGGACACCGCGGACAGCACGCCTACCACCCGTACGCCCGTTGAATTGTTGAATCATTCAGCCGCCGTCGGGGTGGTGGGATGCATCGTAATTTCAGTTAGTTAAGACGATATTCTTGATAATCCTTATCCCTTTTTTTTTCGTCTATTCAGTTCGTTGGCTGTTTACCTGTATCATAGACCTGCCAGTACTCTTAGGCTTCTAATGTATGCGCCCACGATCTCCACTCGCCCTATTTAATGCTCTTGACGTGTCATCTTATTATCAAAATTTAGGCAGTCGTTGAATTCTCTCCACTTAGTTGCCTTCCCTCAAACCAACAGATATGATCACGTGATGATTTGAGGGCATAGCTATGTTTTACTTTAACTACGCGATGTCTGAAACGACGATCGTCTCGCAGGCCATACATAGACAAGAGAGGGGAATGCACCCAGGGTCACACGTTGCAGTGTCCAGAACCATGATCAATAACGTCGTCGCCCACCTCCCGGACCCTGATAAGGGCCGTAATCCGGCGGTGGTCGCCCCCCAGCTGCTTGCGTGATTAGTCCACAGACAATACAAAGACTCGGAGGGCTAAAAAAAAGTTGCTCACCAGCTCTGGGCGGGGGCGGAGGCGGACTACGTGAGCGAGTCACGCTCGGAATAACAGCTCCACGGAACACCTGCATCAAGTCGTCCGTGCGGAACACAGGCCCTGCAAATCATTGTCAGCCTCCGACTCGACTCATATTAGGCGAAAAGTGGCGGATGAGGGTCGACTGACCATCGAACACGCTTGGCCCCGGTAGTGTGCCAATGAACCATGAAATGACCGAGGGCACGTTGACGGGCTTCTCCTCTTCTTGATCGCGTCCTTTACGCGGTGGAGGAACATCGCGATCGCGATCGCGGTCCCAGGTCGGGCTGTTGTACCTCTTGCGGCCGCCACCATGACCCTCCCATCGATCGCGGTCGCGTCCGGGCGGAGAAGCTCCTCTCGCCCTTTTATACGGGGCTGGCCCGTGTGAATCAGAGTCCTTGCGTTTGTGGTCCGGAGAGGGGGGTCGTTTGTGCTGCGCCTGGGGCGCCGGGGGTGCCGGCGTGGACTGTGGCGTGCCCGCACTCGTCATGATCGATGTTTGTGTATCTGTGCGTCCGAGAGAGTTGCTCGAACCGCTCGAACTGGTCGTACCACTGCTCTGCCGCACGATCGCGACACCCAGGTCGCGCGCTGCGATCGCATCTGTGGAATGGTACGTGTGACGTTGGGCGAAGCGCTTGATCGGGGGGTCTGGCCTGGAGTTAGATCTGGTAGGGTTAGGATCCAATAGGTTCTCACCGTTAGGATAGGCTTCGGCCATGCGTTTTTCCAATTTCTGAGCTGCAGCAAGGTCACCATATTGATACTCGTGGCGAGCCCAGCGTTCCCAGAGAGGTCGAGCGCGATCAGGAGGAATGGTGCCGATGACGCGCTCGAAAAGCGCACGTGCATCTATGAAGTGTCAGGGGAGGATCGATAGCCATGTTCGACCATCAACTCACTATTTTCGTCGTTTATCGATAATAGGAACCCTAAGTAGTGGGCTACGAGGTCCACTTCGTCACTGAAGGTCTCGAGGGCTTTCTCGAAGATCCGAGTGGGGGTACGAACGTCCTTCGTCAGGTGGTACTCCGCGATCGCTGAGGAATGAAGATTGTACTTTGTTACTACCAGACGTATGAACACCGAGCCACATACCCGCAGATTCATACACTTCCCAGGGTGTCCACTTGTCTCTTCTCGCCTGACCAAACACTGCTCGCGCTGACTTGAGTCCTTCCGCACGACGTGCAAATCGCATGTAGACTGTCCATGCAAGGCCATACTCTTGGCGTTTTTCGCCGAGTTCCTTGTTCTGAAACGGCTTTTCGTCCGATTGCGTGGTAAATGACGCATTCGCTGTGATAACTTCGGTTCCCTGCGAACCGACTGGCTCCGTAGCACCGGTCGACACCGTCGACGATGTTGCCGACTGCACGATTCGGGCCTCATGTGTGTCAAGATCACGACGGAGCGCCTCGAGAAACCGTTCGAAGACTTTGTGTACTTCTTCGAAATTTCCTTGAAGTTCCAAAGCCTCCGCGCATGCGAAATTTAGGAGGAAGCTGATAATGAAGACGTGTAAATACGGTGGCGGCGGTCAAAACTTCGCTTCTTACCTCATTGGGTTTGCTTCAATTCCTGCTTTCAACAGATTTATTGCCTCCTCCGTCTTACCAATGCTATTAGTCCAAACATATGCCATATACCTGATGAAATACCTCAGTTTCACGTGGGTGCCCGACACAACCTCGACTCACCAAATCTCGCCAAAGAAGCGCATGCGGATGACTGCCTTACGGTATACACCCTGCACGCGTGTGAGAAAGGTGTTGCGATCCTGCTCATCGATCTCCAATGGGTTGTTCTCCTCCCAGCGCAGATAACTTTTCCATGCGCCAACCAGCGCGCGTTCTGCAGCGTTAAATGTTGGCTTGGGGGGGAGATAGAGGTAGGGGCGAGATGGAGAAGACGGTGGCGGAGGTGGGAAGAGTGGACCAAGGTGGCGTTGGAGTTGCCGAAGGACAGTACGCGCTTGCATGTAAGAAGGTGAAAGGTCACTCAAAAACTTTTTCGCCTGGATGTATGCGTGTGTGTATTAGTAGCGTTGCCCTCTACATAACAGAATAGGACTCGCCGTGATCCGGTTGAGATTGTTTTCAAATGCTTCTAACTCTGACCACAGTGTTTCGACGTTTTCAAGAGGGATTTGAACAGCACGATGATATACTTTGCGCAGGGCATCCATCTTCTGCTGTTCTTCCCATGTTGAGCTCGTCTAGAATTACCATCAGTATGAGTATTCACTTCATGAGGGGGCGTTGGGTCCGATTGGAACATCCAGCAAACAACAGCAAGACAAACGGAAACGCGGTCACACGCCCATCACACGCACAAGCAGAGGGTCACTCTAAAAGATAGTGGGGGTGAACGAAGCAAGATGAATTCAAGGTCAAGTAGGAGAAACATGACAAAGAACTCCAATTCCAGATTTCTGAGGAGAAACTTAGCAGACGATCATAACACACCTCACCGGATCGCAAGAACTGGATGTAGTCCGACCAGATCTCACCGCTGTCTTTGTCTTGACCCACGTGATTGAGCGCGAACTCATAAGCCTTGCGAACGATGTCTCGCGTGGAAGGATCGACGTTGATCCGTCTGATTTTGCAGGTCTTTAGTTGTCAAATGATACGAGTCGTGTAAGCGCAGCATACCGGATATATGTCAAGTAAAACTTCCAGAGTTCTACCGCGGGGGACGTCCTTAAAAACCGTGTGAATAAGTTGTCTTCCGCAAATTTAAAATGGCCCGGCACGAGAAAGTGATTGAGATAGGCTATTTGAGCAGACCACTGGACGCAATCATGTCAGAAGAACATAGTTTACGACCGATTGCAAGTTGCGCACGGTATTCGGATACATCTTAAGGAGGCTTTCGTATGCATCTTTGATCTTTTCCAGGTCTCCGGAGTCTTCCGCCATCTGCACGAGCTTGTTCCATCCCTCAATGTCGTGGGTGTTTTCGCGCAAACTAGCCCGAAGCGCATCCCATTCAGAAGATGGCTCTTCCTGGACGGCAGTGGTGGTAGGCTGGGGTTGAGG
>Ga0307512_10006125_pt1 | contig 12291 bp, 13 predicted proteins | sample 14_EM_MG_FD_200267 | JGI IMG/M metagenome (GOLD analysis project Ga0307512, IMG submission 200267) | Populus trichocarpa ectomycorrhiza microbial communities from riparian zone in the Pacific Northwest, United States - 14_EM | ecosystem: Host-associated > Plants > Roots > Unclassified | place... | reverse complement strand
CCGACCGACGGGTTCAATTACACTAAAATCCCATCCCAAGTCAATTCCAGGGCCACTCCAGGCGGAGTCCAAAACAGAGGTCCCAAGTTGATCATGATACCACCAGATTCCGAGGACGAGCAAACCTGATGGAAGGGATTTATCACGTTGAGCGGGGTGTGGATGAAGAACAGGGTCACGACGTAAGATCGCTCAGCGGACGCGTCGAAGAGACTCCAGGTGGAACGTGCCTGGGAGCCGTGGGACGACGTTCAGAGAAGGAACTCATCTAAACGCTTAGGAAGGTTATCGTTGGTGGGAATGCCGGTACGCGGAGAAGGTGCAACCAGTGCCAGTCCAGCACCCACGTTGTTTAAAGAGCAAGGTCCCGAGAGTGAGAACATTTGCGTCGAATCCTGACAAGAGAAGTCAACGCCCTGCTATCAGAGGGAAGACAGACGATGAGGGCGAACCGAGTTGTAACATCTTCCAGGTCTCCGCCAGAAAATGACCCAGCGTTCCCAGATAATAGCGGGGTCCGGATATCAGTCCGCCCAGAAAAAGGTTTACAACTGATACCCGTCGCGACCTTCGAATTCCGAGTTCGCAGTTCGCGATGTTTTTCACACACCATGTATCCCCAGGTAATTTCACAAGGGGCAACAGAATATTTACGCGTTCAAGAAACCGCGAGGTGGCTACAAAGTTCGAATCGATATCTAGAGAATAGGGTGAGTTGTTAAGTAGAATCGCACGCTGACCAATGAGAGCATCCCCCCCGCCTATATTATCGCCGTAACCCCAAAGGGCCCCGTTCACTCTCACGTTGAGAGAAGCGATTCAAAATCCACCACCTTCTCTGGTGGAAAAATACCTCGTCGCCCGCGGTGTTTCAATACACACGACTCGAGAACGGCACGTTGGTGGAGGGTGAGCAGGGCTCAGCCATGGGAAGGGCTAGCGTCACGGCGCCAGCGCCAAGGCTTCCTCCGTTGTAAGTGAACTTTCTATCATATTTAAGACGTTCCGCTTGGGTCATCTTGCTTCTTGCAACTGGCCGTTGACTGATGGTATGGACAAAAGATGCATATTTATGATAGAAATGAGGCGTAACCAGTTCGAAAACTCAAGTCATCCTGAGATAATCATATGACGACACTCCTTATACCCTCTATGAGAGGCCGTCGTAGACAACCACAGCATCGCTCCTAAAAGTTGGATTCAGCCTAGGGAAGACAAATTCGGAGAGCGTTGCTGCAAACCTTTTCTCCTTCCCCTAGAGATTTGCGCATATAGAGATCGAATTAGATGAATGGGTGGGTTTAGATTGAATGAGACCCCACGTACAGTTTCGGAGTCGGTCCAACAAACCTGTGCCTTCAGCTCTGTGAGGCCCACGAGTAGGACTACGTTGTACTTCCGCTCGTAGCCCTCTCTTCCTCCTGCCCCAACCTTTTTTGTATACGGGGCACTGGAGAGGTCGGCCTGGATATGGCACAATGTCTCGAACTTGTCTTTTCCGCTCTAAGCGCTTTTCACAGGGTATTAGGGGAAACAACACTCTACCTGGTTCGTCGTCCTTCCACTCAGGGGCGGTAGAATCCCCTGTGTACTTAGTAATCTTTGAGGAGGAGCGTTTTGGTGGGGCGCCCTCGGCTACCATGGTGCGGGAAAGTCGGATCTCCCGATCCTCCAGAACTTTAGTACCCTGCAGAGTGGCAGAACTCAATCCAAAAATACCAAGTAATGGTTGTGCATCACGAACCCGAGTCAACATGATCTCAAAACCGTCAGGAATGCGTTTATCCCCCATGGCATTAACAAACGATTTATGTGCGCGTCGGACATGCTCTGGATTGGAGGGTTCATATAAGGTGTTACCGAGTAAACCGTACGTGAATTTCGAAATCCTGGTTGTCACGAAATGGTCAATGTAATATGAAACTGCCCCGATGGCAACCGCTTTGTTCCTATCCGATAACCAGCGTCACAACCTGCCTTTACCACAGGAACAGATCACTCACGTGTGCGTGTCTGGCTTGCTAAATCGAAATCCGAGATCCAGGAGCCGTTTTTCAAGTTGTTCGGACAACCACGGATTCGTGGCAAACCCGCCAACCAGAAATGCGAACTGCTCACGATTAACCATGAGCGGCGTTCAAGAATATTCAAAGACACGGACCGAGTTGGTGGGAAGCTTTTGCGTGAAGTTGTCCCTGATAGAATCCACGGTTGCCTGAATCGAGGGTTCGAAGAACTCCGAAACTTCTGCCCTGTGTGCGAGAAGGTTTGGGCGCCAGTTCATCGATAGTGTAAGTGTGTGTTTACCCCGTCAGTGCCAACCTCCCGGCCTTGATTCCAACGTTGGGGTCATTATCTCTCGGAGACCCAAACTTGATGTATTGATTCGCATCCCTGTTCGAAGTCGAAAACACCTTCTTCACCCCTTCATCGAACTTCTGGGAAAATGATGCCAGGTCTTCCGAGGTGTTGAATTTCGAACTCTTCAACTTCTCTGGTTGCCGGTTGAGCCATCGGCCTCTAAGCGGAGTGTTTGGGCACACCTTTGACCATCTCTGTCGCCCTCACCGTCACAAGCTCTCCACCTTGTACAAAACCTGAAATGGACGGTTTGAATGAGAAATCTGCCACTGATGGATGGGGCTCACACTGGGGTTCATACAGCTCTTCGACCTGCAGCGGCCCATTCCTGAGAACCTTGTAGGTGCTGATGTCGATCGTTCCACCGCCCGCATCGATGATCAGAGCTTGCTCGTCGGGCTGCCAGCGCGTCAAAAAACCAGCTCTGGGTGGGGGCGGTGAGACAGACCTTCAGGCTTTCACCCGCCTGGGTATTGGTAGCGCAAAAGTTGAAACTGGCTTCACCCTCAGAAACAAAGTGGACGCGAGCATGTTCAGCGGGAGTATCTTGGATAAGGCCCGCTTTTACCGCCGCGGTTCGCAATTGACTTTGTTGTGGCCCCTTCCACCCGTTGGGATGGGTCAACACCAGCTCAATGACTGAGATCGAATCCCATTTGACATTTGGCTCCGAGGACTTGAATAGGGCCTCGGTCGAGTCGTAGAGATAGCGCATGAAATCGGCGAATACATCGACGATGGCTTTCCCCTTTGGAAGTTCCATGCTCATCTGATCAACCATCTCGGCAGACAGCTCCGAGGGAGAAAGCATCAACTTCCACCTAGCTTGCTGTCAGTGCTTTTTTACACAGGTGAATGTAACGCAATCTCCAACCATTTTATTCTGACAAACTCATCGCTATCCTGGAAATCGGTCCCATTTTCAACGCCACAGAATTTGCCGTTGCGATCATAATACACCGTGGAGGGGATTTTTGCAGATCCAGGGTTCGGATTGTTGAGGTACCTGTGTTATTCGTTACGCTTGCTACCAGATCAGGGATCGGGGAAGCACTGGCCTTGTAACAGATCGGATTTGAGGGAATTGGCCGGGGTCTAGGAACGCATATGCGGCACCGCTGAATGTAGTCCCGATATCGAAAGCGACGACGAGCTTTCGCGAGGGGCCAGAGTAGCGGGCACGTGGTTCAGCCATGGCGGAAGTAAGGGAAAGGTGACGGGTGGCGTTTGCAATCCGAGTTCAGTGGCCGGGGACTTTAAGTACTCCCGCCCCGGTCCCATCACGCTTGTGACTTTTCCCTCACATGGCGGAGATGAAAGGCCGTTAAGCAGAAGCTAGCCACGTATAAGCTAGATTCCATCAAGAACGAGGAAGCCGCATCTAATCGATCAATATCAGTCCCCGACCCCTAATCAAGAACGAGGGAGACGCACCTAATCTTCCATCACGAGGAAACCGCACCTAATCCACCTATCCTTCATGAGTTTATCTTCCAACCACGACCCGCCGGCCACACCATGAGTGAAAACTCTACACTTTGCGGCCATCTAGGAATCACTTCCGCTGATCCCCTCTGCCCCGCGAGAGTAATGTTAAATTGCCGGCGGTCGGCACGCGTCGACACTCAGACTACCCGGGGAACTGGATAAACAAAAAAGAGAGAAGAGGATAAAATGTGATAGTTGAAGAGATGGGGAGATTGGGAAGAGAGGTAGGGGACCTGAAGGGACTGTTTTGCAGGCGGAGGAAGAGGGACTGAGCGGGGAGTGCTAGCATAGGGACGATCGGTGAAGGCTGTGGAAGTGCGGGCCTGACAGGCTCGAGCGACCCAAGAACGGTTGGAGCAAACCGAGGTGAGAACCACAGACCTTTCCGGGGTACGGACTTTTTTATCCACGGAGGACCGCCTATCCGAGATGGAGGTGCTGAGCATTGTCTGTGACCTCAACGAAAATATCTACCAACCTGCGGTTAGCTTGGAGTCATCGCAGCACTCGTTGAGCGAATATCGATCCCACTTCTCAACCCCGTCCCCGTTCTCGTCCAGCTGGCTCGCAGTCGGGACCCCATGGGTTTGACTTTTCTACTTCAGTCGCATCTTTTTTATCGTACGATGAACACAACTTCAAGCTTGGGTCATAGCCGGGAGTTGGTTGTACTTGAGTACGCTGACTAACGTCTATCCGCGTCAGGTGAGCATCATATTATCGACACCAAGCAGTATGTGACTTACATATCGTAGAGGGACAAGGTGGAGCGACCGGCGAGGATCCTCGACGAGACGGGATCGTTCTCTTCTCAACAGCCATTCGAACCGTCGCGTCCGAAAGATCAAATCAATGATCAGAACTACATAAACGTCTTGAACTTGTCTACAGGTCGTTGGAAGTGGCAGGGAGAGGAACATTGAACCTCTCTCCGTGCTCGCTGACAAATTTGGGGTGCCACGGGTCTTCGGGCCCGTCCTCTTGACCACAACGCTTGGAGTGTCGTTGGTCGCCACTTCAAGATTCTCGACTGCAACGACTGTGTTGAAGCGACTTTCCATCGCCATCATTCCGTTTGTTCTGTTGATGTTTGTTCTAGTTCAGGGTTTGACTAGGAAAGGGAAAGGCTGGGCTGAACTATTTGCAAACGGGTGGACTTGGTGGACATCACACACAGGAGTTATCGGTGTTGCTGGCGGGTTGGCATCATATAACATTGAATCGGGAATCTTCGTCGCTCAAGTCCAAGACGCTTGGGTCGCTCGGAGGGAGATTTCCTCGATCCAAAACAACGAGAGGTTACTATTTATTCGCTCCCAATCGCCTCGAACTATGGGACATTCACGTTTCGTTTACCATACGTACTTCGCTGGCTGGACTGGCTTGGAGGGATATCTTGGAGTAGAAGGGAATCCACGTTCGCCAACGGCGGTTCTGTAAACTGAATTTTCCATTGGTTGTTGTCTAGATGATTGCGCCGTCTGCCGTCCTTGTTGGGGAGATGCATGTGGTAGGCAAGAACCGGAAGTGTTCTTTCGTTTACATCGCATACACAAGGATCCCGGATGGGAATCCAGGCGACTTCTGCATGAATGTCTTAGACGCAGCTCGGGTGGCCAAATAGACGGGTCAAACAACGCGCCACGTCCGTTTGCAGGGACCAAAGACTCAATCGGTATATTCACTGATAATACGCGTCTCGTCCAGGCAAACAGGCTCCCTAGCAATCCAGTACGCGGGCGGTGTCATGAATACATAGCATCATCACCTCTTAATCCCGCGTATACTCGCATTTCCCAATCTTGTCTACTCACACTCAAGTCCGACCAACGAGCTCAACCACACTAAAACCCCCATCCCAAGTCAATTCCAGGGCCACTCCAGGCGGAGTCCAAAACAGAGGTCTCAAGTTGATAGAGATGTCACCAGGTTCCAAGAGTGAGTAAACCTGATGGAAGAGTTTTACTACGTTGGGCGGGGTGCGGGTGGAGAACAGGGTTGTGACGTAGACCGCCCGGCGGGCGCGTCGGGGGGATTCCGGGTGGAACGTGCCTGGGAGCTGTGGGACGACGTTCGGGGAAGGAACTCACCTGAACGTTGAGGTTATCGTTGGCGGGACTACCGGCACGCGAAGGGGATGTAGCCAGTACCGGTCTACCACTCGCGTTTTTTGAGCAGCAAGGACTTGAGAGTGGGGACGTTTGCGTCGAATCCTGACAGGGTGAATCAACGCACTGCTATCCAAGGGAAGACTGACAACGAGAGAACGAACCGAATTATTAGTTCTTTCGTTTGCAAACACGAACTGTTCTCCATCGTGACCTCCCGACTTCGCAGTTCGCGGTGTTCTCCACACCCCATATATCCATAGGTGATTTCACAAGGGGTAGCGGAATATTTACGCGTTGACGGGGTGTTTAGACGGTCGCGGGGTTTGAATCAATATCTAAAGGATAGAGTGAGTGAAGAAACGTTAAGTAGACTCGTACGCCGGTCAAACTCGGACAGCATTCCCCGGCTATATTGTCGTCGCAGTTTCAAAGGGTTTCGATTCACTTTTATCTTGAAAGAAACGATTCAAACTTCAATATTCCTTTAGTGGAAAACGCACCGTTGTCCGCAGTGTTTCAATACATACGACTCGAGAAAGACATGTTCAATGGAGGGCGAACAGCCGTGGGAAGAGCCAGCGTCAGCAGGTGCCGCCCATCAAGCACACTCTCCCTGGCTTTGACTACAGTGGAAGTGAACGTTCCGCCATATTTAAGACGTTCCTCATAGATCATCTTGCTTCTTACAGCTGGCCGTCGACCGATGGTATGGACAAAAGATGCATATTTATGACGGAAGTGAGACGTAACCAGTTTGAGATAGACGACACTTTATACTCCCTCCGAGGGGTTGTCATAGACAACCACAGCATCGCCCCTAAAAGTTGGATTCAGCCTGGGGAGGACAAACTTGGAAAGCGTTGCTCAAACCTTTTCTCTGCCCCCTAGATCCGCGCGTATGGAAATTGGATGAAGTGAGTGGATGGGTGTAGATCGAACGAGATCCCACGTACGGTTTCAGAGTCGATCCAACTGGCCTGTGCCTTCAGCTCTGTGAGGCCCACGAGTAGAATTATCTTGAAGTCCCGCCTGTAGCCCGTGTTTCCGGTTTCCCCGAGTTTTGATGTATACGGGGCGCTGGAGATATTGGCCTTGACACGACACAACGTTTCGAACTTGTCTTTGGGGCTCTGAGCGCTTTTCACGAAGTACCAGGGGAAGCTAAGCACTCTACCTGGTTCTACATCCTTCCACTGTGGCGAAGCTAAATCCCCTGTGTATTTTATGATTCTGGTGGAGGTGTGTTCTTGTGGGGCATGCTTGGTTACTGCGCAACGCTTATGTCGGACCTCTCGATCCTCTAAAATCTTAGTGCCCTGCAGAACAATAGAATTCAATCTGAAACTCCAAGTAAAGATTACGCATGACGAACCCGAGCCACCATAATATAAAAGCGATCAGGAAGGCGCCTAATCTCCTGGGCATCAACATACGATTGATGTACGCGCCGGACATGCTCTGGATCGGAGGGCTTGTAAGTAGTGTTACCGAACACACCGTACGTGAATTTCGAGATTCTCCGTGTCACGAAATGGTCAATGTAATACGAAACTGCCCCGATGGCAACCGCTTTGTTCCTATCCGATAACCAGCGTCACAACCTGCCTTGACCGTAAGAACGGATCACTCACGTGTGCGTGTCCGGCTTGCTAAACCGAAATCCAAGATCCACTAGCCGACTTTGGAGTTGTTCGGACAACCACGGATTCGTGGCAAACCCGCCAACCAGAAATGCGAACTGCTTATCATTAACCAGGAGCCGTGTTCAAGAATATTCAAGGACGGACCGAGTTGGTGGGAAGCCGTTGCGTGAAGTTGTCTCTGATGGAGTCCACGGTAGACTGGATTGAGGGTTCGAAGAACTCCGAAACTTCTGCCCTGTGTGCCAGAAGGTTTGGGTGCCAGTTCATCGATAGTGTGAGTGTGTGTTTACCCCGTCAGTGCCAACCTCCCGGCCTTGATTCCAACGTTCGGCTCATTATCTCTCGGAGACCCAAACTTGATGTATTGATTCCCATGCCTATTCGAAGTCGAAAACACCTTCTTCACCCCTTCATCGAACTTCTGTGAAAACGATGCCAGATCTTCGGGGGTGTTGAATTTCGAATCCTTCAACTTCTCTGGTTGCCGGTTGAGTGATCGACCTGCGGGTGGAGTGTTCGGGCATACCTTTGACCATCTCTGTCGCTCTCACTGTCACAAGCTCTCCGCCTTGGACGAAGCCTGAAATGGACGAGATTGAACGAGAAAACCTGCCATTGGGACGGATCCGACTCACACTTGGGTTCATACAACTCTTCGACCTGTAGTGGCCCATTCTTGAGTACCTTGTAGGTGCTGATGTCGATCGTTCCACCGCCTGCATCAATGATCAAAGCTTGCTCACCGGGCTGTGAGCGTGTCAAAAAACCAGCTATGAGAGGAGACAGCACGACAGACCTGGAGGTTTTCACCTGCCTGGGTATTGGTAGCGCAAAAGTTGAAACTGGCTTCACCCTCGGAAACAAAGTGGACGCGAGCATGCTCAGCGGGGGTGTCTTGGATAAGGCCAGCTTTGACCGCCGCAGTTCTCAGTTGACTTTGTTGTGGCCCTTTCCACCCGTTGGGATGGGTCAACACTAGCTCAATGACTGAGATCGAATCCCATTTGACATTTGGCTCCGAGGACTTGAACAGGGCCTCGGTCGAATCGAAGAGATAGCGCATGAAATCCGCAAATACATCGACGATGGTTTTCCCCTTTGGTAGTTCCATGCTCATCTGGTCCACCATCGCGGCAGACAGGTCGGAGGGTGAGAGCATCAGCTTCCACCTGATTTGCTGTTAGTGCTTTGCACAGGTGAACGTGATACAATCTCTAACCATTTTATCCTGAGAAGCTCATCGTCATCCTGGAAATCGGCCCCATTCTCAACGCCACAGAATTTGCCGTTGCGATCATAATACAATATGGAGGGAATTTTTGCAGACCCAGGATTCGGATTGTTGAGATACCTGTGTGTAACTCGTTACGCTTGTTACCAGATCGAGGATCGAAGGAAGCACTCGCCTCGTAACGGATCGGATTTGAGGGAGTTGACCAGGGTCTAAAAACGCGTATGCGGCACCGCTGAATGTAGTCCCGATATCGAAAGCGACGACGAGCTTTCGCGAGGTGCCAAAGTAACGAGCGCGTGGTGCAGCCATGGTGGGAGTCGGAGAAAGGCGACGGATAGGGACCGTAACCGTTCAATAACCGGAGACTTTAAGTATTTCTTTGGGCGCCGCTGTACTTTCCCTTTACAGGACAGGGACGAAAGGCCGTCACATAGAAACCAGATACGCACTATACGTACGTATAAACCAAATCGAGATTGATCCCATCAAGATCGAGGCGTCTAATAATCGCTCCCGCCGGTTCCTGCTCTGTCACGCCAGAGTAGGATCTGCACGCTTCGACACTAAGACCACCTGGGCAGCTGGAGAAAATAAAAGGAGAGAGAAGAGGTACTGCGAGGGCCGAAGAAAAGGTAGAGGACCTGAAAAGACTTGTTGGCAGGTGCAAAGTCGACATGAAGAGAAACTGAGGGAAGGGCGAGCGTAGGGACGATTGGAGGAGGTTATGGAAGCGCAGGTCGACAAGCTCGAGCGATGATTGAAGCAAACCGAGGAACTGAAGAAGCCGAGCATCGTCCGGGATCTCAACGAAAATATTTACTAAGTCGCGGTTAGCTGTACCGAAGGACAGGAGAAACTTAGTCTCCTCAAGCAGACCACATAATATCACTGACGATCACCGATGAGGGATGTAGCGATATAGGAGAAACTGGAGCCTCGTGAAAACGGTCCCTTACAGCATCTCCCTCCCACATTCTCGCGCCAATTCCAAAGGGTTTCGATCCACTCTTATTTTGAGAGGAACGATTCAAACTTCAACATCAAACCATCGTTTCTCTGGTGGAAAAATACCTCGTCGCCCCCGGTATTTCAATACACACGACTCGAGAATGGCACGTTGACGGAGGGCGAGCAGCCGTGGGAAGAGCCAGCGTCACGGCATCAGCAGGTGCCGCCCATCAAGCATCAAGACTTCCTCCGCTGTAGTGCTCGCGAAACACACTCTAGTTCTGACTAAAGTGGGGTGAACTTTCTGTCAAATTTAAGATGTTCCTCTTGGATCATCTGGCTTCTTACAGCTTGCCGTTGACTGATGGTACGGACAAAAGATGGATATATTTATGATGGAAGTGAGACGTAACTGGTTCGAAAGCTCAGGTCATCCTGAGATAATCATGCAACGACATCCCCCATGCCCTCTACGAGGGGTCGTCGTAGATAACCACAGCATCGCTCCTAAAAGTTGGATTCAGCCTAGAGAGGACAAACTCGGAAAGCGTTGCTACAAACTTTTTCTCCTTCCCCTAGAGATTTGCGCATATAAAGATCGAATTAGATGAGATGGGACGGGTGCAAGTTCAACGAGATCCCACGTACGGTTTCGGAGTCGATCCAACCGATCTGTGCCTTCAGCTCTGTGAGGCCCACGAGTAGGATTACGTTGTACCTGCACTCGTAGGCTATTTTTCCGTTTTCTCCGCGTTTTGATGTATACGGGGCACCAGTGATATCGGCCTTGATATGGAACAACGTCTCGAACTTGTCTTTTCCGCTCTAAGCGCTTTTCACAGGGTATCAGGAGAAACAACACTCTACCTGGTTCTTCATCGTTCCACTTGGGGGCGGTCAATTCCCCTGTGTATTTAGTAATCTTTGAAGAAGCGTATTTTGCTGGGGCGTTCTTGGCTGTCACAATGCGGATAAGTCGGATTTCCCGATCCTCCAAAACTTTAGTGCCCTGCAACGCGACAGAACTCAATCCAAAATGCGAAGCAATGGACGTGCATTACGAACCCGAGTCAGCATAGTACCAAAAGCGCCAGGAACACGTCGCTTCCCCATGGCATCAACATACGTCTTATCGAAGCGCCGGACATGCTCTGGATTGGAGGGCTTATATAGTGTGTTGAGGGGCGCACCATAGGTGAATTTCGCGATTCTCCCTGTCACGAAATGGTCAATGTAATATGAAATTGCCCCGATGGCAACCGCTTTGTTCCTATCCGGTGGCTAGCGTCACAGCCTGCCTTGACCGCGGGAACAGGTCACTCACGTGTGCGTGTCCGGCTGGCTAAACCGAAATCCAAGATCCACAAGCCGACTTTCGAGTTGTTCGGACAACCATGGGTTTATGGCAAATCCGCCAACGAGAAATACGAACTGCTCACGATTAACCATGAGTGGTGTTCAAGAATATTCAAGGACGGACCGAGTTGGTGGGAAGCCGTTGCGTGAAATTGTTCCTGATAGAGTCCACGATGGACTGAATTGAGGGTTCGAAGAACTCCGAGACTTCTGCCCTGTGTCCGAGAAAGTTTGGTGTCAATTCATTGATAGTTTGATTGTATGTTTACCCGGTCAGTGCCAACTTCCCGGCCTTGATTCCAACGTTGGGGTCATTATCCCTCGGAGACCCAAACTTGATATATTGATTCGAATGCCTGCTCAAAGTCGAGAATACCTTCTTCACCCCTTCGTCGAACTTCTGGGAAATTACTGCCAGGTCCTCGGGGGTGTTGAATTTCGAATCCTTCAACTTCTCTGGTTGTCGGTTGAGCGATTGGCCTGTGAGCGGAATGTTTGGGCATACCTTTGACCATCTCTGCCGCTCTCACCGTGACAAGCTCTCCGCCCTGGACAAAGCCTGGAGTGGACGATTTGAACGAGAAAGCCCGTCATCGATGGATGCAACTCACACTGAGGTTCATACAACTCTTCGACCTGCAGCGGCGCATTCCTGAGAACCTTGTAGGTGCTGATGTCGATCGTTCCACCGCCCGCATCGATGATCAGAGCTTGCTCACCGGGCTGCTAGCGTATCAAAAAAACACAGCTCTAGGCCGAGGTGGAGTGACAGACCTTCAGGTTCTCACCCACTTGGGTATGGGTAGCGCAAAAGTTGAAACTGGCTTCACCCTCGGAAACAAAGTGGATGCGAGCGTGATCAGTGGGGGTGTCTTTGATAAGACCCGCTTTGACAGCCGCGGTTCGCAATTGACTTTGTTGTGACCCCTTCCATCCGTTGGGATGGGTCAACACCAGCTCAATGGTCGGGATCGAGTCCCACTTGACATTTGGCTCAGAAGACTTGAATAGGGCCTCGGTCGAATCGTAGAGATAGCGCATGAAATCTGCGAATACGTCGACAATGGCTTTTCCCTTTGGAAGTTCCAGGCTCATCTGATCGACCATCGCGGCAGACAGGTCTGAGGATGAGAGCATCAACTTCCACCTG
>Ga0307512_10006123_pt1 | contig 12294 bp, 13 predicted proteins | sample 14_EM_MG_FD_200267 | JGI IMG/M metagenome (GOLD analysis project Ga0307512, IMG submission 200267) | Populus trichocarpa ectomycorrhiza microbial communities from riparian zone in the Pacific Northwest, United States - 14_EM | ecosystem: Host-associated > Plants > Roots > Unclassified | place... | reverse complement strand
AAGGCGTGTGCGTGTGGACAACTTGAGCCAAATGTTGCAGTATTGATCATTTTGCAAAAATGTAAAAGCACAGCACGAGAGGCCAGAACTGGCGCGTAGACGCCCGTGTGATCGAAGGGGGTCTAGTACTTGTCCCCAGGGCGGCGCTAAGACCTGGCTGTGTACTTTGGCAGAGGCTTGACAGCGATATCACAGAGTGGCGTGTGATCAAGGTTTCTTTTGTCACCCCCTCTCCAAGGTACAGTACTGTACAGGCTCAAAAAACAACAACAAAATTCAAGGGTCCATCTACGTATACGACTATTGATATTTTTGGAATCATTGCACAAGAAAACAATACAGCGTCCTTCCTCGTCACCGCCAGGAATCAGCGAGACTAACACTCCCCCTCAAAGGGGTACTGAACAAGTTATTCGGATCCGACTCCCACGTTACGTTACCGTTGAACTTGCGAATGTACTTGTATTGGGTGTCTGTGTTCGCAGGGAGACTAACAGTGACTATTCATTCATGTCAGGCCACGAAGATACATCTAAAATATATGATTGAGACATACTGCTCCAGATCGGATAGTTCGCAGAAGACAGAAGTAGCGCGTTGTCCGGCGACCAATTCTTGAGTGGGTCGACGGATCCAGTAAGGAATATGTTCTCTGTGTACATCGTCACTGGTCGGGAACCGACTTGATACAACAGCGCGTGCCCGGTATAGACATACCTCCAAGCTGCGTAGTCGCATTCACGTTAAAGGTAACGAAAATTTGAGCCCTAGGATTCGGGACGCAAATTGTAGGTACGGTGAGACCCTGTGCGCCCCAACTCGCGTGGTTGCTTCCTGCACGCGCCGCGGCAGCCGTCAAGACGGAGGCATAGCTCCACGTGAGGTCGGCTGCGCTCACGGGTACGCCCGTGCTCTTGTTGAATTGCTCTGCCAGGCCGCCATCGGAAGGTGTATACTCTGCGGCGATCTCGACGAAACCGTCTGCGAATGTTTGGATAGCGCTTGTGAGTTCACGGGACTCGGGGTTATCCGAAGGATAGGTGCCAGGGGTAATGCTGGGTGCGAATTGACGGAAAAAGCCAAGCGAGATGTTCGTCACATCGATTGAGCCAGTGGAATTCCACGTGAGAAGCGCATCGTATAATTGCTCTGCGACCGCAAAGGTTGATAGGTACCAGGGCTATACAGCCGCATCAGCTGACTCTATCGTGGAGCTGAGTGGGAAAATGCGCACATTCCCATGGAAGTAGACGTCCTCCGGATAACGCCCAACTGTAACAGCAGACGTAGCGCCGATGCCCGAGTTGATGGGGTAAATAGCGCGGAAGGAGTCAACGTAAACCTTTAGATTGGACAATGCCTTGTCTGAACACGGTTGGAAGGTAGTCGCATCGCATCCCGCATTGATGTCCCATGTGTGGATCAACGCGAGAATAGTGTTTGAGTCCTTCCCGGACCGACCGCCTCCTGTATTGGCCGTGATGTAACCTCCTGTCGGGTTCCAATAGGTCTGCGTGTACAGTGAGACCGAGCCCAGAAAAGCACGGAAGATATCCCTGGTACCTGGAGGAAACAGAGGATATTGGCAGCTTGAGTGTTGTACGTGTTAATGGAGGAACCTTGGTCAAGTTGTGCCGCAAGCGCCGAACCCTCGCGAAGGGCCCTGTGCTGTACAGCCGTTGTAAAGAAGGAAGATGAGTACACTTCCTCCCAGAGATCAAAACTGCAAAATTATGCTGTGAGCGTACGAGGATCATTCATGTTTTTTGGAGTTTACAGACGTGGATTGGTTCCATTCTGTCGCAACATAATCAAGATCACGTTGAATGACCGGCCACATAGCGTCTTTGACGAAGGAGCGATTGCCTTGGACCAAAAGCCAGTTTGCGTAAGTGATCAGCGCTGTGGAACGTAGAGCAGGGCCATCTAGCAGGGGTTGCGTTGAGCCCGAAGCGTAAAGTAAAGGACCATGGGCAAACCTCGCTGAGGGCGACCCCATGAAAATGGGAACGCAGTACCATCGATGTTGAATTTTGGTTCTCCAAGGCCGCCGGTACTGACTGACCCGCTAGGGTTGCACGCATATTGCAACGAGGCTTCAGCGTTAAAGAAGTTGTCGATCTGACCGCGTAATGATGTATCATATCCAAGAGTGAATTGATCTGCAATAGCCTTGAATACCAGTGACGAGTCGCGGACCCAAGTGTACAGATAGTTCGGGTCGACGGTACTTGGACTGGCAATGACGACCCCAGACTGAAACAGTGTAAATGCGCGTATTTCGCCTGTGTTTACGACATACATTGGCACCTGACGATTTTGATCCATCGGGGCCAATGTTAGCAAGAAGACCAGCCTTGGCAATAGGTGTCTCCTTGGTGAAGTACGAGTCTGCGGTGGTGGACTGAGAGATGGTGTTGCCAACGATTCCGAAAACGCTGGCAAGACAGAGGATGCGCATCTTCAGGGATGGTTTTGGACGGGCGTTAGTGCAATGAGGATATCCATTGATCGGAAAATCGGATGTGAGGCCAGAGGCGTATGCGAGTATGCGGGGAAGCGTCGCAAACTGAGAGGCAACTTGATACGATTCAGGTGAGCCCACAGAACGACCGAGAGACCACATGGGTAAGTTGGCTTGCTGCTGTGGTGATGGCACTGGTTGAATGACACCGAGGGCCGAGGATTGCTCTTCCTCTTCTCATATGTCATAATGGGAGATCACGTGAACGCGACTTGGTCCGGCCCGGTCTGGACTTGGCTAATGGTGCCACTTGGCTTCTGTAAGGGGAAGAGGGCAAGGGCAACGTCAAGGGTGCGGACCTTGCTTGATATGCAGTGATCCACCCGTCCTCGTCCTCATTCCCGCCAATTCCCTTCGCTCCTCTAATCTACTTCATGTCACATATTAAGATATCCCAAATTTTCGTCCTAGCCTTAGCCTTGCAGGCTCGTGCCAACCCCCTTTCGTTTTTATGGACCCGCAAGGCGACTGCCACCGCCATGCAGAGCTTCCAGGATCAATCTTGGCTTTGGGGTTGGGCATGGGGTCCCGATAGCACCGTATCCATCGTTGATCGCTCCCCACCAGTCACATTTCCCTCCAGGCCTGCAGGTTTTGGCGCGGAGCTATCAGATCCGCTTTTAGGCTATGTCATCCCTCTCAACTCATTCACGGTCCCTTGTTCAAACGGGACGACCACTCCCGTCATTGAATTCCCTAATCTCGGATGCCCCTCGCTATGTAGCATTGATCCAGACATCCCGGAACGTTTGGAACCCTGGATTGCCCTCGTGCAGCGTGGGGCTTGTCAGTTTGTCTCCAAGGCAAGAGAGGCACAGAGATTAGGTGCCAAGGCGGTTGTCGTCGGTGGGGAAGACCCCGAGGTTTCCGGTAAACCAGATACGTTGGTGAACATGTTCAGCCCGGGTTCGTCCTCTCATCCCGTTTCGACATCCGTCCTATCTAACATGCCCTTCAACAAAAGAGGACGCCTCGGATGTAACCATCGCCGCGACCTACATCAAGTACTCCAGTTATTCGGAACTCTATTCCCTCATTGCGACATCGAACACATCTCAAGCTGGACTCAAGACCGTCTCCTTACTCATTAGCTCAGAGTTTTCTGCCTGGCAGTGGTACTCGTACGTCATCGGATCTCGTACCTGCCTCACCATTTCCTCATGGTTGTCGCGTGTCTTCACAGGCCTATTCTCACTTTCCTCACCATCCTATTCATCCCCTCTTCCCTTACTTTCCTAACTCTCGTTATTCATCGCATTCGAGCTGCTCATGCTGCTCAGCGCGAGCGTGCCCCCGAAGTCGTTGTCAAGAACCTGCCCTGGCGCGTGTGGACTGGATCTGGTTGGGAGAAGCACGAGGGTGCTCCTCCTGCCAAACCGGACCAAGGAGATATTCCAGTCGCACCGGCAGACAGCGTAGATGTCGAGCTTGGGCACCCCATTGCCGCAAACCCCACTACGTCGGCACAAACTAGTGAAGACGAGGACCCGGCATGGTTTAACACCCAGGTCGAGTGCGCGATTTGTCTGGACGAGTTCGTCAAGGGCGACCGAGTAAGAGTCTTGCCTTGCAAGCACATCTTCCACATGGACGAGGTAGATGAGTGGTTGATTCAGCTGAAAAAGCTGGTAAGTCAAGTGACTACTAGTCGAGGCATTTTTTCTTTTGTTTTTGTGTCACTTCTGACAACTGCGCGCATCTAGTGCCCAATCTGTAAGGCCGACGTAACTTGCCCTCCGCGGTTAGCGCATTCAGGACCAGGACCTGTCAATAATTCTCCACAATCATTCGGTTCATTCTCGGTCCCTTCGCCACCATCACGGCCCTCTAGCCCTTCGGAACGAACTCCGTTGCTTCAAGCCCCCACCAGAACCCAAATCGATCATGATTCATGATTTCCGTACTTCCGAAGTACTTGTACCAATGGTCTTAGTATACTTATATCTGGATCCTATCTATGTGAATGTGAATCCCATCACGTTTTGTCTTTCTGATCTAGATCTCGTGATCCGCAAATTCCATCCTCACAAGTGCAACACTCGTCATTGTCTTCTTCAGCTATTATACATCATGGCGAGAGCACTCTGGGAGCCATTCAGAGGCTCTACAATACGAACAACACTCCCTGGAAAATACGCACAATTGTCACCCTCTTTTTTTCACCAATCTAGTGCCACCTCCTATCAACGAGGGGGTGGGGGCTTGGCGCTAGAACAACTTCGAGTGTCTATTCCTCTTCTGAGAACTTTAGGGTTCCCGCCTGTTCCCCTTTTCAGCCTACCGCCAACATTTAGGACAGAAGCGCAAAGACCAAGCGAGATGAAGGGGCGCACCATTTGTTTATTGTTTCGACCGGGACGAACTTGCCTAAACAGGGAAGACATGGTCATCCATGAGCGTTTTGTCCCGACTCAGATCTGACGCCCAAAGGTCGATGACCTAGTACCATATCTTCCCTCTCCGGTCCCCTTCACTGTGTCACATTACACTTTTCGATTTCCCCTTTCACTGACTCAGGTCCATCACAGGCTCATCGCCTACGGCACACCATGATGCAAAACAATTAGCTTGGTCCGGCTATAGTCCGGCGCATGCTGAGGTAAACGCTTCTCCCTTATTGTTCTGCGGTGTTCCGAGACTCAACTTTGGTACACGCCCAGATATTTTCTCGCACCGCCCTCACGTAGGTGTGTCTTCTTCTGCGCACGAGAATCTGAACTTTAAGCCATGATGCATGGTCCCTTCCTCAAGCAGCTCTCACACGCAAGAGCCGGCGTAAATCTAACACGACTTTGTTCAACCCAGCCTCTCGGCGTTTTCAGTTAATTTGTCTGACCCGCCAATGATGGGATCGGATGAGACGCAGATGAGCTTATTTAGTTCTCGTACAGTTTTGTGGCTGTCAGATTACCATCAGGCCCCGTCTTGCCCGTGACCGAGCCCCGTCAAAAGAAAAAACATCATTATTATTGTTTTTTCTCTGAAGCCTTAGTACGTGCAGCGGCGTCTACCAATCTTGATATCCCGCCTTGTCCGGGACGAATATCTGATTTCATTTCGCAAGTTTAATTCTCTTTGCATGAGCATATAAACGCCTCACCCGACTCGTCTCGTGTCCCCAATCTACTGACGTCCTATCACTATGAAGCCAACACCGAAAAGTGCCACCTACGAGAAGCGACACAGTAAGCCTTTGGAATCTAATGACAGCGCCCAGTTGCTTAAACATATCGTCCTCAGCTAAGCCCTGCAGATTCTTTCAGAAGGGAACATGCCCCCTTTCTGCTGATCGCTGCGATTTTGCCCACGTGAAGATTCAGATACTCCCAGTCAAATACTCGTCTGGCCATCCGAAACCTTCCCACACAGGAAAGTGCGATCATCGCGAGAGTCCCCAGCTAGCTGCCCCAACGATGACCGTTGAGTTTGGTAATCAATACTAGGCCCCGGAAAAAACGCCGCCGTTCCTAACGTTAATTTGCAGGGAAGCCGAAAGCTGCCACTCCTCACGCAGTTCCTGGCACCGAAGCACACTCGTCGGAAGACTCGCCTACCGTTGCTCAACGTACACATATCCCCCTCTCTGACCCTATTGAGGTTGACATATTCTCCAGCCGCTGTGGCTAAGGTGCCTCATGGCCCTAAGCTCTACCCTCGTGAAGCGGTTTTCCGTGTCCCGGTATCGGGACGGCTGCCCATCGCAAACGGGGCCTGTGCTGTGTCCGTTCCATCGGAGGACCTTTTGCAGCTTATTTTTCGAAATGGAGACTCGTCACCCACCTCTGATGTACCTAGCCTGTCCGATGGGGACTCGGGGCCGCCCTCCGCAGAAGCTCCCGAACTCGCGGAGCGCTGGTCCGGCCCGCCACCCGTCCCGAGTCCGATGGTTTATTATAACCCATCGCCGGGCTTGTTTTCCCCTGGTGTTCCTTTCGCGCATCCAGCTTACGCGCCGTGGACATCGCCCAAGCAAGTGACTCGCCCAGAGTCACGGAGGCATGGCATGTCGACGAGAAAGCTGAAAGCACTCAAGAGTAAGATGACCCCACATGCAGTTATTCTTGACTCACGTCCGGCTTATCTATTAGCCAAGCAATGTAAATTTTTCAAAAAGGACGGTCGATGTCCACAGGGTAGCCTTTGCACATTGTAGGCTCACATCGTTTTCGTGGTCTCATGGACCATTATTGACCCTCGCCACTCACAGCATCCATGATCCCTCCGTCGTTCAAGCAGAGCAGGACTCGCCTTCGGATAGTTCGGGTTACTCCTCGCAATCTCCCTCTGAACCAGGATCCAGGGCTGAAGAAAGTCATGGGCAGAATATATTCCCTATTACATGGAGGGTCATTGGGGGCGGGGTCATGATGGGTGGACAGAGTACATACACCCCATCCATAATATTACCTATCCGTGCTGACCAGCCTCTCAGGGGAAGTTTGCCCGCACAACAAAGATGGAGTCTGTCCAGACGGCGACGACTGTCCCTATGTCCATCCACGTGAAGGTTCGGTTGGTCTCTTTCATGCGCCCTTGACGTGCTCACCGGGCCTGGTTAGGAACAGATGACATACGAACGCCGATTGAGGCAACTTCTTCTCATACCTCGACGCCACGTGCCTCACACTTTCCCCCACCACAAACCCACACCATGGCGGCCACGAACATGAGGCAACCGAGTCCCCCGGTTCCGGAACTTATACCTGACATATACCCGATAGCCCCACGGGGATGTGGGCCGCCACCCATTCTGAGTGTTAGAGAAGATATGCCACCTCGGCCTTTTTCCACTCCTCCGAGAATAAATAGTCGCGGAGGAGCCCCCCCGAATGAAACGTGCGTTACGTTGTCTAAATCAGGCCAAATTGTCGCGGTACTCACGCTGTGTTCATTTCATCACTACAGGTACCGTCCATAAAAATAAGTCCATTCCGACATCGCTTTACGATATTCCCCGCTACGTTTGGCTATCGCCTCGTCTTTGTCTTCGTTTTCGTCCGCAGGTTTCCCTTTAGACCTTTGGGGTATAACACCCCAACGGTTTTTGGAACTGTGTTTGCTTTCTTCGACCGCTTTGTATTTTTTCTACCTATGATTATATGTTCAATCCTTTCGGTTCGCCCTGTCAGTTCGTGGTTCTTTTGGATATCAACGTCTTATGAAGGGGGAGGAGAAGCTCGCGCGATGCCATAGTTACTGTACCTTTGTTGTATGTTTCCCCTTACTACGTCCTGTGCCTAATGTGTGTGTACTTTATGTGTACTTCATGTATTTGTCGACAAGAATGTAGTAACAAAGGAGATGAACCTTTACAACGAAAACAGGTTTCTACGACTGAGGCCGTCAATGACTTCTCACAAGTGGACGTTGTACAGTATCGTCAGCCACAAACTTCTCTTCGCTTCCCTTCGTCGTCATCATGAACTTAGAAGGGACCGAGTCAGAATGGCCAATTGTGCCTTGGCGGTCGGTAGCGCTGCTGTAACTAGGTACAGTAGCTAGAAGACTTTCATTCTGGTAAGACGACGACCGACGTGCCAACCTTCCCCCGACTTCGGCCTCCTGATGCCATGTCCGGTGTCCCCGAGGCCGTCTCTCCCGAGTCATACTTTATAGCATCCGTCAAGCCACTACGGCCCCCCCACAAAATTTCAGCGAACAGCGAGGAGTGAGACTCGTGTCGGCAGCGAACACGTTCGTGACCCTTACCCTGTCAATGTCGTGTCATGTCATGTCGTGTCGTGTCGGCGTCATATCTTGTCGAGGCCTGCTACGTCATCATCTTTACGAGAATTTTTAGCGCCGAAACTTCGCGCTTGCTTGTGCGCTTGTGGGGAGCCCACGCTCGGCGGTACCTTCCCCAGTGGCACAACCCGAGGATGCACTCAAGAAATACGCTTTGCATCCCCTATCGATGCCTACCTACAAAACCTATGCTTCTCAGCCAAACTCCGTCCCTACTCTCGGACATATTCCATTTCTTTTGCGTACCCACCTCGTCTGTGAACTCGCACTCTAATATCTGCCGCCTTGTTTTGCACCCTGCTCGAAACCCTTGCGATACCTCATTCATCCTGTTGCCGCCAACACGTACGCGCCTTCTGTGGGAAGTTTTTCTCGTACTCAGGCTATCTGCGGTCTCACAACCCGGGAACATTACTCAAAGGTCAACTAAGCGGGCGCCTCAGTCGACCAATTCCAATTCCAAAAGTTAGGCGGCAGTGGCAGTGCCGTGCTTGGCGAACATTCAATGAATCAAAGAAGATAACTTACTGTACTGGTACAGTACTGTATCGCAAAATCGGTTAGACGCTGGCATGGACGATGGCCAAGATCAGAACGCTCGGCGCTTATTATTCATTCATGATCGACACCAAGCGAGCGAGCTGACACAAAAGTGTTTGTTTCCCCTTTGGACCCCTACCCAGGCAAGCAGGGGATTTAAGACCTGAACAGGTGAGTTTTTGGAGCTAATCAGGGTTCCAGGAAGCCCCAATTGACGGCCTTGTTCGTCGACGGACTTTCTCGATCAAGTCGATCATGCCACGTCGCTTTCATCCGACTTCTCGGAAGACCATGGCGAAGCGCCTGTTGAGATTGTCTCAGTGCCCCGGTTCGCGGCTATCAGATGAGTGTTTCCTACCAATCATGGGTTTTCGCCACCCTCATTCTAGCGCTCAATTGATCTTTTTGATCCTCCTCCCTTGGTTTGTTGGTGAACGTGGTCAGGATGAGGTCACAGCCTCTCTAGCATGGCCAGGTAGACCATTTATTAAACTACCCCCCTGCTGTATGGGACACCCGAACGGGCGTATGTGTATGGGCTGACCCATGCGGCCATCATTTAGGAATATTAAGTTATCTACTTCTGGATATCATACTAATGACTTGAACATTACGCCGCTGATACTACAAGCCCTCTGGCCTTCTAGGCCGTGCCAAAGCAGTTAAGTTCTTCATGTGGTTTCTATCTCACTGCCATGCTTCTCTTCCATTCTAAGAAGTCACCGTGGTGCGATCAAAACCCGCGCATATCAGTTTTCCTCTCCGCTTATCGATGGGAGTACTACATGAGCACTTCTTCGAGTATGGACGGTCTATGATCCCCTTGCTATAGTCAATGCGTTTTTAATTTTATGTCCACCTTAGCCTTCTCTCGGGCCAAAAGAACATCCACTTGACTACAGTTCTATTTTGCATCAACTTGAATGATCGCCACTATCGGCAAGAGCCTCCTCAGCGGGTCTCTTGGCCGCATGGTGAGTCCCCGCTTCGAGGAAAGCTCGCCTTCACGCCGCCTTCTGTTTGTCGATGAAATTGAGCTAAGCCGGGGCAATCAGAGAAGGTTAGTTGACATGACTTGAAGCGAGTACCTCTTGGTCCCGACTAGCCTGCTGATGCATGCACCAGAAGCGGCATTGCATGGACAATGTATACACATGGTGTTGATGCACACAAAATTACAAACAGGAACTTCATCGCAGGCCGCAGCACCAGCAATGAGCTCGTGGCTAAGTTCAGCATTGTGGGGGAAGTTTTTTTGCCTAATTCCGGTCACAACCAACGTTGTGCACGTCGCAACAGGGGAAGCACATGAATTCGAAGGGCGTAAGTGAACTAGCGGCAGTCGGATCAACCCATGGTGATGATGTTTGTAGAAGCCTGTGGGGGCAAGTGGAAAGTTGATCGGGTAACTTAACGGTCTAATGACCTGCCGAGCAGGGGAAATTTTCACCTCTTTAGCTCTATATAAACATTGGGTTTCGATCATCGGATAATCGAAACCCATCAAGTTTTGCCGGTTCCTGGATGCGAACGCATCCCTCATCCCTCATCCTACCGTTGACTGTTCGTCATGCATCATCACCTCACCCGCGAGAGTGGATCGTGAAGTGAAATGTTTTATTCGGCCAACTGCGCTACTTACCAGCATTTTGGGCTCGTCAGTCACGTGGCAACGAGGATCCAATCTTCGTTCTTTCGTTCATCATCTCATTGCGTGCCTCGCACTGTACAATCGACCAACGGGACAACTACGTCACTGTACATATTGCGAACATTCACTTGATTCCAATCCGACTCGCACGTTCTCCATCAATAGCCACCGTATTGGTTAACGCCTTCGTCACAGTACTCCCGGGCTACATGACGATGTTAGGGTCATGCCTCTCGTTTCAAGGAAGTGATCATTGCTCACCTTGACGCTTCGCCCTCTGCTTATCGATGAAATCGAGCTATTTGTTCAAGCGACAACAATCAGACAAGGTTGGTTAGATGTGGTTTGAAATGACATACGCCGCGTGTCTCGACTTCCCTGTCGATGAATGCGCCAGCAAGGCCAGCGCTGAAAGGACTATCAGCACAAAATTTGTCGACGTACACAAAATACAAACGCGATCTCCTTTGCCTTGGCGTGGCTATCGGGCCGACCGTTCTCGGCTACGTGATTCTCGTATCCCTTGGCAGCCTAGCGCATGTGTTTAGAATATTACAAACAAACAAACAAGGGGACAACGGAGACGAACCTCATAGGCCGCAGCACCAGCAATAAGTTCGTGGCTGAGATGAGCCTCGTGGGGTTGACAGTCCTGGTACTAAACACAGTTATGGTCAGCGTCGCGCAGCACACTTTGCAACAGAAGAGGTATACCCTATTGTAACTGTCCTCGTGATCACCGAACCACGGCATGATGGTGCTGAAGTATGTAAATTGTGCGGGGGGAAGGCAGAAAGTAGTAAGTGTAGGTGTCTGAGTCTGATGACCCTGTCGTGCAAAGGGAGGAATACGCCCCTTTATATACCACTCCCCGGCCCTCTTTTCCATGACCTATTTATTACCCTTGAGTCCTTGATCATCAGATCGTCTAGAGCAAATTCGAGACACCGCTGTGGGGTACTATACTAAAAATACCTTTGAAAAGATTTTGACCCTGTTCCTAGTCGAACGCACCCCCATACGGTACACCATTCCACTGCATGCCTTCCGGCTGTGAACGCAGTGGATATAAATAGAACGGTCCGTATCGGCATTTCGTCCTGATGGGTCACATGCCCGTGAAGATGCCAATTGGCGTTGCTAATTGAGGCAAGTTCCAATCATCTCAAACCTCGACTCAGACACACGCGTGCCTCGCACTTTCTCTAATCACGGCAAATGCATGATTGACCAACGAAGCCACTACGTTACACTATACAGCCTGCGAACATTCCGTGTCACTTGCTTACAATACTACCACGAGCAATTCCCCCTTTAATAGCCACCGTGCCGGTTAACGGCCTCCTCACAATGCTCCTCGGCTGCACGGCAATGTTAGGGTCATCCTCCCCGATTCAAAAGAGAGGAAAAAACGCTCACCGTGGCGCTTCGCCTTCTGTTTGTCTATGAAATCGAGCTATTCGTTTAGGCAACATCGGGTTAATGTTCGTTGAATAGAATGTGGGAGATGACCTACACCGCGAGTCTCGACTTCCCTGTCGATGAAGGCACCAGCGAGGCCAGCACTGAATGTACGATGAGCACAATTATGTTGACGCAAACAAAAATACGAACATGATCTGCTTAGCCTGGGCATGGTTGGCGGGTTTACCGTTCTTTTCACAATGCTCGTTGTAGCCCTTGGCAGCCTAGCGCAGATGCTTCAATGTGATAAGACTACTACGGGAAAACGAAGACGGACCTCATAGGCCGCAGCACCAGCAATGAGCTCGTGACTGACGTGTGCCTCGTGCTTGGGGCCTTCTTGATACTGGGATATGAATGCGATCAACAT
>Ga0307512_10006120_pt1 | contig 12297 bp, 16 predicted proteins | sample 14_EM_MG_FD_200267 | JGI IMG/M metagenome (GOLD analysis project Ga0307512, IMG submission 200267) | Populus trichocarpa ectomycorrhiza microbial communities from riparian zone in the Pacific Northwest, United States - 14_EM | ecosystem: Host-associated > Plants > Roots > Unclassified | place... | reverse complement strand
CATTCTTTTCGTCCACCTTCGATGACAGCGCTCCATGGCCTAGATCAGGGTGTGTGCGTAAGTACTAGTACTTCAAGTCACAACTTCGCGCCCAAATCCCTCAGTTCTGGAACAATGTCGATTCCCTTTCCCTTCACCAGGTAATCCCTGATGTTGGTGAGCGTTCGTACTTCCATCTTCCTCTCTGTGTCGCGTGTCACGGTCCCCATATGTGGGAGGAGTGTGGCGTTTGGGAAGTCGAGGAACCGTGGATTGACTTCGGGCTCGTTAGGGTACACGTCCAGGCCGACGGCGCCCAACTTTCCAATGAATTGTAAGCCGCACCATCACCACAACTGAATTGGCAAGGGACTCACGTGTCCGTCTTCCAATGCTCTGATCAATGCAGCCTCGTCGATGACCTTCCCTCTGGCTGTGTTTACCAAGACAGCCCCTTTCTTGAGCTTCCGAATCATTCCTTCACCGACAAGGCCCTCCGTATCTGGCCTTAGAGGGATATGAACGCTCAGGACGTCCGCGAGGCTTAAGAACTCATCCAGCTGCTCCTGTCCAAAGTACTCGCACCAATCTGGAGCTCCTTCCACCTTCTTTCGCGAATGGTAGATGATACGCATCGGAAAGGCGTGCGCCAGTTCTGCAAGGCGAAACCCAATGCCTCCGAGGCCAAGAATTGCCAGTGTCTTCCCAGTAAGATCGTAATTTAATGAGGCCGGACACTCATTCTTCCATCGTCCTGCACGCAAGCCGCGCTCACCCTTCGAGAAATTGCGGAAGGCCGATATCATCAGGTACAGGGCAGTAGTCGCAGTTGCGTCATCGACTGCGATAGGAGTGTTCGAGACAACAATCCCTATAAGCGAGAGGGCATGGAGATATGTCGGTCATTTCGGAAAGGCGTGTGGGGTCTAGGCGCGCGGAAAGATGAGAGATGCCCTTGACATACCCTTTTCTTCGCACGCTCTGACGTTAACTTGATCGTAGCCAGCGCCATTGTGCGCTATCCACCGCACGGTAGGGGGTAGTGCATCGATAAGCGCCTGGTCGAACACCCCCACGTGTTTTGCCGACTCGTTCGTACGATAAATCGCTACCGTGCGGTCGTGTTTCCCCCCTGGCTTCAGATTCGCGAAAAAGTCTGCGCGGTCGAGGGAATCCATACGCTAATAAGAAAGGAAACGTCGGTTAGTCTACTGGGTCAATCCACAAGTGACGAAGGATGCTCTCACGACCACCTCGGCTAGACCCTGAAAGAGCTGTTGCGCTTCCTCGTGAGCCCATACGATATCACCTAAATTGCAGTTGGAATGTCGGATCATAGTATGGAGCCTCAGTGCGCACCACAAAATAACACGCGGGGTAGTGTCATCCTTAGGGCTCGTTAGGTGGCTGTGATGAGAGTAAATTGGGTGGATGATAAGCGCGACACATTTTAATGTCTCAGTGAGCCAACACTTTATATTTCCTCTCGTCCTCCAAACTCGTGACTCTCGTGATGGTAGGGCGGTCCGTTTGGGATGCGGCGTAAGTCGGACTTCACCATTCAATTGGGACTCTAACCAGGAGGCATGGGCACGAGTCGGTTCACGTAATTAGCTGTTAGCAGACGCCGAGGCAACTTTATTCTATAAGAGTAATCACATATTCGAACCAACATATCGAGGGTGAAGCAAGGACGGGTATAACCCTACTAAACAAACGTCCTAGTTTACTTATTACCTGAACCGTAGCGCGTCTTACGACCCCAGTCGAAGGGAACGTAGCGATACTTGATCATGTGTCTATAAATGGTAAATGTCAAGATCATAGAAGCCAAGTGCCAAACTTACTGGAGTTGCCTTCTCATAGTTAACACGAACAAGACGCAGAAGTACATCACGAGAATTGGCCAGTACACTGGGACGTCGAAGGCAGACGAGAATGTCATGAAAAACGAGATCAATGTCGCGCGGGTGGTGGATAACCTGCATACGTGGCAGCGGTCAGCTGCTGCTGACGGCACATAGGGAAGAGGGAATACCAAAATTGCCATTCCGGAAGTCGGCGGACAAACGGACGGAACTCGTCGTCACGGGTACTGGGAAGAGGTGAAGGTGTATCACTTTCACCGCCTTCGAGCTCGTCTGCCATCAGATCATCCTGAAGGGAGGGGTCGAACTTTGGTTGTAGGAAGGCGAGAAGCAGATTAAGAAGGTAGATGGCATGCGCATCTATAACGTGGCTATAAAAAAGGGGTCGTTCACCAGAAAACTGAAAATTGTGTACTCACAGCAAACTGTAAAGAATCACCGAGGTGTAAGGTCAAAGTTAAGCGACGAAGAGGAATGACGAACCAATGTACCACTGTACATATCAAACATCCCCCGAAAGGCGGTATATGTGAGTGACGGGATTCAGGGATTTTCGAGGGACACGTACGCCTTGAGAAAACAGGATGCGCAACTCAAAAATTGCGATTGTCACAGCAGTCCCGATCCATCGGTACATAATATGAGGTGTAATCCGGTCGAGGGCCTGTTGGTATTGTCGCTTTAGGCGGGCATAGGTCGCTGGGATGTTTTGTAGAGAAGCGGAGGTTTCTCCAGTTGCCTCTGAAGAAGACATCATTGCTGGCCCCGTTCTTCGCCGTAAATTCGCGGATTTGGGAAGATTCGAGGATCGATTTTCAATATGAGTATTATATGGCGAATATAATAACTCGAAAAGGGCGGGAACTGTTGCGAGGGATGAGAAGAGGAATCGTAAGTAAGTCGAGGGAACAGAGACGAGCAGTCTTGGTCTTGGAAGCGGTGCCCGTTGACAGGTTCCACGCGATTATGTAATTACATCAGGTGACTTACGTCATACATATCCACAGCCGCGGCGCTCCCTCAGGCTACTGCTGTAACCCAAGCAACTTCTATCTACGTTATATCCCCCGTGAGTTGTAAGGAGCTCCTTCAGAATGGCTCCTCCGCGATTCGATCTGGCACCACCACTGGGAACTTTATCCCATAACACTCTTCGAGTTCAAGCTTGCGTCAAAGGTCAACTAGACTTTGGTGGTATAACCGTCTAACAGACACGGATGGTAGTTGTAGCAGCACAAATTTTGGGGGAGCTATAGTAAGGGATATTATGTGTGTATGTCCTGGCTGACCTGATCTCGGTTCACTATGTTTGACTCAGGTCTTGAGGACGGCCAATTTCATGTCGCAGTCTCGTGACAGCAGTATGATAAAAGTCACCGGCCCACCGTGCCTTGCAATCATGATTTAGTACACATTCAACTCCGCTCTGTTCCACATCAGATAAGTGTGGCACCCCTTCATAATCCATACAGCAGCTGTTGTTTTTCCATGACATCGGGAGAGGCCTTATCCCGCGTGGACCGTCATCGATAAGACGATCATGTCGTCAATCCGTACCTTTGCCTCTTCTGTGAACCACAGAAACCCCGACACGGGTGCTGGTCCGCAAGTTTGCTGCATAACGTTACTTTCCCACCATACAACAGGATTTCTACCAAAATCAATTTTATGGGAAGTTGAACCTTTGAGAGAGGGTACGGGACAGGGTATATAAAATTTGTGCTGATAGCGGAATAGGGATCAAGCAAGATATTCGAAGCAGCCGAACACCGCAAGGCGTCCTGTCCGACGTTAGGGTCTCGGAAAGGAATAGTACGGTCTAGTTCCGTCTTTTATTGACCTGGACTAGTGGCGGATCACTTACTGTAAGGTGATTAGTATGACCGGGTATCTGTCACCCGCACAACAGCTAGCGTACTTAATCGTTGCGGTACTGTAAGTATGAATTCAGGACGACAACCAAGCCCCACGAGCACGTATGAACAGGTCGAAAGAATTCGAGACAAAGGCGTCCGTGATCTTCTCACACATCGATGCTCACCTCCCAGCCCACTGGCCCGCGGGGACACCTCTTTTCGTCGCTCTGCAAGCACCACAAGGCGCAGGAAAGACGTCTCTCACCGAGCGCGTAAGAGAGATGCTCACTGAGCACAACGAAGATCGCGGGCCCTATCGTGTAGCTACACTCTCGATCGACGACCTCTTTCTTCCTCGCGCCAAAGTGAGGGCCCTTGCCGCTGCGCACCCGGACAATCCACTTCTTTGCGGACGCGGCCTTCCGGGCACTCATGATATGCCCCTGGGTACCTCACTCCTTCACTCGCTGAAGGAAATAAATCGCCCGGGATTGGGCAAGGTACGCGTCCCGCACTTTGATAAAAGTCTGTTTAACGGCGAAGGAGACCGTGTTCCCGAGTCTGAGTGGACCTCCGTCAAGGGACCGCTGGATGTGGTTCTGCTAGAAGGCTGGTGCCTGGGGTTCTATCCTCAGTCGCGCCAATACATCGAGGAACGCATGAATCAAGTACCAGTTGGGTTGGATGGAATTCTCGACTTTTCCGTTTACACTCTGGAGCATGTACTCGATGCTAACGAACGACTATCTGAGTACATTAAATGGTGGGATCTCTTTGACATTTGTGTCCAGGTGTGCGACCTTTTTTTCTCCGTTTACATCCTGAATTGTCATTCATATCAACGTGATTGGTGTCGCTAGATTTCTCCCCAGCCCACTACTCCATACATACACACATATAAATGGCGCCTGCAACAGGGACACGAGATGAAGGCCAAGAAAAATGGTCAGGGATTGACAGATGAGCAACTCAAGAAGTAAGCACAATTTTCATTCTGGACATCGCCTCTCAACAAGTCGTTCTGACGTCTGCATGTATAGGCTTGTCGATCGGTTTATTCCAGGATACCACGCTTTTGGTTGTGGCGTAGCTACTGGCGGACGTGACAAACGAGGGTTGCGCATTATCCCTCCTTGGTTACAAGACGAACCCCAACCGCGAGGTATCAAACATCCGCCGGCGAGATGTCTTCGTATGACCATCGATGAGAACCGCGCTTTGACGGCGATTGAGTACATTAAGCGTCAGTGATTGTAAACAATGATGTCGTCACCTACATCGAGAGTAGGGCTAATTGTGACATCGCTGACTCAGTATCCAGTCTTCTCCTTGAGCATGGGGTTGCGAGAGAAAGGTGTCTCGAGTTGGCAGTTGAAGATGTACCAGTATATACAGATGGGAACACGTGTTCATGGGCTCAGTGGCTTGGTCTTCGTTCTTATTTGACCCTCTGTCATCTACAGTTCACGTCACACATTTTCGACATCTCGTGTTTCAATTTTGTTTTTGTAACTCCTCCCTCAAAATTCCACCAACTCACTTGAAACAAAGTGCAATGTAATCACATTTAATAGTAGAATAACTCTTGTTCGCTAGTTTTTTAAAAACGTTTGGTATTTGAGAGAAAATCACCCAAAATTGTCTGGACTGTGCATGCTTAAAAACACCTGAATTGAGAAATTAAGGCTAATTGTGACAAAGTAGGGCTACTGTTTAAAAAACTAGCGAACAAGAGTTATTCTAATGTTAAATGTGATCACATTGCACTTTGTTTCAAGTGATTTGGTGGAATTTTGAGGGAGGAGTTACAAAAACAAAATTGAAACATGCAGATGTCGAAAATGTGTGACGTGAACTGTAGTCTAAGGACTCTCAGCGACTGGTGGCCTAATGAGAGAGGAACAAAGCAAGGTATTCGAGGATGAACACGGCAAAATGGGCTGCCCAAATGATGATCCATCGGCCATCATTCGCGCCATATCATACACAAAGGATAGCACCAAGTAGACACTACTAGCCAAACAAGTGGAATAGGCTTGCGACAGGCGCAATCTGCCAACAAAGTACCTAAGCAGTCCCACTTGCGAGATGCGAACTTTGATTTGGAGGTCACCTATTGAAGCGCTCCGCCACTGTAAGAAACTCAGGAGCTTCCATGGACTCCTATTTAAAATGGGGCGTCCACCTCTTGTCATGGGGTCCGCATTGTGCCTGTAGGAGGATGGATTTCGGGAGAAGCTGTGGGATGCGCTCGATAATGATGTCCGCCTCGTGGCGGTCGAGGGGGACCGGGATCGACGAAACAAATACGCGTATATCCCGGGTTGTTGGCGGGCGTCATCCCTAGGCATATGGCCCGTAATATGCTACGAACAGTGGACTCAGGGTTGAACCAGAACCGAGAAAGAAAGCGGAGGCATCTTGTAGGTCTGGCCGAATGTCCTGGAACAATTCAGCAAGGAGTGCGGCGACTGCAGAGAGAATCAACCTGTTCATAAACCTATCAACGGATGCCTGAGTTGTGTGTGAGCTCACGAAATTTAGGATATCGGCATTTCTGTTGCCATCAGTTATGGTGTGCTATGGTTTTGAGAGGTATTGATGATGACGTTAGAACCTATCAGTCACAGTGGAACATATGAACAATATTATGTACCTAAACTAGTCTGAGTATAGTTAGTTATGCCGTAGGTGAAGAATACTAGTTAACTTACCCCTCAGTCACGGAGCGCGCGCATACGACGCCAAGAGGATTCGAGTCACGTATATACGAAGTAGAGCATCGTGATCGGCTCATGATCATACGTTCCAACAGATGACAGACTCGAGAAAATCCAAGTACCGAGGGCCCATGTGAGGCGAACCAAAGGGAGCAAGGAAAGTGACTAAGAGCCTTGATCCTGTTTGCTGGTTTTTGCCGAGGCGAAGAGCACGTTTGCGTTTGGTGTAATTGTGCACGTGTTTCGAAGCCGCCGCAACATTTGATGCGATTTTCGGCACTGGTAATTCCCTACTACAGTAGTCATTTTACTTGCCAAGGAATGCCAACATCACGAGGATTATTTAGCGTGCCCAGGGTCCTGGGACTTTTTTTTTTGGAATAGTGTCAGGGGTACAGTATTTTGTTACGGTAGCCTCCCCAACCCAATTAATGTAATGTACAGCAGCTGCGAGCTTTTGCAGTCATCTAGGCCAGTAAATTCGAGCTTATGCTACCGTGTCACTTAAAAGCGAACTCCCTGGTCATGATTATCGTCCAGAAAGACATTCACGTCTATTAACAAATCCCTCTGACCACACATACACTGTCATGTCCTGCCCGCTCACCCCCGCAGAACTGCAGGAGATACTCCGCTTCACGACTGAGCTTGCCCTCAAAGCAGGCGCGCTCATACTCGAAGGTTCGCACACGATTCAGCGCGAGGGCGCCGACAGCATTGGCGAGAAGAAGAACGCGGTCGATTTGGTGACAGAGTACGACGTCAAAGTCGAGGAGCTCGTCCGGAGCGAAATTGCGCGCGCATATCCACACTTCCAGTTGTGAGTACATCATATCATTGTGCGATCTTCCTTCCCCTCCCCTTCTCCCTTTTAGAGCAGAGACCGAGGCTAACTCGAAAACGTGTGGCATGTTTTCCTTGTGTGTTTACAGCATCGGGGAAGAATCGTACTCCTCTGGGATTCGACCGCCTCTCACGGATGCACCGACATTTTGCGTCGACCCCATCGGTGTGTTATCGTTCATTAGGGGTCCCGCCCCAACTTTACCCCATTACGACTAATAAACTCTCCTGGGGCCGGTATTGGAACTCACACTTTGTAGACGGCACTCTCAACTTTGTGCACGGATTCCCCTTCGTCTGCATCTCCCTGGGCCTGATCGACCACCGCGTCCCCGTCCTTGGCGTTATCTACAACCCCTTCCTCAAACAGCTCTACACTGGCGTCCGTGGCGCAGGCTCCTTCCTACAGACCCCAGTTTCCCCCAACGACAGCAGCAACACACCGCCACAGCGACTCCCGCTCACACCAGCAAGCGCACGGCCGCTGACATCGCTGACGGGCGCGCTTATAGCAGTCGAGTGGGGCTCGGATCGCGCAAGCGAGCAGATACACCGCAGAACGGATAGCTATGCACACCTCTTGTGTGCACCGCCGCACGGCGTGATGGCGCACTCGTTGCGGTCTGTCGGGAGTGCCGCACTTGACATTGCGCTTCTCGCACAGGGTGCAATTGACGTGTATTGGCACGTGCTGCGCCGACTCGTCGTTCTCATCGGCATTCCTCTTATTTCGTGAACTGACCCATGACTCGCATTCCATCGGCGTTATTGCGGACTGTAGGGGGGTCGCGCCCTGGTGTGTCTCCTTTATACATTTTTCTTGCTTTATTGGCGCTGAGTATGATACGATTCGGGACAACTCATAAGGCCATGGGATGTCTGCGTGCGTTACTGTCTTTACAGCAATTATGTCTTTGAAATTTACTGGGGCGCCATAGGCGGGTATTGTTATTGCACAAGAGGCAGGCGGCTTTGTCACAGGCTCCAAAGATGCACCGCACGACGGCGTCATGACGGAAGGGATGCTGACTGGCCGGCGCTATCTCTTCATCCGTGGCGTGGCGGGGACCGCGGTACGTGCGGATCCCCTGAGTTTGACGTCTCACCCACCAATTCATTCATACAGGAAGAGAGCAGCCTCGACGTGCAGAAGCGCATAACGCGGCAGTTCTACGATACAGTCGAGGATCCCCATGAGCAAAGTAGGGAAATATCAACTTTCGTCGCGATAAGACCACTATGGTGGTTGTGGTACGTATATAATCTTTTTTTACGTGGAGGAGAGGATGTCTCAAGCGGGCGGAAGCAAGGGTGAATGCAGAGCCATGTCGGATCGTCTGTTCTCTTGTACTTATGTTTGTTTTCGGGCTGAACACAAACTGATTTCGTTAGTGGACATTGTAAATATACACTTTCTCAACAAATAGCTTGTGATCACACTTCATTATTCACGGTCGGTGAATGGACTCGGAAAGGTGTCAGGCCGTCCGCGTAGAGACCCCAATATCAGTGTGCTAACGGCGAGCGCTTCACGAAGGAAGACGCCAAGCCATATCTCGAGAGCACAGACATCTTCACACTGGCCTTTCCAAAGTAGGTGCGTCACTGGCACGGTCTCGCCCGTGCGATCCGTGTCTCATGGCGGGCAGCCTCAGGGTGGTCACCCTCGATACCCGCGACCGCAACTTCTCGCTATTGAGGGGGTATTAGCTGGGTGAAGCAATTAAATGTGTGACGATCAATCCGGCGCAGGCGCGGTGCGGCGTGTCCCAGTGCCTCAGGTTTGAGGATCGGAAGAGCGCGCTCCGACCCAGGGCGAATGCGGACTTGGTCGTTCTTTTTCTCGGCGGGAATATGTTTGTCACATGGTAAGGGGAGAATGTGTGGAAGAAAGATTTGGACAGGACGGTGAAAGAAATTGTTTGCCTTTTTTTTTTTTTTTTTTTTTGAATTAGGAGTTTATTCACCACTGCGCGAGCAACAAGTGATGTAGATACAACAGGGTACTACTTTATATAATACGGGGATTCATATACATGGAGATGGGTACATAGGGGTGAGAATACGGGGGTACGGGAAGTCCGTCAGCGTCTAGCGCTGGACCTGAAGGCATTCAGGGGGGATCCGGTCGAGGCGGGAGAGGGCGAAGGAGGGAGTTTGAACGGAGGAGGAAGGTCGCAAGGGACTTTGCGCCTTTGATAGTATAGAATAGATTACGTACATTAACAGTCCCCAAAATGGAGTCACGGATCAAATGTCTGTAAGGTTCAGTCAGTGGGCACTCCAGGAGGACATGCTCTGGAGAATGTATTTTCCTCAACGGGCCAGGGCACACACTTGCTTCCCTTCCCATGTGCTGGGAGTCAGCAGACCGCATATTTGCACAGACGCTACCGACAGTGTGGGGGTCAGTGGACCGCATATTTGCATGGATGCTACTGACAGGGGGGGTTTCTGGGTGGAGGAACTCCTCCATCAGGCGTCTGAAGCCTGGGGAGGGGTCTGCATGCAGATCTGCGCCACCATAGGTGGGGATTATGCTGTCACGTGTGGGGCGGCTGGCCGTCCCACTCTCCAGATGAGGGAGGAACCCCTCCGTAAGACCAAAGTCCGGGGAGGGGTCATTGTTTGCCATTGACTCAGTGTTTTTCTGTTGTAGTCCTCGATGTTGCGAAGACTTTCCCGGTAGAGTGCCATCCGCATGTACATTATGAAGTCAATCCGATGTCCGCCATATCATACTGAATAACGATCACATAAGGAAAAAAGAACTATTTTTGGCGATGCGTCGAGTATTCCTCATCCTATGTTTGCTACGCCTCCCTGCTCCTTTTCTGCGCCATGCTCTGACAACAGCTGGGCCACTTCGGTATGGTTGTTTGATGTGGCCACCTGGAATGGGGTCTTATTTCCCTCTCCCTGGATGTGCACATCCGCACCATGCTCAAGCAGTATCTGTACAACTTCGAGGTGTCCACCTCCCGACGCGAGGCGTAGGGGGGTGTTGTGCGCCCTGGATTGTGCGTTGATTTCAGCCCCATGATCGAGGAGAAGTTTGACAACCTTCAGGTGTCCAGGTTGCGATGCCTGGTGCAACGGCGTCCACTTAATCTCGTGATCGGTGCCATTGACGTCGGCATTGTGCTGCAGTAGCAGGTGTACAACTTCAACTCTTCCGTCGTATGATGCATCATTCAATACAGGTCCTCCGTGGTACGAAACGTCCGCCTTTGCTCCGTGGTCTAGCAACAGTCGCATGACATCCACATGTCGGCCAGCATAAGCCAAGCACAGGGGAGCGCCCTTGTGCGCATTTTCCGTATTCACGTCGGCCCCATGGTCAAGTAATAAACGCGCAATGTCAAGGTGTCCTCTGTACGATGCCGCATGCAGCGGAGTTCCGTGATGACCACACTGGGCATTGACATCTTCTCCGTGCATAGAAATGAGATAGTTGACCAGCCCACCGAATCCACATAAAGCGGCATAGTACAACGCAGTTGCCTCGGGCTGCGACGGGCGTTCTGTGGGGGCGTCAATAGACCTCGGGACTTGAAAGGGATTTCTGTCCACATTATGAATCCAGACCCATGCTGAAAGAAATGGATTTCGGGGGTTGAATAGACGTTCCATCGCATCTTCAATCCGCGATACCACATCCTCGAACCGAGCGTGATCCATCCAGTACCGGGCAGCATAGAGTGCCAGAGGAAATGACGCGAGACGCTCCTTGTCCACGTCTTCATCCAACTGCAGTAATACCGTGAGGCAGGCTTGCGCGAGAATAGTGTGGGCAGCGTCAAGGGGTATATGGTAAAACCGGATATTCCCGATATCGGAGGTGCATAGGCGATCAGAGGTCAAAAATTCTTTCACCGAAAAGTGAGAAAATTGAACGATTTTTGAACCCTCGTCCTCGATGACCGCGATTAAAGTTGAACATGTGGAAAGTACAGACTCTTCAGGGTTCTCTGGGCGCCAGCCCTCCATCAGACCAGGCACAGAACCTGCGTCGAACTTGATCGTGAAGATTTCTGCGAGTTCTTCAACACGAAGAGGTCGAATGGCCGCAACTAAACACTGGAAAAGGTGACGCGCGTGTTGTCGTTTCTCTTTAGGAATCCCTTGTAATGCCCGCTCATAGGTATCGTCGAGGGTGGTGGGCAATTCGTCCAAGACCTTGCGAATGCTGGAAGGTATACATCGACGAAGCGTGTCCAGCTGGCAAAACACCCAGCGAAACCTGTTCAAGATCATGAGTAATGATAGTCTCATGCTGCAACAGAACTATCTCACATGCCCTGAGCTCGTTCCGAGAGAGTGGTGATCACAAATTCTTTGTCATCTTCTCTCCATCTCCGCATAGCTCTGTCCGCGTAGACAAAAGAGCGGACATAGCTGTTGATGTCATCCCTTTGACCCCGTTCCTCGTGAAGGGAGACACGAAACGATGGCGATGTCAGCGGGTTGAGAAAGGTATGTATGTCGTGTTCGGGACGACTGGTAATGCAGATGAACAGATTGGAATGCCTCGACCCAACAAGGTCCTCTATGAAGCCAAGCACCTCTTCTCGATCGGATGGGGTCCCAGTGGTACTCGGGCACTCATCAAGAGCATCCATAGCTATGAAAATAGGAAGTTGTCCGGGGAGTTCGAGCATGGCTTTAAGACATTTTGCGAGGGCAGCATCACTCGGTTGTTCCGAGCCGTCACGGCACGTTTTGTGCAATTTACAAAGAACATCCCGGCAACGCTCAGAGTCGTCACTGAGCTGGAAGAGAACGGATACCAACATGCCGTGGATGTTGCGCTTGGAGGTGTCCTTATAATCGAAATAATAATAAGCAAATAAAGCCGATCTGACTTCTCGCATACTCTTGATGTCCTCAATGATGGCGGAGCTTATCGGCGATATGAATATCCTATTACGGAACAGAACAGAAACCGCATACCAGAGAATGCTCTTTCCGGCACCCGCTACGAAATTAGGGAAGGAATTAATAGTCATAGGGCAAATACGGTTGGAGAAA
>Ga0307512_10006119_pt1 | contig 12300 bp, 18 predicted proteins | sample 14_EM_MG_FD_200267 | JGI IMG/M metagenome (GOLD analysis project Ga0307512, IMG submission 200267) | Populus trichocarpa ectomycorrhiza microbial communities from riparian zone in the Pacific Northwest, United States - 14_EM | ecosystem: Host-associated > Plants > Roots > Unclassified | place... | reverse complement strand
TCTCGAATCTCTGCGACGCGTTCGAGAGACGGGTAGGAGTGTATCATGAGAGAGTTGGTCGGATAGCCGTGAGTAGACAAAATCTCCTTCCTGTGAGGTGACCAATGGAGGGTGGTGACCTGCGACGGCGTTTTCAACGTGTGTAAGCGTGCCCCAGTCGTACTATTCCAGACATTGATAGTCGCATCGCTGGTACCACCGCCGGAAGCCAGCAGAGACGGTTGCCACGGACACCAAGATAAAGCCTACGAAGTATGGTTAGTCTAATTTTCTCTTTCGCCCTGGAACATCGATCGTACCTTAACGGCGGCAGTGTGACTCCTCTTCGTCCACTTTGCACCTCCACGAGAAGCTTCGGTACTTTCACCGGTTATGCTCCCCGTGCTCATGCGAGCATCCCAAATGTTGACGACATTATCATTTCCTCCGCTGGCCAACAACTCGCCATCAGGACGCCACTTCAGCCCGCAAACCTCGCCCGTGTGCCCGACCAACTCAGCCACTCTGTGTCGGGCGATACGAACGTCGTGATGCCAGATGGTGCCATCTCCACAGGCGGAGCTGAGAATATGACCGTTCCAACTCAGCGCAGCGACTTGTCCAAGGTGGCCTGACATAGTCCGAAGCTTTGAGCTACTCTCGATATCCCAAAGTTCGACGTCCCCAGTACCCATTCCAATACCCAAGAACGCGCCATCTGCGGAGAAATCCACTGACGAAACGTAAGATCCCTCTGGAGCTTCACCAACGTGGACAACGTCTCCGCTATCAGCCTTCCAAACGTAGGTATTTTCCGTCAAAGCGACCGCCACGATGTTGAGGGCACTCCAGGACAATAGGTTCAGATAGAAGTCATCTGCCATTCCGGGAGCATCGAGGACCCTCTCGGGTACAGTAGGAACCTTGCGCGACTTGTTGGTGACGGCACCGCTATTGGAAGCCAGTTCCCCAGGTCGGGTGTAGAGCGAGCGAGCGTATTCACGTTGCTCCGCCATAAGTTTGGAGGACGCGGACGGGGGAGGGGGTTCGTGGAACCCGAGCACGCGCTTGTCAAGCTGAAGGCCCACCGCATCTGCGAGACGGGCTGTATGAGTGGGGTCGGCGGAAACAGCTTCGAGTGTCATTGCGTCGAGTTTCTTCGTAATGCCTTCATCGTTGAGAATATCTCGTGCAGGGATATAACGATCACCGTGTTCTCTCTGATTAGATATCAGTGTCACGACGACGAATAATAATAATAATGGTGGATCTACCGATCTGTTGGCAGGTGTAGATCTCGACCTCTTCATTTCAGGTTTCGGAGGTGGTACATAGTCCCTCGTAATGACATCGATGCGGCTCTCAGCACTCCCCTTCCTGATAATCCCTCCACTTGCTTGTTTTGCCAGACTATCCGTCACCTGAATGCCTCCCGTTAGCCGCTTGATCGGCGAGGGAGGCCGAGAAGTCGACTTTGACGTCGTCGCGATGAATGGATTCGAGACATCTCCTATGGCGGTCCCCGACTGCTTTGGGAATCGACTCTTCGTGGGTGAGTTATGGGCGACGGAATTCAAGCCAGTAGCGAGAGAAGAGGTCAGTGGCGTCTTCGCCTCGGACCTAGAACGATGTCGCGTCGGTGTTTTAGGGTTATTGGGAGGCATGGTCGAAGGAGAGGTGAGTGATGATGACACCGGTTTTGGCCGGTCGCGACTTTTCAACTGGATGGCACGTGCTGAACACATTGCACTCACCTGACCTGGAATCAAAACAAAATACTGAAGGCATGTCAGACAGCTCAAAAACACGAGAGTTGCCCAAGGCCCAATGGTCTAGTGGTAGGATACTTGCTTTGGGTGCAAGGGATCCCCGGTTCGAACCCGGGTTGGGCCCCTCCTTTTTCACTCCTTTTTAACCAAGTTTATCCAGGAAAGAGCGACAATAATGGGAACGAAGTACGGGTAAAATGTGGATAGTATGTACTAGCAAACGACGCAGTCCTCTTTAAAGCTAAGGTTATACATGGTCTTATCAACCGTCTTCTCGATCTTCTTCCAATCAGATCGTCGCTGAATAAATTCGTATACGTCCTGCAAGGCACCATCATCAGTCTCAGAAAGTTCTCACAAGATGTGAAAATTACCTCGGGGCGGTAGGATCCACCATAGCGGGTGGCATCTCGTACGATCTGCGCAAGATCCTTAGCATCATCCACTACGAAGACATGGCCAAGCATTTTGAGATGGGAGAAATCCGTCGTGATGCTCTGAACCTGTTTGTTGTTCTGAGGTTGCGAGTCCCCGAGAGGAGATCACTCCGAACATACCTTCAGCCCGGAGATGAACGTGTGGTAGGCGTTGAGATCCGCGATCAGCTTGAATCCACCGTTCAGGGAAATAATTTGTCGTTTGATGTGTTTTTGAAGGATGCTGAATAGTTTGGGTGAGATGTTGAAGCGTTCCAGTGGACACAAAGAACTTACGCGATGAGTCGGATGCCGACTTCCTGGTAGAATACTTCCAGAACCTCCTTGCTCGTGCTGCCCTTGACCAGTTTGCAGTGAAGTTCGAGACACTTGATTGCCTCACCGCACCCGACCGTGATACCCAGATCCAGCGGTTGGTCCTCAGCGGGGTAATACTCACGAGGCTGTGTCTTCGTGATGATGATGTGTTCGACCTTGGATCGCGTCAGGGAAGACCTGGATCGGAGAGGTTGCAAGATTCACCGACCTGATTCATCAATACGTCCGTTCCTGCGTTCAATCCAGCAGCCACAGATTCATCCAAGATATTTTCGAACCGCTTCTTCTCTCGTACGACGCCGTTAAGGAAGTCGGTTCTATCTATGTGGGGTGCCTATACACCATTCAGATGCAAATATAATCCAAAAAATGAGGCGTTCATACCAGCTCTTTGTCAAAGTAGACTTGGACCATTGACTGAATCGTGTCTCCAATATGCACCAACTCAAAGAATTGTACTAGATGGGCAACACGCTGTCCAGATTCCTGATGTTCGTCAGGTTTAAATGTGTGGAGTTTCTCGACAGCTCTGGCGATTTGTCAGGCTCATTAACCTGTGCCAAGGGCACACCACCCATACCTTTCAAATCCAGGTTTCAAGTGCCGCTCGGCTAGCGCCTGGAGCATCAAAATGAACACTTCTTCGATCGTGTCCTGAACCTTGTGGCCATAGTGTCCTGGATAGGCGGCAAAGGCATCCACGCGCTTGAGAGACTCTCTGTCTGCGTGGATCAACTCCAGCGCCACATCAAGGGATAAGAACAAATCGAGTGCCCCCCAGGAACCCTTCGCTGTGGTAGGAGACTGTAATGTAGCGTTCTGGGCTACAACCGGATGTTTTTCAGTGATGGCGGTAACAGGGATATGCTACTATGCTTACGCTGTTCCGAGGTTGATTCCTGTTCTTTGCTTAATGATCGTTGGACAGGGACGGGTGCGGGTTCATCGTCTTCGTCGTCATCGCCTCCGATTTCGAAAAGCATGTCCCCAGCGTCGAACCTTTGGGAGTAACCACTTGCAGTCGGAGTCGTATTATTTCCAGCCCATCGTTGCGGATGAAGCATCTGTAAACCTTGCACGGCAGCGGACCCCGCAGCTCCTGCAGCGGCACCCACAGCGCCGACCGTCATTCCAACCGTTTTGGGGACAATAGTTACTGGCAGGAGTAGAACATCTGTGAAGGAAGCGAGCACGTTCCGTTTCACTTGAGCCGGATTGTGTGAGGAAAGGAAACGAGCGTGATCTGTGCTGCTGCTGGCGTACTCTGAAATCTATGGGAATATGGATCTGGGTCCATCTGAAGGACTAGATACAAACCAACTCACCTTCTTATCCCAACCTCTACATATCAGTTCCAAAGCGTTCCGCAGACTTTCGATCTCCTCGTCGAGATACTCATCCATATTCTCCTCAAACATACGGTAACTGTCTTCTTTATCAGTTCGTTGAGAAGGAAGTTCCGATGGAGTACACACATAACATCCTCCGCTTGTGTTCGAGATATGGTACTTTTGGAAGGGCCGGAGACCTGGATGATAATGTCAACCAGTTTCCACGACTCCTTGAAACAAGCAGCGCTGGCCCGAAGAAAACTGTCGTTCGAGATCTCGCGGGCACGGCTGAGAAGGGGAGTGATGTATTCCGCAATGACATCCACCGCCAGTTTACTCGCGAAAGAGAGTAGGGTAAGAGACTCGCTAGGGAATACTCGGACGGCGATAGAGCCACTTTCCGTAAACGCTTTCAAGACGTATTTCATGAACTCGTCCATAGCGTCGAACGCAAGTTGGGATTGTTTACTTCAGTGCTTAATTAGGGCACGCATCGATTGAACGGATCAAGGGACGTACGTTAGATTGTCCATTGGATTCCACTTTGCTGCTTCATAGAAAATTTCTCGCTTCTCCGCCCACACCCTCCCCAGTTCCCACTCGCCAGTTCCATCAAATACCTCCCAGCTCGCTTCCGCTGCTTCGGTCATCCCCTTCTCATCCTTTCGACTCTCAGCGATGTCGAAGGCAGCAAGCAGGTTTGCCTCGTATCTGTCAACGGCTGATCTCAGCGAAACGTTGAAATCTATCCATTTACGAAGTGGTTGAATCTGTGGCGAAAGCCATAGCAGAAGTAGGTGCAAGATGCGGGATTGTTGTAGGAGAGGTATAGGCGGAACGCCGGGCACCGAGGGAAAAAGAGACGCCAGGATTGCATGAGGCGGAGACGACAGTGAAGTGGTGTAGGGTTTCAAGAGGCAGTGAGCACGTCTATAGAGCTCCAAATGCATGGGCGGTCTCATTGAGGAGACAGACGCATACGCTTGGCTCTTGTCCACCTCAATGGCCGTGAATCCAGTTGGAGTAGGGACTTGAGCTTGCGCGAAATCACCGAAGTCATCGTCCGCATCTCCGACAGCCAGCGTAGGCGGCATGTTCTTCATCAGCCCACCATCCTTTATTTTCTTTGTGTCCTCCAGTTGATCGAGCAGAGCTCCGAAGTGGGTATATTTCGCGAACCGCAAGGCGTTCCATTTGGCCTCCCAGACTTTTTCATGACGGGCCAGGTTTGAGAGCGAACGAGAGCATCGGGTATATGCGGGGAAGTCAGGAATTGGTAGATGAATGAGAACCAAGATGTGGAGGTCGATTGGAAGTCGGCCAACGAACTGAGCGGGTGCTGTTGTCGCCTTTCTTAACCTGCCTGTCTTGGCATCCGGTACATAAAGTCTGGTGGGCTGGAGAGTCTCGAACTTCTCCATGGATCGAGGAGGGAGAGGTAAAGAGGCGCCATAATTCGCGCACCGACGCCGGCTTCACGATCACAGTCGACGGGTACTCGAAACCTTGACAGACTGATCGGGGGAAATGGTAAAAAGAGGGCCCAACCCGGGTTCGAACCGGGGATCCCTTGCACCCAAAGCAAGTATCCTACCACTAGACCATTGGGCCTTCTGCCTTGATCCAAAAGCATAAATGAAAATATCTTTTTTGTCATTCTAACAGCCCGGGGAGATCACAAACAATGCTGCGGCTTTGGAAGAATCTAGAAGAAAGGAGAAAAGTGTTTTGAGTGTTTGACGACGGGCAACTGAGCTTACGTGTCCGCTGATCCTCAGTGGCGCGCTGCAGGCATTTACGAATAAAAGGTGCCAGCGACGATCATGACCGCCCATACCCTTCCGCCATTCTTCAATGACGACGACAACGAAGGATGCACTGGTATGTGTATACCGTCCTCTAATCTACATCGCTCTGACAAACCTATGTGTAGTGGAACTCTGGGCACGATGAATCTGTTGAAGTGAACCAGCGGGCACTTATTGACAAAGTCCTAGCGAGGTACTCGGGGGAATTCACTGGTGTGTTTCGCCTGTTCTCCTCCGAAGCAGACAGCCTGAGCGCAAGTGTTTAGTGTTTCGTGAATTACTGCAGAACTCCGATGACGCTTCATCCAAGGCCGTTGAGATTCGATTCGAAACCAAGAGATACATTGATAGAAACGATGCAAGCGAGGATCAGGCCCTGCCCCCGTTAGGTGAACGCCTTCCTGATCTCAAGACCACTCCGGTTAGTGGGTTCCGTTCTTGATCCTGCTCATTGACCTGATCGGTCATGCCCAGGTGCATAGATGGACGTTTAAGAACAACGGCATCCTATTCCGAGATGAGGACTGGAGTCGACTGAAGAAGATTGGTACGCAAGGTCTCAGTGCGGGGTTGCTGCACAGCTAATGGCCCTATTCAGCCGAAGGAAATCCGGACGAAGAGAAGATTGGCGCGTTTGGTGTTGGCTTCTATAGCTTGTTTTCCGTTACTGAGGAGCCTTTTGTGACGTCTGGAGGGCAATGGATGGGGTTTTACTGGAAGGACAAGAAAGATCAGGTGCGCGTGGCTCTATCATTCGTGTCTGGGAATAATGATCACTCATGTCCCAAGAGTTGTTCGCTCGTCGTGGTAATCTCCCCAATAAAACCAACGATCCGTGGACAACGTTCGAAATGGACCTACGGGAACCTACTCCGATTCCCCCTGCGTTTGATTTTACCAGATTCCTAGTATCCTCAATCACATTCATGGCGCATCTCCGTGAAGTTAGCGTGTATTTCGACGACAAGCGATTAGTTCACTTGACCAAAGATGCTGGTAATCCCAAGCAACTCACTATTCCTAGGAATCTGAGACCCTCCAGTACGTTGGGGTTCATGAACGTCAAGGGTCTGAAGTCAACTTGTAAGTGGTTTATTCGCCATACGCTATGCTCCGTATTGACCATCGTCACTCTCTACAGCCCTCGACATTACTGCGGAAGTCATGAACTGGGTTTATAGTACTGGGACAGAGAAACCTAAACAAGTCCCAGCTATTGAACAGATCAAACCTAAGACTGGGTTTTTCTCCTCTCTCTTCGGTTTGGGTGGGATTAGCACCCCTCAACGGGCTCCTTCTCCATTACCCCCTCAGCCTGCCATCAATGAAGTCGAGTACCTGAAGGTCGGCCAATCCAGTGTCGTATTAACAATTTTCACCGCCGAAGTGGACGTCAAGCTAAGTCAGAAGATATCGGCGGAACTTCACCGATCGACGAAGAAGAATCCTCCTCGTGCGCTCAAGTACGAGCTTATATATGTTGGTCACTCCTTCTCTCACCCAGAGGTTAAAGATGCTGATGTGCGTTTTAGACAGGAAAGGATGAGTACGATGCAAGCAAGAAAGAGGATGACGCTCAGCCAAAGGCAACGGGCAGTATTTTCCAAGGCTTGCGCGCGGACTTGGACGGGTGAGCGTGATTTTAGGCCGTGTATTCTTCTGCTTACCTGAGCTCAGGTCTGGTTCCGCTCGTGTATTCATCGTCAGTCGTGTGACAAATGCAATGGAATAATTACTCATTTGGACTAGGGTCATGCTACCGCGCAAACGACTGGTATTGGAGGACACATGGCCGCTCGGTTTATCCCTACTGTCGAACGAGAGTCCATCGACCTTGTGTGAGTAAACCGTCTCTTGCTGCAGCCGGTATCTTACTGGTTTTTACAGTGATAGAAACGTCGCTGGTGAGCCCCTGTAGTTGTTATACGAGCAGAAGGTTCACATGATGCCCCAGTTTGGAACAGGGAACTGCTTTTTGTGGGCGGATTTCTCGCACGCGCTGCTTATGAGCTGCAGATGCAAGGTATTGGAACCCTTTGGGATGCCTCCATTGCCTCGATAAAGCCCGGAGAGCCCCTCGATTCAGAACTACGAAAATGGTTCTATGACAGAGCCAGGCATAACCTGCAGTTCTTCACTTTTCATCCGTCAACTCCGTCTGCTGTCGTGTCCAGCGGAATGGGATCCGCGTTCTTCGACTGCGTTGGCCGGGGACTGCCTTTTCCTGTCGTCTCGAGTGCCGGGATAAAATCAGCTCTTGACGTGCGAATGCCGGATCCCACATTCTCCGCGTTCTTGAAAGAACTTCCTGTATTCCCGGATGAACTGTTGGAAAGTTCCAAGTTGATAGTCGCGACTCTTCGGGAGAAAGGAATGCTGAAGGACATCACGTTTGCCGATGTGTTGAAGGAACTCCGGGAACGACCACTTTCGGAAGAGGAGATGGTTGCCTGCCTCCAGTGGTGGATTAGTATGTCTCAGCAGAATCCCGTAGGGGTCGACGACATTCGACGAGAGTTGCTGAGGGCTGCGGTTCTAACCGTCGGTTCTTCGGACGGTGGTGACGAACGGATCATACCATTAGAGGGAATAAAAACATTCCTGAATCCACGTAACGTTGTAGTTCCTACGGATGGACCGCTCCCCAACCACCTACTGCCGATGAGCGTCAGTCGCAAGTTTGACTCGACTCACCTCCAAAGATCTCTCCAATGGAGGGAATTAACAGCCCTGGAGTGGGTACAGCATGTCGTGGACCCCGCGGTATACACCCAGAAGGGCGAGTTCAACATCGTCGAATCCCCAGTTTGGGCAGATCGCGTACTTCAAGTTCTCAGTAGATGCTGGCCAACCCTGTCGAAAGTCAACCAAACCACTGTCATCGGACTGTTCGACAAGCTCGCCTGTATACCAACATCCGCTGGGATGAAGATCCCAAGCGAGGCGTACTTTTCGAACGCAGATATCTTCCGCGATCTTCCCGTCGTAGATCTCCCGTCCGGGGTTCAAGTTAGAGGTAATCTGGAAAAAGTGTTGGCCGACCTGGGAGTACGGAAGCACGTTGACCTCCAAGTTATCTTCAATCGGTAGGTTTCACACCCCTCAACAACGCACCGTTCTTATTCGATCATTGTAGTATGATCAAGACTGGCGACTGGACCATCCCGGACCTGATCAAATACCTCGTTTCGGTTCAGTCCACGCTCCAATCAATCGAAATTGAAAGACTTCGACTTACTCCTGCCTTTCCCGAGGAGGCAACGGTCGGACAGGATAAGGATGGGGATAGCGCCCCGAATAAGGTCCCGAAGTTCAAAGCCTCTGACTTGTACGAGCCAATAGACGTGTTCAAGAGCCTTGGGCTACCGATCATCGACTGGCAAGGGAAGGATGGCAGACACAAATGGAGGTCCAATAGCGAAGAAGGTACGCCCGACATAGTTGAGCTTTCCTGTGTACTAATGTTACCGCCTCCAGCCAAGTTTCTGTTCAACCTGGGTTTGAGACGGTTCCCACCAATAGAAGTTATCCTAGGTATTGCTGCCAAGGACGAGCCGCGAAGAACAATCGCACTCAACTACTTCCTCGACAACTACATGCAGAAGTACACAGACTACACCGTCGATGCCCATGCGAATGTCGCTTTCGTTCCTGCTATACACCGAGGCGAGAAGAAATTGGTAAAACCACTTGAAGTTTTCTCGAATCCTGAATGGCGGTCACTTGGATTCTCTGTCTTGGACCCCGCCCTGAGGCAAGACGCGGTTACTAAGCTGAAGATTAAGGAGCACCCACCCACCAACCAACTAATCCGTCTTTTGGAAACGTCTCCTCCAATCACCGAAGCCCAGGCCCGCGAATGGTTTGGGGTTCTCTCTCGTCGAATATCGGGTTTGTGCTATGCCCGGTCTAATAAATCAACGTGCTGATCTTTTTCAGACTTCCATGTTTCCGAGTTGGACAAATTATCCGCAATGCGTATCGTTCCCATTCCCGACGATTCTCCGAAATCCACAGGCCCTCGGCTATTGCCACCAAACCAATGTTATTTTAAGGGCGAATTCGGTGGCCAGTTCCATTCTAAGCTATTTGTCTTTGTCGATTTTGGTACTTCGGCGAACAGTTTTTTGAAGGCATGTGGAACGAAAGGTGAACCCTCGGTCGAGGAGATTGCTCTGATCCTTTTGAGAGATCCACGGAAGTTCTTCCAGCTCGCAGAGGGCAGGGACAAGTGAGATCTACAAATCCAATTGTGCAATTGCTCCAAGTGGCTCTAACGATGTTAATCACAGTTATCTTGTGGAACTGCGCAACATCGCCATAAACTTCCGGTCGTTGAGCTACTCCACCTCGGCCAGACTAAAAAAGGCGGCAGTTCTCATCGGCTCTCGACGTGTCCGGAGGCAGAAATCGGATAAAGCCACGGATTTGGTCGATGGTGATGAAGAAGATTGGGACCTTGAGTACGATCTACTGGCCCCCAACCAGATTGCAGTCGCGGACGATACGATCGCTCTCCAACAATTCGGTGAGGCCATCTTCTGCGCTCCGCAAGAAGACATCCTCGAAGGTGAGTATGGTCCATAAGTCCCTGGTATTCCATGTCAACTGTGGAAACCGCAGGTTTCTACCAATCCCTTGGGTGCAAACGACTTAGTGAACTTGTTCGAGAGGAATACCGAACAACGCAGGAGATTTATGGGCACAAGACAGCACAAGATGTCCGATCCCTGATTCTCGAAAGATTACCGCTTTTCCTCCATGAACACACCCATGCGGCCACCCGAGTCCCCTTTACGTGGTTGAATAACGAGAGAAATTTCGTCGTTAGAACGTTCGGAAAAGTCGCGGTCACGAGGAGCCTCAACTTTGCTGGTGCTAGATCGTCCAAATCTATCGAGACATCTGCGGTCGCGAGGCGAGAGGGGAAGGGCGCAATACAGCTGTGGTTGGCTGGCAACGCGCAAGTGGATATGTACGAGGTTGCGACTTCGTTGTGCCGTTTGCTCTTCGACACCTACAGGGTCAACGATGCCTTGTTGTTCATGACGATACTTTCAACGGACCTCCGTGCCTTACGGAGGCGAGGGTATAACGGTGATTATGAAACTCCTTTCCCTTTTTGATCCGCCTGACTGGATTTCTCGGCAGTTGATCGCATCCTGAAGCAACAGAAAGCAGAGAGGGAAGCCGCCGCAGAGGCCCTTGCGAAGGACAAGGCGGACAAAACTGCTTTGGTTTCGCCTCCACCAGTACCATCAAAACCGGAATTTACTCCAACCCCTGCTCCACTTCCTGCACCAGCGCCGATACCCACCCCAACGCGCACGCTCACTCCGGGGCCTGAACGCACTGGAGATGCTCACGGCGACCGATCGAGCGTTACCTCGAAAACAGATTCGTTCATTGACGGTGATTCCAAAGGACGAACGAAGTCGAGTTTGATGGACAACTTCAGGCAAAAGATCAACTACAAGCCGCAGCTTCCCGCGTTCTCAGATAAGGGTCCTCAAGTACCGGAGAAGCCTATAACAGATTTGGTGACGCCGTTGGCTAACATTGGTGGGTCGCTTCTATGGTTCCCAATATTGGCCAACTGACAGGAGTTTTCACCAGCGTCGAACATTGATACTGCAATCAGGGCGTGCAAGGATGAGAGGAGTGATCTGATTCAAAATCGGCAGCGGATGCGGATGGTCAAGGAGACCCTCAATGATGGTTACTGTGATATATCGGGTAACATTGGTGATCTCTCGTTTCAAGGTAAGTTGGACGCACAATATCAGTCACTTCGACCCCAAATAACTGTGTCCAAGGCGAGATGGGGCCAGTCAGAATATATTTCGCCAAGGGTATAGTCGCTCGCATATGTCAGGAGGGTCACTAACCGAATTTAACGTAGACGTTCCTAACCCTGAGGAACTTATGAAGACGAAGAAGGATGCGATCGCCCGCTTCATTCATGTTATGATACCGGTTCGGGATCTATACCAGTTACCTCCGACCAGCGTACACATCTTCTGCGACCTTGCCGGGAGTACCATCGCATTCAACCGGAACGCAAGTATATTCCTGAACCTAAGATATTTCGAAGCATGGCGTACGTATAACACCCTGTTTCTGTGTCGTACGCACTCATCGGGATTTGGATAGATGACGACTTAGTAAGGAACGGAGATCTCATCGAAGCTTACACCTCATGGTAACGATTTTTTCCCTCTTCAACATTTCCGATCTATTCGCTCAGCGGAATCAATTAGGTACTTCACCCTGGCACATGAGATCGCCCACAACCTTGTCCAACCTCACAACTCGGAACACGAATTCTACTTTTCATCGATCTGCCAGAAGTTTTTACCTGAATTCACGAATCTTACGCTCGCGGAAAAAAATAAATCGCGTTGAAGACTTTGGATCATATCTGACTGGTGATTTGCTTCCGGTGTAGCAGCACAGCATCCACACGGATCCATAAGGACATCCCGTTCTGTTCAATACTATCCAGGCAGTTCTCTGTACTCGAGTAATGTGCTATTAAACGAGGTTTGGTTCCCCCTCCCACCCTCTCATGGGTTTTTTTGTTTCTTCGAGGAATACCTCGACACGTACATTGCACGGCACCGGGATACCTGGACTTATCACTCTGATCACCAGAGTC
>Ga0307512_10006118_pt1 | contig 12300 bp, 10 predicted proteins | sample 14_EM_MG_FD_200267 | JGI IMG/M metagenome (GOLD analysis project Ga0307512, IMG submission 200267) | Populus trichocarpa ectomycorrhiza microbial communities from riparian zone in the Pacific Northwest, United States - 14_EM | ecosystem: Host-associated > Plants > Roots > Unclassified | place... | reverse complement strand
GACGCCGAACCGGTGCTGCGCTTCATCCTGCTGTCCCCTCTGACCCATCTCGGTGCACAATTCCGTCGCTAACGCCCGACCCGAGTTCGCGGGTTCGGAACCGCCACAGAATTGACGTCAGCCGAAGTCCGGTCAATTACCCGATCGAGCGACTAGCGCGCCGCAGAACAATCGAAACGGCTGCTCGGCCGGGCTACCGCGCCGACCGAAAAGGTTGCGGAGTAGCCCGGTAGAGGTCCGATGAACGGCCAGTCCTGCTCAGCCAGAAATGAGTGTTTCGGCGTGCTGCAGTTCGGCGACGCATCCGGCGTCTCGGTAGGCGGCCAGCGCCCGTTCCAGGTGACCGGATCGGTAGAAACCAAGCGGGGAGCGCTCGTCCGGGGCGAGCCGGCGGCCAAGCTCGTAGTGCGCGCGGGCCAGCTCGTAGGGCATCTGAAGCCGTTCGGCCGCGCCGATCGCCCGGGACCAGGCCCGCCGGGCGACGCCGGCGCGTCCGTCCAGCCAGGCCTGCCAACCCAGGCACGTGTACGCCCTGGGGCGGGCCATCGGGAACGTGCGGGCATATCGGCGCAGCCGGCGCAGGCTGGCCGCCGCGGTCACCCGCAACTCGGCGGGGTCGATCTCCTCCCCCGCGGCGGCGTGCTCGATCAGGGTCAGGCAGACCTCCGCCATCCCGGCGAGGGCTTCGAGCGCGTACGGCTCGTACGATCGGCGTGGACCCAGCAGGGCGTCGGCGGCGCGGACGGCTCGCCAAGCGTCCGCGGGCCGGCCGGCGATCAGGTGCAGCCGCGCCGCGGCCGCGTGCAGCCGGGCGGCGTCGATCCTGGCCACCTTCGGCAGGAGTCGGGTGGCCTCCGCCAACCAACCGGCGAGCGCCGGGTCGCCCGGATCGACCCGCAGGGCCGTCTCCATCGAGACCGCCAGACCCCACATTTGTACGACCGAATCGTGCCGCTCCCGGCCGGACGCCATCGCCTGCGCGGCTGCCGCGGCCGCCTGCGGATAGCGGGAGCTCAGGTAGCAGGCAACCGCGCCGATCAGCACGCCCTGATCGGTCAGCCGGTGCAGCGGGGCCGGCCGCGCTAGCTCGACGGCGTTGGCAACACCCGATTCGACCGCCGCCCAGTCGCCGATCCCGAGCCCGTGCAGCCCGCCCAGGATGGCGACCCAGCAGGCGGTGAGCGGATCACCGATTCGCTCGGCGGCGGCGCGCGCCGCCGTGACATTACGCCGGGCAGTCCGGTGCCACCCGGCGGTCTCGCCGGCCAGCCCAAAACCCGCCTGGACCATGGCTAGCAGTTGGGGATCGCCCGCGCGTTCCGCGTCGTTGAGCGCCCAGATCACCGTCGGCAGCGCCAGGAGATACTCGTCGAGAACCCAGTAGACCTCGAGGATCGCGCAGTTGACGGCGGCCCGTTCCCACGCCCGGTGACGGCGCTCCGGGCGAGGCTCCACGGCGCCGCCCGGCCGCAGACGGCGCAGCGCTCGCCGCGTCGTGTGTACTGCGGTTGCCATCAGCCAGCCGGAGGTCGACGACGGCACCCGGCTGCCCAACGCCCCCAGCGCCCGCCGGAACTCGTCCCGCGCGGCCTCGGCCACCCCGAGCTGCTGGAACACCTCGCCGAGCAATCGGTGCCAATGCGCCTGCTGAAGGCGCGTGATGTCGGGCCGTTCCAACGCCGCGACCAGGGCGGATTGTGCTTCTCGGAACCAGCCCATGCGCCGGTACAGCGCCCACATCCGCAACAGATGCGAATCCAACACGGCCGGTTCGGCGTTGCGGAGGTGCCAATCGGTGGCCGTGCGCAGGTTCTCGGCTTCGGCGTCCAGGCGTCCGACGCCGACGAGCACCTCGGCCGGGGCGGGCAGCAGCGCGGCGTAATGCTCGGCGTGGCGGCGCCGGGCTTCCGCCTCCTCCACGGGGTCGGCCGCCAGGCGCTCGGCCGCGTACTGGCGCAGCAGCTCGTGCATCTCGTAGCGGCCGTCCTCGCCCGCCGCCACCAGCGACTGGTCGACCAAGGCGGCCAGCAGCGGCAAGCCGGCCCCCGCCACCGCGCCCGCGGCCGCCAGGTCAAATCCGCGCCGCAGCACCGACAGCCGGCGCAGAACGCCGCGCTCCTGCTCGGTCAGCAGCTGATACGACCAGTCGATCACCGAACGGAGGCTGCGGTGTCGCGGCTCCACGTCCGGCGAGGTGGTCGCGAGAAGCTCGAGCCCCTGGGCGAGCCGGTCGGCGATGGCGGCCGGGCTCGCCGACCGCACCCAGCGGGCGGCCAACTCGATGGCTAGCGGCATGCCCGCCACCAGCCGGCAGATCCGGCCGACCCCCTCGGCGCTCGCCGCGCCGCCGGTCGCGCGGACCCCGGGCCGTAAGAGCCTGGCCCGCTCCTCGAAGAGTTGCACCGCCTCGTAGCCGGCGGCATCCCCGTCGGCGCCGGGCGGCGGGTAGGGCAGCCCCGGCACCTCCACGAGCCACTCCATCCCGAGCCCAAGCGGCCGGCGGGAGGTCACCAGCAGCTGCAGGCCCGGCGCCCGGCGCAGCAGCTCGACGAGGACACCGCCGGCGTCCCGCAGGTGCTCCAGGTTGTCGAGCACCAGTAGCAGTTCGCGGCCGGCCACATGTTCGGCGAGGAGATCCAGTGGATCGCGCGGCACGGCCATCGATACTCCGAGCGCGCGGGCGAGGTCGGCGATGACCAGATCCGCGGCCGTCCCGGCCGGGACGGGGCCGCTACCCACGAAGGACACGAACAGCGTCCCGTCGCGGTGACAATCCGACCGGGCCGTGGCGACCTCCATGGCCAGCCGGGTCTTGCCGATGCCGCCGGGCCCCACGAGGGTCGTGAGCCGGGACGCGGGATCGTCGAGGAGCTCGTGCAGTCGCCTCAGCTCGCCTTCCCGCCCGACCAATGTGGTGAGCGGGCGCGGCAGGCCGGGCGCCGGCGACTTGGCCGCGGGCACCCGCAGCCCCGTGAAGCGTCCGATGCCGGTGATCTCGTCGCGCAGGGCGATCGTGGCCGCCGACGGCTCGATCCCGAGCTCCTCCCTGAACAGGTAGGCGCAGGTCTCGTACTGGGCGAGCGCCGCGCTGCGCTGACCGCCGACGGCCATGAACCACATCAGCGCCCGGTGCGCCTCCTCATGGAACCGCTCCAGTCCCAGCATGCGCCGGGCCACCTCGATCCCGGTCGGGACGTCAGAATCGACGCGGGCCCGTTCCACGGCGCGGTCCATGAGCGCGAGCATGTCGGACTTGACCGCGGCGCCCCGCTCGGCCGTCCACTCGTCGAACAACGAGGCTCCGGGAACGCTGAAACCTTCGAGGAAATCGCCTCGGCACAGGCGCACCGCCGCCAGCAGGTCGAGATCGTCGCCCCGGTCCGCGGCGGCGGCCCGCCGGACCTCGACGGCGTCGACCCAGACCGGCCGGTCGCCGGCCAGCCCCACCGTCTGCCGGGTCACGTCAACATGCTCGGGGAGCACCCGGCGCAGCTTGGTCAGCACCAGCCGCAGATTGGCCCGGGCGGTCGCCTCGGGCAGATCGCTCCACAGCAGCCCGGCCAGCGCGGAGCGCGAACAGCCGCGACCGGTGACCGCCAGATAGAAGAGCAACGCCGCGGCTTTGGCCGAGGCCAGCTCCGTCAGGGGACGCTCGCCGACGGACAACTCGGCCCCGCCGAGCACGCGCACGCGGAGCTGCTGATCCATCGCCACCCCCGCTGTCACCTGGGAGGCCGACTTTACGTGAAACCACGCCGCGCACACGGTCGGCAAACGGACAGCATGCGATCGCTCCCTACGGTCCTCTCCTGAACGCCGGACGTGGAATGCGGCTACCGCCAGAACCAGGCGGATGCCGGCGTCCGTGCGCCGACGCGGAGGAGTTCCGATGCCAGCGATCCACCCGATCCGAAGCACCCTTCCCGACGTACCGGTCGGCGGCAGCACCCTGCCCCACTTCGCCCTGCGGCACGCCGAGCGCCTCGGCGACAAGCCGGCCCTGATCGACGGCGCGACCGGCCGGACGATCAGCTACCGCCGGCTCGCCGCCGGCGTGGAGCGGGTCGCGACCGGCCTGATCGCCCGCGGTCTCACCGCGGGCGACGTCGTGGCGTTGCACAGCCCCAACCTGCCCGAATACGTCCTGGCGGGGTACGGGGCGATGGCCGCCGGCGCGATCGTCACGGGCCTCAACCCGATGTGCACCACCGAGGAGTTGGCCGACCAACTCGCCGACGCGAAGGCCCGGCTGCTGATCACCGTGCTGCCGTTGCTGGACCGAGCGATGGCCGCCGCGGAGAAGGCCGGCGTCGAGGATGTGCTGGTCTTCGGGGTGGCGCACGGTGCCAGCGCGTTCCAGGCGCTGGTCGATCACGACTACCCACCGGCGAAGATCGCGCCCATCCACGACGACTCGCCGGCCGCCCTGCCGTACTCCAGCGGCACCACCGGCCTGCCCAAGGGCGTCGAGTTGACCCACTCCTGCCTGGTCACCAACGTCCGCCAGAGCCACGCCGCGCTCGACTTCCGCGAGGATGACGTGGTCATCGCCGTGGCGCCGTTCTTCCACGCGCTCGGGTTCAACCTCGTCCTGCCGGGCGGCCTCGCGGCGGGCGCCACCGTCGTCACGCTGCCCCGCTTCGACCTGGAGTCCTTCCTGCAGACAATCCAGGAATACCGGGTGACGTTGGCCATCGTGGTCCCGCCGGTGGCGCTGGCGCTGGCCCGCCACCCGCTGGTGGACAGCTACGACCTGTCCTCGCTTCGGGTCCTTGGCGTCGGTGCGGCGCCACTCGACCCCGAGACCGAACAGCGCTGCACCGACCGGCTCGGCTGCCTGACAAGTCAGGGCCTCGGCATGACCGAGACAACCACGCTCATCGCCGCCGGCCCGCTGGACGCGCCGCGACGCGGATCGGTCGGCCGGCTCCTGCCCAACACGCAGGCCCGCATCGTCGACCCCGGCACCGGCTGCGACCTCGGCGCCGGCCGCTCCGGCGAGCTGTGGGTACGCGGCCCGCAGCTCATGAACGGCTACCGCGGGCGCCCGAAGGCGACCGCCGACACCATCGACGCCGACGGCTGGCTGCACACCGGGGACCTCTGCTACTTCGACGAGGACGGCTACCTGTACGTGGTCGATCGGCTCAAGGAGCTGATCAAGTACAAGGGATACCAGGTGGCGCCGGCCGAGTTGGAGCATCTCCTGCTGACCCACCCGGCGGTCGCCGACGCGGCGGTGGTGCCGCGGCCCGACCCCGACGCCGGCGAGGTCCCGGTCGCGCACGTGGTCCTGAACGGGGCCGCGACAGCCGAGGAACTCCTCGCCTACGTGGCCGAACGCGTCGCGCCCTACAAGCGGCTCCGCGCCGTGCGGCTGACCGAATCGATCCCCCGATCACCGGCCGGCAAGCTACTGCGCCGCACGCTGGTCGAGGCCGAACGCAACGAGGCACGATTCGCATGAGCCAACCGTCGGCCGACCCCGCGTACCGCGCCTGGGGCACCCTCGCGGCGATCGACCTGCACGGCTGCGATCAAGCCGCGCTCGCGGATCCCAGCTGCATCCGCGCCTTCGTCTCGGCGATGATCGAGGCGATCGGCATGCGAGCGTACGGCCCGCTGGCGCTCCACCGGTTCGGCACCGGGGAGTTGGAGGGCTGGTCGGCGATGCAGTTCATCGAGACCAGCACTATCACCGTGCACGCCGACGAGGTTGCCGGCCGCTGCTTCGTCGACGTGTTCTCCTGCCGTGCCTTCGACGCCGAGCTCGCTGCGGCCGTCGCCGTCAAACATTTCAGCGGTACGCCGACCGTGCGGCTGCTGCGGCGATGAGCGCGGCGGCCCCGCTGCTCGGCCTGCTCGCCGGGATCATGGCCGTTGCCGATCTGATTCCCTACCTGCGTGACATGCTGCGGCGCACAACCCGTCCACACCGCGGCGCCTGGCTGATCTGGAGCGTGCTGGCCGTGGTCGTGTTCGGCGCGCAAAGTGCCGACGGCGCATCGTGGAGTCTGATCATCCTCGGCGCCGAGGCGGTCGGTACCAGCGTGATCTTCGCGCTTTCCCTCCGGCTCGGCAGCGGCGGGCTGAGCCGGGCCGAGCGGTGCCTGATCGCGCTTGCGGGTGCTGGCGTCGTGGCCTGGGCCGCCGCCGACGCCCCGATCATCGCCACGGCCTGTGTCGTCGCGGCCGAACTGATCGCGACGGCGTTGATGGTGCCGAAGACTTGGCGTGACCCAAACTCCGAAACGCTCAGCACGTACGCGCTCGCCAGCCTCGCGGGTGCGTTCGCGGCCGGATCCGTCGGCGCGCTCGTACCCGCGCTGTTGCTCTATCCCGTGCATTTCTGCCTGCTCAACGGCGCCATCGCCGTGCTGATCCTGCGCCGGCGCAAGGTCCTCGAGACGAGGTATTCATGACCGAGATCTGGTCCAACACCGACTATCCCTACATGTGTCTGAAGGACGAAGCGCGCACCGTGGCCTTTCGAGATGCCATCCGGGCGGCGGTCCGGCCGGGGGACGTCGTGATCGACGTGGGCGCCGGAACCGGGATCCTTTCCTTCTTCGCGGCCGAGGCCGGCGCCGCAGCGGTCTACGCGGTCGAGATCGACCCGGTCTCGTCGGCGGCCCTGCGCCACAGCGTCCGGCTCAACCCGGAGATCGCCGATCGCGTCCACGTGGTCCAGGGCGACGCGGCGACCGTCCCGCTGCCACCCGCCGACGTCGTGGTGGCCGAGATCATCGAGACCGGGCTGCTCGACGAGCTGCAGGTTCCGGTGCTCAACGCCTTGCGCCGCCGCGGTGTCATCACCAGCGCCACCCGGCTGGTGCCCGAGCGGTACGAGACCACCCTGCAACTGGTGATCGCGGACCACCGCTACTACGGCTTCGAGATCGCGGCGCCGAAGCACGAGTGGGCGTTCTACGCCTCGGGTCCGGGCTGGTATCCGACGACGATCCGGGCGGCGAGCGCGGCGGTCACCGTGCGGAGCGTCGATTTCGCCGCCGGCCCGGTCGACGAAACCGTGCGGGGCGAGATCACTCTCGAGGTCGATCCCGCCGCGACAATCAACGCGGTACGGCTGGCCGGCCGGATCGGCCTTGGCCCCGGCCGCACCCTGGGATCGAGCCATGCGGTCAACGGCGACAAGATACTCCCGATTCCGGACGTCTCGGGGAGCGCGGAAGCCACGCTGCGGTGGTGCTACCGCATGGGTGCCGGGCTCAGCTCGCTGCGGCTCGAGTGTGCGGCCGCCGCGAGCGGTGCCTAACGGCGGGCCAGCCCGGGTCGGATGGCCCTGCCCGGCGTCCGGGTGGTGGCCGAGCCTGAAAGCAGGTGAGAAGACCGGAGGTTCGTCGTGAAAGCCTTGATCGTCTACGAATCCATGTTCGGCAACACGAAGGCGCTCGCCCAGGCGGTCGCCGAAGGGCTCGACGAGGTATTCGAGGTGAGCCTCGTCGAAGTGAGCGAGATGCCCCCCGCGGACGGTGTCGACCTGCTGGTGGTCGGCGCGCCCACGCACGCCTTCGGGTTGAGCCGGCCGAGCACCCGCCAGGACGCCAGCCGACAGGGCCCGGTGAGCACCGGCGCGGTGGCGGTCGGCCTGCGCGAATATCTGGACTGCGCCTCGACGCTCTCCGGGGTCCGGGCGGCCGCCTTCGACACGAAGATCAACAAACCGTTCGTGCCCGGCTCGGCGGCCCGCACAGCCGTTCGCCAATTACGCCGCCTCGGCTGCCGGGTACTTGTCCCCGCACAAAGCTTCCGGGTCGACGGCACAACCGGCCCACTCCTCGACGGCGAACTACCCCGAGCAAGGCGCTGGGCACAATCCCTATCCGCCCTAATCCTCTCGGAACGACACCCGGTCTAACCAGGAGCAGGCAGACGGCCCGACCAATCATTCAGGGAGCAAACGCACCCGGCGCTCCGCGAGATCCGGCAGGTGTCGTGCGGCCGCCTCGAAATCGTGATCGTCGTGCAGGATCACAAGCCCGCGGACGGCAGCGCAAGCGCAAACCAGCAAGTCCACACAGGACAGCGCTCGATGCGCTCCGGCCCGCAGCAGTCGGTACTGCGCGGACTCGATCCACTGCCACACCGTCTTTGGTACCGGAACGTCCGGATACAGGTCAACAAACATCGAGGTCATTTGCTCGTACTCGTCGAGGTTGCGGGCCGAGCGGCGAAACTCGGTGCGCTGGGGCTGACACGATCCGATCGCGTGATCAGAAATCACGTCAGCCCAGCCGGCCCGTACGTCGGGGTCACGCAGCAGACGCCACAGAGCTGACGAATCGACCAGGTAGCGCATCACGCCGCAGGCGCCTTGCCAGCCGAGCGCATCTCCTGCCATCCCTCGTAGTCCCAGCCTTGAGCTGCGGCGGCATAGTGCTCGAGCGCGGCGATGCGGCGATGGCGGGCCGCGTACTCACGCAACGCGAGGTTCACCGTCTCCTTCTTGCTCCGCGCACCAGACAATCGCATCGCCTCAGCCAGGGCATCGTCATCGAGATCAATTTGGGTAACCGCCATCACGACTCCTATGGGCAATATACAAAGTGACGATACATCACCACCATAGCAGCCCTCGGAAGCTGGCGGCGGTAGTGTCGTTTGACGTGAAGCTGCGTGAGGATGAGGTTCTGGTTCCGGGGCCTGGTTACAAGATCCGGTCGGTGTTGCTCAGCCCGGTCGGTGCCGGCCCCTGGCCGGGTGTGCTGCTGTACACCGACATCTTTCAGTTGACCGACTCGACGCTGCGCACGGCGCGGCGGCTGGCCTCGGCCGGGTTCGTCGTCTGCGTGCCCGAGATCTACCCGGGTGGCGAGCTCGCCGGCGTCGCCCTGGAGTTCGATGATGCCGGTAAGCGGGCCGGCCTCGCGGGGGCGGCCGCCACCACGACCGGCCAGTTCGACGCGGACCGGGTCGCGGTGCTGGATTTCCTGGAGCAGCGCGCCGACACCACGACGTTGTTCACGACGGGCTTCTGCATCGGCGGCCACCTCGCCTTCCGGGCCGCTTTCGACCCGCGGATCGCGGCAACCGTCTGCTTCTACCCGACCGGATTGCACAACGGCGCGCTGGGAGCCGACGCCGACGCGGGGTCGCTCGCGGAGGCCGCCCGCATCCACGGCCGCCTGATGATCGTCTTCGGTTCCCAGGACCCGCATGTGCCCGCCGACGCACGCCTGACGATCGTGTCCGCCCTGTACGCGGCGGGCCTGGACGACCTCGAACTCCACGTTTACGCCGGCGGCGAGCACGCGTTCATGCGCGACGTCGGCGCCCGGCACGACCCGGCGCTCACCGACCTCGCCCTCACCGAGGCCGTCTCTTTCCTCACCGGCCGGTAGCACCGCCACCACGGGTAACTCCGCTATTTGCCCAACTACCCAGTGTGTACAAAAAACCACCCGCTGGCGCTACCCTTGGACCGATCAACGCCACGGTGCCGATCCGCACAGGGCAAGCGACGTGCCGGCAACCGGCCGGGAACGGGGTTTGCCCCTGCGGGGTTCGCAGCGCGGCTTGGCGCGGCCCACGGCAGGAGCGATGCGAAGTGGCGACCGAGGCGGCGGAGCGCGAGCACACCCGGGTCGTCGACGCCCGCGCCGCGCTCGCCGCCACGCTGGCCGAGCTAGACAGCCGCAGCATCGCCGAGTTCCGCACGCTGCACGCGCCGGTCGCCGAGGCGCAGCGGCTCGCCGTGGAACTTGGCGACGAGGAGGCCGCCCAGCGGGCCGCGCTCCTGCAAGCCGACGTGCTCCTGCGGGAGGGCCGGATCGCCGAGGGCGGTCGCGTCGCCCACCGGGCCCGGGCCTGGGCCGAGCAGCACGATCACCCGTACCTGCTGGCCCGGGCGCACCGCGAGCTATCGCTCTTCTACCGGCTGGTGGGCGACCCGTCAGCCGCGCTCACCCACGGGGTGCAGTGCGTGGCGCACCTCGCCGACGACACCGTGCCGGGCATCCGAGGCCAGCACCTGATGACATTGGCCGTCGCCCTCGACGACTGCGGTTCCTTCGAGGAGGGCGACCGGCGCTACCGCGAGGCACTGCTGATTGCCGCCGAGACCGGCGACCAGGGCCTCACCCTGCGGGTTCTCAACAACATGACCTACAACGCGTACGAGGGCGACGACGAGACGACGGCCCGTGCGTTGGCAACGCAGATGCGGGAGGTGTCCGCGCGCGCCGGCCGCCCGCTCGCCGCCAAGGAGCTGGATACCGTCGCCCGAGTCGAAATGATGGGTGGCCGGTACGACGCGGTCGAAACCGCCCTGGCGAGCGTGCTGGCCGGCCTGGTCCCGGACAACGACGGTGACGGCGTCGCCGAGTGCCTGCTCACGCTGGCTGCGGCCCGCCGGCTGGCCGGCCGGTACGCCGACGCGCAGGCCGCCCTTGACCGGGCGGTCCTTGAGTGCAATGCCAATGGCCTGGCCCGGCTGCGTGCCCAGGCCCGACAGGAGCAGGCCGCATTGCACGCGGCGGCCGGCCGCTACCCGGAGGCGTACGAGGAGCACCGGCTCTTCCACGCCGACTCGACCGCCTTGCATTCCACCCAGCGGGAGGCCCGGGCCCGGGCCATGCAGGCGGTCTTCGAGACGGACGAGGCGCGCCGCAGCAGCGAGCATTTCCGCGAGATGGCGCACCGGGACGCGCTCACCGGCCTGTACAACCGTCGGCACGTCGACGAGCGGCTGCCGGCCCTGATCGGCGAGGCCATGGCCCGGCGCGACCCGATCTCCGTCGCGATCGCCGACCTAGACCACTTCAAACGGATCAACGACGTGCTGTCCCACGCAACCGGCGACGCCGTGCTGCAACACGTCGGCCGGCTGCTTCAGGAGGCGGCCACCGGCCCCGCCGTCGCCGCCCGGCTGGGTGGCGAGGAGTTCCTGCTGGTCTTTCCGGGCGCGGACGCGGATGAGGCGGTGCGGCGCTGCGAATTGCTCCGGGTCCGGCTCCGGACGTACCCCTGGGCGCCGATCACCGGCACCCATCCGGTCACCGCCAGCATCGGCGTGACGACCGCCGCGGACGGCCGGACCACCGTGACCGCCCTGCTCTCCCAGGCCGACAGCAACCTGTACGCGGCCAAGCGAGCCGGCCGCGACCAGGTGGTCACCGACCGCCGCTAGTGGCGCAAAGCGTTCCGTCAGGCGCGCATCACGGTGGCGATCGGAATTCCGGCGGCCCGCAGCGCCGGGACGAAGCCGCCGAGCAGCCCGGCCACGAGGCCCGCGATGATGCCGGCCAGGCCGGCCTGCCAGGGGAACTGGACGCCGTGCAAAAGCGGTTGGGAATCGCCGAACATCGTGCTGATGACCTTGAAGGCGGCCACGCTGATGCCGATCGCCGCGGCGGCCGTGAGGAGCCCGGTCAGCAGGGTTTCGGCAAGCACGATGCCGGCCAGCAGCGAACGTGGGGTGCCGACGGCGCGGCGCAGGGCGAACTCCTCGACCCGTTCGCCGACGGTGGCGAGACCCACGTTGAGGATGCCGGCGACGCCGATGAGCAGGACCAGGCCGGCCATCGAGAAGAAGATCAGGCGCATCAGCGCGAGCTCTTCCTTCTGCTCCTTGCGGGAGTTGACGGTCGAGAGGTACGTCTCCGCGCCGATGCCGCGCAGCCGGGAGGTCAGCACCTGCTCGGCGGGAGTCGACGGGGCCAGCAGGACCCGCAACTCGCCGTTGGCGTTCGGGTCTGACATGTTCGCGGCCGGCAGCCAGTTGGTCAGCTCGTCGAGCCGGACGTAGGCGCGCGGTTGCTCGTCGCCGTCGTCGACCACGCCGATGAACTGCGGGGTGAGGTTGGCGGCGGCGCCGCCGACGCGCATCTCGGCGGGGACCCGGTACTGGCTGAAGCCCTTCGCGGCCTCCAGGTTGAGCACGAGCCGCGGCGCCATCGCCGGGATCGTGGTGAAGTCGAGCCATTGCCCGGAACGCAATCGGAACGGCCGGAAGCTGCGGACGTCGCCGGTCATGGCGGTGAGCCGCACCTCGACGGCCTGCCCGATCGGGGCCTCCTGCGCCGCGGCCTCGCACTGGCCGCTCGGATCGCAGACCACACGCGAGCCGCCCCAGGATTCGCCGATCGGCGCGCCGCCCTCGTTGACCGGCCTGACGTCGGGCTCGCCGATGATCGCCGAGACGCCCACCATCGCCACCGAGTCGGATCGGCCCCGCACCGTGTCGAAGACGATGGCCGCCGCCTGCGGCTGCGGCATCACCTCCAGCACCCGGGTGCCGTCGATGCCGGCGGTGAGCTCGAGATTCGCGAGCAGCGCGTG
>Ga0307512_10006116_pt1 | contig 12303 bp, 12 predicted proteins | sample 14_EM_MG_FD_200267 | JGI IMG/M metagenome (GOLD analysis project Ga0307512, IMG submission 200267) | Populus trichocarpa ectomycorrhiza microbial communities from riparian zone in the Pacific Northwest, United States - 14_EM | ecosystem: Host-associated > Plants > Roots > Unclassified | place... | reverse complement strand
GCGATTAATGAATCATCATCACCAACCAAAACACCAAAAATGACGATCACCCCAGGTTGATCTTGGAGCCTGTAAGATTTCAGACGTATCTTCGGCTCAAGTGCTCTGAGAACTGAATATGACACATTCCAGATAAGTCTTGAGCTCTGGTAAATTTCTCAGGTAGCTGTCACCAAAAGTTGCGGTGTTTATAGGGCCTAACGTGACTGCTTTGGATGGGAAGCGGCAGAAATCCTGATCTTTCTGTCGCCACGCTCATATGTACAATCCGCAAGTACTTCTTTCTGCAGTCTTGCTTTCCGATTTGTTTGTTTATTCATACCCGCATACAGCCTTTCTAGACTATGGCGGCGCATTTTTTAAACCGGGTTTCCCGTCTGCTGTCCGCACGAGGCGGCACGTTGCAGCTCCCTTTTGCCCTCCGCCCAGGCCCAGGCCTGTCCCAAGAAGATGGACTACGCCTACGCACCAAAGAAATGACAAATGAATGACAAATGAAATCATGACCGAGAGGGAAGGACAAAACAAAAGAAAAGCGTGCCCGCCCCCTACTCCTCATCGTCGGCGGATGCCGTGAAGGAGGGCGTGGGGAGAAAAAGCGGTAGTTCCTCTCCGGCGCCCAGCTCCTCGGCCTCCGCCCTTCTCTCCTCTTCCCGCTCCCGGAACTCCTGGAGCTCCCATTCTGACACCTCGCTCCCCGCGTCTTCCTCCGCCGGGACCAGCCTTCCTTCCCACATCCGTAGTGGAAAGGAAGTCTAGTACCGCCTGGCTGCGCCTCCCGTCTGCGAGGAGGTCCCGGGTCCTGCACCGGCTCTTCCCTCCCCTCTCCTTCCGCACCTCTGCCCACAGGATCTTCTGCTGGGCCTTCCACTCGGAGCACACCTTGAAGAGGTGGTCCCGGGTCTGCGTCCGGTATCGGCACTACCAGCACTGGGCGGTCGGCCGATTCTTCGTCTAGTTGAGGTATTGCCCGGAGAGGCAGTGACTTGTCTTCAGCTAGTAGAACCTTGAGGCAAGCCTCTTGGAGCTCCCAGCCACCGTGCCGTCCGGCCTCTGGCCCTTCGGCGCTCTGTATTTCTTCTTGGAGTTCCGGCCTCCAGCCCATCGCCGGGCTTCGGCCCACTTCTTCTCCGTGATCTCCCGTTTCAGGTGCGCGAGGGATCCGGGAAACGGCATCGCGCGCGCTCCCGTCCGGTCCGAATAGCCTGGCCATTCCACCCTGTGGGCGTCTGGCTCCTACGCCGCGAGCTTGGCCCATTCATCGGCCTTCTCGATTCCGGGGACCCTCTTGTGCGCCAGGCACCACCGGATCTCGATGGTGATGTCCGGCCTGGCTCTTGCTTTCCAGTGTGGTGGGGTTGAATTCTGGTATGTTGTATGTAGTTCGTAGCTGACAGCCTTTTTGCGCGATCCATGTAACAACGACGGAGAATACGCTGCATCCACATGGACTTCAATTAGCCCAGTCGGATGCTACCTAACTGACCGATCGCCACCTCACAGAATCAACCGTAGGTACCAAGCGATGTGTTAGGATCTCAGCAGCCAGTTCCCATGCACCCCACACTTAGCGGTAGTTCTCCGGATCACTCGTGCTCACGCACTCGCTGAAGCCGGCGCCGCCAGACGCCACAAAACCCCAGATCACAGCTCGTCAACCGGCCGGCCACGGTGGCCGGGATTACCCTACTCGCCGATGCTTGCTATCCTCGGGTCGGACATGACGTCCTACCGATACAGTCAATACTATATGCCACCTAATGCAATATGTAGAAATAAGAAGAAAAAAAACCTGTCACCTGACGCCGTTGATATCGCGCGCTTCTTGTCATATACATGAATGGGTGGAGGGGGCGGTGGCATTGAATGCCAATCACGGACACGTGGACATGCCGGCCTTTAAATTGGAGGATGGGTTTCAGCTTCGGTATATGTACCTACCTAGGTGATAGGTCAGCACTCTCACTCTCGGAGATAGGGGGGAGGGATTCGGAGGAACCGTGCTTACATACGACATGCTAAAGGTCCGCCATTTGCGTCTGCGGAAACACAGAAAAGTGACTACAGATGAATCTTGAATCGCGATAGAAACGTGGCTTTCTGTACTGTAGACACGGGTCCGATGGGTAGTATCGATAGAAGCGTGGTACTCGTACATATATCAGCCTCAGCTACCCTTGGAAGCAGTAACAAGCTAGATATCCGGTGGCCGCAGGCCTCCTCTCTTCCACCATCCCTGGTGCCAGTGGACACAATCCTACATAGCACGAGCGGGCAGCCTCCATGTGGGATCCAGACGGTCACGGCTGTCGCTCTTGTCTTGTCTTCCGCCGTCGGGTGTCTTGATTCGGTTTTTGTACTCAAAGTGGCCAGCGGTGGGCGGGTGGTTCCAAGAGAGAGGCCGAACATGTCGCCAAAGACGCGACGGTGAATTCATGTGATACTCGTCGGTCAAGCATGCAGAGGGATGGGTGATTGCCGTGAATGGCTGAAGCTTCACGCGAAGGCGGAGGACACTATCGTTGATTCGGAGTGTGTGGGTTGTCGCGCGGTGGACGGAGCTGTCCGACCCCCACGTATGAACCGCGAGAGACAGCTACAAACATATGTATCTACCACGCTGTAGCTATAGGGTAATAGGCATAATGCCCAGCCATGCCAACATATGTACATAGGTACTTGCCGAATTGCCAGCCGGGCACGATCTGTCTCAGGTCTTCTCCAACCACCGAAACCTCAAAGCTCAACGCCTCGGATCGGATCGGAGCCGAAGGCCGTGGCTGGTAGTTGATCGCAGAGACTCCGAGCCAGCCCCAAACCCCATCATATCAAGAGTAGAGTCTATAGTTACGGGGACAGTGGCAGGGCAAAGCTCAACCGCGCGCATGCCTTACTCGCTGCATACGAGCGCCTATCGAATCAAGCCCAGTCCCGCCTCGTGCTGCGGTTCGTTCGTGGGGGACGTTTGTCATATGGCCCAGCTGGAAAGATATATATCGCCATGCACAGGTGTGGGGGTGGATCGCGATGCTTTGAACCGTCAAAGATCACGTCTCCGCCGTGCAGGTACTACTTAGAGTCAATGCTTACCCTATCCAGCGATCCGGACCGGCTGCCTGCCACCAGCTCCTATCACACATCAGGAAAAAAATATTCAGTCTCAACCTCCACGCGCACGGCCCCACCGTTATCTCTCGCGTCCCAGCTTCGTCATGCTGCTTCCGCGCCCGCCCTCGCCCAGCCCCCCATCCATACTCAACCTCACTTGCTCCCCGCCACATCCAACCCAGCAACGTGATTGGGTGAGAAAAATAACCGTCCCTTCCCGTCATTCGCGAAAGTCAAGGCACAAAAACCGCTTAGGGCATCGATCCGTCCCTTGCCGTATCTACATGTGGAAGAGAGAGAAAAAAAAAACAAAAAAAAAACAAGGGAGGCGGAGGTTCTTTTTTTAGAGTACATAGGGTAGAGTAAAATGCAGATCTGGTCTAGCTGATGCATGACGGGTTTGAGATGAGGTGGCGAACGAACGCGGCATAAACCGGTATCAAGGAAAAATCGGCCGCTCGGTAGATAGTGTGGCAGGGTGTGCGTTTGGAAGGCTAAGGCTTCGGTGTGGCATTCTAGTTGGCCTCATATATACCGGGCCGACAGGCTTCTAGGAGGATAGAAAGTTGGACCATCCCCCTTTTGCCCGAGTGAACACCATACATAGCAAGCCGCGATCGTGCTCGGGCGATAGGTTAATCATAAATAATATCACCTATACACACTTCAAAATGAAAAAGAAAGAAGAAAGAAAAAAGGGAAAACGAAAACGAAACGATACACAGGTAACCTAGTCTGTTGTACACTTGCTTTCCCATGCAGCTGTGCTTCTAGCAGTCATTTACAAAGTGGGGCGTATCCCCACAAAAAGACGAACAGGCAAATGCCACCAACCAAAATCGGTATCGTCTCGGCGTATTAACGACTCTATACCACGATCATGGCGGCACCGCCAAATACAGCGGCTATCATAGCAATGCCGATCTTGAGCGCTCCAATCTGAACACCGGGGGCCACGATAGCAGCCGAGCCAGAGCCGCTGCCAGAGGAAGAGGGCGCAGATGTGACCGTTCCAGTTCCCTGAACACCTCCGGCCTCCTTCATAAGGGTAGCACAGGAACCAGTCGCAGTTGCAGCCGTCTGCGTCTGACCATCTCCGTCGAAATCACAGGCAGTAGAGGCCTTATTTTGGGCAAGGTGGTACTGCAGAATGATCGTCAGGTGCCGATTCAAAATAATGGAAGGGAAGGGGCCTCGCGTACCGCGTTCATAGCCCAGGACAGGCGTTCCTTGGGGTTGCACATCGAGTAAGCACCGTACTCGCCAGTGGTTCCGTTTCCGTTGATGCCGGTGCAGTCTGTACCTCCTCCACAGATGAAAGAGAACAGGTCCCCGAACTTCTTTGTGTCCACATCAGACTTGGCAACACAGCCGAGACTCTTCACCATGCAGGAACACAGTTCCTGGTTGGGGGTAGGTGGAAGCTTGGACGAGGCTCTCCAGGCGGAGCCCTCCGGGGGGCATTCCTGAAGCTTAGTGTTGGTAGGAGTGAAATCGTCCATCTGAAGGGTCTCGGGTGTAATCTTGGCGAGCTCCGACTTGAGGTTGTCGAAGTCTGCAAGCTTGGTGGCCCGGCCGTTCTTGATCTCGACAAGTCCTATTTCGAGATGTTAGAAGATACGCAAGAAACTTGGAGTAGCGGTGGAAGGGGCGTACCATAATCATTGGCTTCTTGGTCGTACATGTAAACGATTCCACCAGACCAGACGTCCGTCATCTGGCTACCGTACAACGCTTCGACTTCACTAAACTCGCGAGGCTGAACCAGATTGCATCCATACTCAGCGAAGAAGACGGGGATACTGTAGTTGGCATATTCGGCAGTACGGACGTCGTAGCCCGACTTCTCGAAAGTGCTGGAACCGCACCAAGAGTAGATGTTGTATCCCCAAAAGTCCACACCCTCGCTCGCGGAGTTGCAGTTGAAGTACTTGGCCAAGTCGAGACGGATGTCGGCATCGTCATTGGTGGCGTATCCAACGGGAATGGCCCGGTAATTCTTCTGCTTGATGTAGGCCTTCATGTCACGGACGGCAGCCTTAACATAAGCGGAAGCGGCGGTGTTGTTGGCCTGGTTGGAGACCTCATTTCCAGCGAAGAACCCGAGAATGTTGCTGTGGCCCTGGAGGGAGTCAATCACGGCCGTGTAGCGAGCGTAAACGGTGTCATCCCACTGAGGAGAGTCACGGTTGATCGACGTCTGAGGCTCGGAAAGATCGCTGACGACATAGATGCCTGCATCCTGCAACAACTTCATGCACGCGGTGTGGTCCGCTTTCGGGTCGACGGCGTACACACGGATGGTGTTGGTCCCCAGCTCCTTGAGCAGAGGAACATCCCGCTTACAAGCAGTTTCGTCGGCGAGGGGGTCTTTGTAGAACGCCGTCGAATCGGTGCTCTCTTGCTGGTAGGCAACACCCTTCATGTAGAATTGGGTTCCATTAGTTTTGTAGAAGAACTCTGTGCATCGCAAACGGAAAATCAGTGTTCTTGGCGTCAAAGCAGTGTTCGAGACTAGTTCAACGTACTGTTTCCCTTGATTACGATGGGATCCAAATCAGCGGCCACGAGGTTGAACAGTGCAGCAGCAACAGCCACAGTAGCGAGGGCGAACTTCATCTTTTCCGACTGCCTGTCGGATGTCTCTCGGTTGGGTTATCGTCTGTTCCAAGACTCTTGGTATTGCGAAAAGGAAGTGGGACGGCCAAAGGTGGTGTAGGGTGGGTCCGTGAACCTGAGCGAGTGAGGAGTAAAAAAGGGGTCGAAGCAAGGACGAGCTAACGAGCGTGGAGCGACTTCCAGATGAGCTGCGGAGCTGGAGATGGATGAGACAATGTGAAGGAGAGCTGGCGGGAGAGCAAGAAAGAGAACGGTAGAAGTAGAGAACGGCTTACGAGTCACTGGTAGAGTAGGAGAGAAGAGGGACGATTGCTGCGGGCCACAATGACGAAGTGGAACTACTTCTTCCGGAATAATCATTGAATTCCTTTTTTTGATTTTTTGGTCCTTCCAGCGGAAGCTCGGCAGCTTTTTCCTCTCTGCTTGACGTGCTGGTATTTCCAGTGTGCCATCCCCGATTGGCTTGATCTGGGTGGGATAGGAGGGGGACGCGTAACCAGGCACTCCACGCTGCAGCACAGGATATTGTTTCGGGCTCTCGTCCGGCGCTTCTATGCACCTACGACTCTCTAGGTGCAACCAAACCATCTCGAACGGCCAGAGACGCAGGAACGCCAGCTCTGCTGCCGCTGGTTGGGCGCACGGGCGCCTTTGCTGCCTTTCCAGAAATGCGCTCGGTTTTGTGTTTAGCGCTCTTGCAGGAGGATTCCGGGGGTTACCGGTGGGTAGGCGCTGGTACTCAAATGCGTCGCCTCCAACTCCAACTCCATGTGCCGCAAGTACCAGTACTCCGCTGACTCAGCTAACGGTTGGGATCATAAAAAATCTTCCTAAGGTTCTTTCCCTGGAGTTTGCCCTCGCTGGCAGCGAATGGTGAGCCCGAGCTCTGGATTGCCAACGGTATGTATTACTGCCTTGCCTTGCGTGATGCGATGGCGGGGATGATGTGGTGATACCCTTCTGGTGCCGAATTCGCTGCCTGGCGTCCAGTGCCCAAACAATTGCTAGGTCCCTGCTGGAACCAGCGTTTCAACAATTCTCGCCTTGCCACGGGTACTGCGGCAACACGTCGAACACTGTCCCAGTCTCTGCCTGGACTGTGCTGTAATCGTTATGTACCTGCTCAACTTATCTACTTATGCATCTTTTATTTGTAGCCCAACTTCCTCGGAGTTATGTACTGCAACCGAAGTTGGAGAGCAAGACGGAGGGTTTTGGACATCCCAGGAAGACATCACAGCATGTACGCAGGGCTGCTACACACCTAGCCTTCCCAACCGTCGAGCCAAGGGAACACAGGTGGACCTTGCTCCCGGCTCGGCACACTCACCTCAGCACCCAGTTTTTCCATTACCGTGGACCGGGCCGATGATTCGAACGCTCACATAGAATGGATGTTCGCCCGACTGCCAATCGCAATACATCAACGATTCTTCAGCTTGCGGAGGATTTTTCTCTCTCGATGGTTCTGTATATCTATGGGAATGGCCGGCGGCAGGCGTTCCTTGAATTTCCGCTGCAATGGATCCCACATGCACGCGGGACTCAGCGGGTCGGAAAGCTGCGCATGTTGTGAGCTGACTTGACGCTGTCCAGGTGCACCATGAGATGGCTGGGCTCGGACTGTACTTATACGGTTGGGGCATGCACGTCTTGTGGCTCATGGCCGACTTGACCGGACGCGCGCAGCAATGGTTGGGCATACACTCGCCGCGCGGCTAAGCCTTGCGCTTCCCACAGGCGCCGTACGTCGCCTCATATGTCTGCTCTATGGTACTTCCATGCCCTATCTAGGCTCAGAGACAAGCTTTGACACGGTGCGCTTGGTTGGATTCCGTGTGGGCGGCAAACGCAAACGCGCTGGGGGCGGGCCAAAAGCCCGGCACTGGCGACCATATCTATTTCCACTCCGGAATGGCAGCACCCACCACGGCCCACCTTCACATCCCGTCATTCGTGGGACGCTCTGCGTAGATATTGTGATCTTCTGCATTACAGGGTGACGTATACCCAGCCTACGCGCCCAGAGTGCCTCGGGGCTCCTATGACCGGAACTGTCCAACCGGAGAATTCTCATTAAACTTTCTGTATTATTATCTGTACATTTCTTCTTGGAACCTTAATCAACAGAAGGCAACGCTTGAGTAGCTTATAATGCGGAGAAAGGCGGAGCTTGGGATTGCTCGGTCGGTGTTTGCCGTCGTTCGAACGGCCCTTCTAGAGAGAAGCTATCATTGAAAGGCCTCGGTATAAGGTGTTAGGGACTTGGCCTCCAATTCCGGGATGGCCGAGCCGATTTCCCATGGTGCGAACCTGGCGGGTGCAGTTCTTTGGCCGTGGTCGCGGTCGGCGACGTGTCTGGAGCACCGGATTCGCATCTGACGTCGCCCGTCACGGGCGCGTGATCTTGAGTCTCTTTGGGAGACGATGGAGTACGTACTCTATGTATCTATGTAGGAATTCCACTTAAACAGGGATCACCCAGTGTACCTAGAAAGTCGCCCGATATGGTCGGTGAAATCTATCATCGGTGTCCCCGAATGGCCTGGCTAGCTTATGCATGAACCCAACCGCTGTCCTCAGCTAGGCTAGTGAAGAAGCGGCTCGACGGAGAGGATGCAATACATATGTATATTGTCCGAACAGCTATCGAGAGACGAGAGTGAGATGCACTATTAACGACCACTCGGTCAAGTCGGGTGGCAATTGTGATCGTCAAGCATCCTTCGCGAACGAATGGGAAGACTGAAAAAAAGGCCAGTGTGCTCACCATAATACTGAATTGCACTTGGGATGACTCGTGCGAATAGACCTACTGTTCCGCCGAGTTTTCGAAAGCAGCGTCGAGCTCCGTTGCTGGCTACAGGCCCGGAAGAACTTTCTACATGTGTCACAGTACATGGGTCCAGACTATCCGTGTCGAACGGGGGACGTGGAGGTAACAGCGTTCAGGGTGCATTGCCTACGTGTCCACTGAGGAGGGCAACAAGTTTGGAAGTCATCATTTCGGGGAGGCAAAAAAACACAAACACAAAAAGTACTAATCGGGAATCTGTTCTTTTTGGGGATCCTTGTCGAGCTTCTGCTCTGTGATGTCAATATTCAATGCAAGACCACCACGACGACGAGCGAGAAGCAGCGGATGCAAGCCGATGGAATTCGTTCTATTACTTCCTTCTTGAGCCTTGGCCGATGATCTGGGATAAACCCCACGATAGGATGTCATCGAGAGAATGACGTTATGGAAGGTATCTATGCCAAGAAGATCTGTTTGTCCGCAAAGGGGGCCTGAGAATTCGAAGTATCTACCCATACTGTATATTTCAAGAGGGAGTAGGAAGACGTTGTTTCCCGCTGGACGCATGTTGCTATCATATCAGGACATGAAAAACACGTATTGATACTATGTCGCTACCATTTTGTCCAAGATATGATAGCACTACCACATTTTCTACCCCCCCTTGAATGGTAGGTACATATATATAACTTTAGTACTACTCCCCGACACTACGTACCGGCCGGTAAGTTTATCGCGCTCCGTCCATTGTCTCTTTCTTGGGGCAGGCCTGGGCGGAGGGCAAAGGGGAGCTTGCAACGTGCCGCCATCGCGCGGACAGCGGACAGGAAACGGGCTGTGCCATGATCTATGTAGATAGGTAGGCCGCATGCGAGTAATGAATGAACCAAAAAAAAAATCCGTCCATTGACATTATTGTTGGTTTTATCATTACGTCACTATTGGCGAATTCCTTCTTTGCAAATTCCTATCATATGGCTAGATATGTGCATTTTCCCACCCTTCGACCGGCGTCGTCGTCGAACACCAGAATCTCTGCATGAAGAGGATGGAGTGGGTGGTCGTTCGGAAGCACCCCATGACGAAGAACCTGACTATCGCTGATATCACATCACACGCCTCAAGACTTGGAACCGCGACGGCGAGGCGTGAATTGGCTGTCGGGAGTTGCTGCACTCCGATTGGTCCAGCGTTTTAGCGTGTGATCTGGGACGGAAGGCCGTACATATGTATGGTACTAGTACCTCTAGTTTGCGGACGGGCGGAGGATCCGACAACTTTTATTTCCCACTGCGCGTGTCCATCCTTCTCCTTTGCTGAAGAATCAGGAGAAGGGTGGAGTTCTACATACATGCTCCAAGTAGGCGGATGCTTAAGAAACCGAGCGGCCGGTTGAAGTTCTGCTGCAGCATTCTTTCTTCCTTTCCGGGTTTCTTCCTGGCTCTTGATATGCAACGATATCCATATGATCGGTTGTTCCCCTACTCGAAGTAGAGTAGTTAGAGTAGAGCAAAAACGATCATTATCAACTTGTCTCCTTTTTGTGGCAGATGACGCCTCCTCTGGTTCCCTCTCGTTCCTGACGCTATTCCTCATTGCTGACCCTGTGGGCCGGAGGGACGACAAAGATTACGCGAACCGGAAGGCTCGGTGGACCTCACCCCTTATCGCCGGACAGGGGGCATTCTGTATTTTTTTGATGTTGCTCTTTTTTTCTTTTCTTCTTCTTTTTTTCCCTCCATTTTCTCTGGAAGGGTTGGACGACAATTTTGTCTCATGTTCGTACTCTACACAGGTTGGTGCGATCCGGTATGGGTTCTTTGTATGTAATCCGAGAATGTGGAAGGATATCTACCTAGCTAGGTACTTACATTTGTGCGGCGCAGCAACGGGGGTGGCACCGACAGGCACGATGGAAGATTCTAGTATAGTGCGGGGCCTCCTAGTCAGTTTGGGGGGGGCGGACTGAGGAGAGAGAGACGCGATGGAAGTTGTAGAGGGCATGTAGAGTAGATACCTACCTATCGTGGCCGGAGCGTGATGGCTAGATATCAAAAAGCCTTTTGCTGGGTGAAGGTGACGGGAGTGTCGTGGCTAACACAACAGTAAGGCGGGATCATAACCTTCTTGCTGCCCCAAACCGAGAGGAATACTGCCACTCACTAAGATGCCACACAAGAGAAACTCAATCCCGTGTGTGTGTTCGTGCATCAGGCTTCGTCATACGAAAACGACCAGGCCCCACATTCGAGTACACACGTAGAGCGCTCTGCATTATTGTACATACCTACGCGCACGCACGCATTCGCTCTTGTGATCGAGAGCCGCTGCCCTGCGAGCAGCGCAGACCGCCGCACATCTCTCCATCCAAGTTTGTCCGAACCAGTCTCTAGCGCCCCCCTCTGCCACCCACGATCCCTCCAATCCCTGCTACGCACGGAACATTTCTGCTTGCTTGCGCTGCCCGCTGCTGCGTGCTTGCGCTTGCAGCTTCCTACGATTCTACTTCAACACCCGTCTCCTTTCCTTTTTTTCCTGCTTGCTGCCGGTCTCACTCAACCCAGTCGCTCGCTCGTTGCCGCTGCTCCGTGTGTATGCCGCGTGTGCTGTGTGTGTGCTTGGTGCTTCTCCCGTTGTCGTGAATTCCGGCTCTGTCTGCTGCTGGGTGCTTCTCACTCGACCCCTTCCTTCTATGTAAGGTAGAGTATCTCACCTACATAGTTCTTCTTTTCGTATAGTCTACACCGCCCTGGCCCTCACCCCCCTGGTGGATCGCTGCTGCTACTACTTCTACTACATACTCTACTCAGCTCCCCCCAACACTCCTCGCTCTTCCTTCCTCCCAACCTCTCCCCCCTCATCCCACTCAGTCTCTCGTTCTTCTGTTGGGTTTGCTTTTATCCGTTGGGTGTGTGTATTCGTCTACTGCCCCTTTCTACATCGGCACTCGCTGAGCCTCAATCCCTCCCCGTTTCGCAGTAAGTAAACAAGAGCAACAAAACGAACGACAACAACGACAACGACAACAACAACAACAACAACAACCGCAACGCGAACGGAGATCAGAAACCGGCCTCCGACGCCACGGAACACAACTAGCAGCAGTTCGACCTCTGGGTGCTTTACACCCACCATACATCATCTTTGTAATACATAGTAGATAGCACTTCTGAAACCTTCTGGTGAGTTTGCCCTGCTGCTTAATTCTATTCCTTCCTGCCCCCCTTCAATCCATTCCGGAGCCCCCTCGCTGCACTTTGAACTCTGCTACCTCCAGGCAGCCCCTCACCCAAAGTTTGTTGGAGTACCTGCGACTGACTTGCAGCAAAAAGGTACCTAATCCAAAGAAACAAACGCCATGTCACGGCCTCAGCAGCCGTACGACGACCAGTACGGCCAGCAACAACAGCATGACTCGTACTATCAAGACGACTACTCTCAGGGCCAGCAACCGCCGCAGGGTGGTCACTACGATCAGGGCTATGACCATCACGGACAGCCTCAGCGTCAGGGAGACGACGGCTATTACGACGAGAAGTATGTGCTTCCCCGGTCTCTGAATCCTTCGCAATCCCACCATCTAACGTGTCTCGTCTCCTAGCGATTACTACAATGCCGGGCAGAGTGGCGGATACAACAACCAGCAGGGCAGTGACGCCTACTATACGGACGGCAGAGGAGGCTACGAGGACGATTATTATGGTGACCAATACTACGGTGGATTTCCTACCATTTCCTACTGTTTTTTTTGGGGGGAGGGGGGGGGGGATTCTGTGGGC
>Ga0307512_10006115_pt1 | contig 12304 bp, 16 predicted proteins | sample 14_EM_MG_FD_200267 | JGI IMG/M metagenome (GOLD analysis project Ga0307512, IMG submission 200267) | Populus trichocarpa ectomycorrhiza microbial communities from riparian zone in the Pacific Northwest, United States - 14_EM | ecosystem: Host-associated > Plants > Roots > Unclassified | place... | reverse complement strand
GCTGTTAGATATCTGGATCTGACCAATGCTCACCCTTCTCTCCTCTGTTGCGTTTTGCGCGTCCGTGAGGGATTTTCAGTGCTGAGTCTCCGAATTCAACACCATGACTGTCGGAACGCGGAAAGCCCTTGTGTGTGTGAGAGACATTACATAATCCAGTTTCATTGGTCCTTTAATTTGTGCCGTGCCAACCAGATCGTCGCTCAGTCAGGTCGGAGCTGCTGTGGTGACGCGCCGACCTGCAATGGATACCATATCACAAAAGAGGAAAAGGTGCGCTCGCGTTTCTCTTCGCATTTTGGCTTTCCAAGTCCTGACTCACAATTTGCAGTTCTCGCTCTCTGCTGACAATGGTCCTCCCTTGATGCGGCCAAGGTCCCACTCTCCCCGGCCTCCACCGCGTAGATCAGTGGACGCTCCGAGGGTGGAGGACGTCGACCCCGCTCGTAAAGCTGAGCGTGATCGCCAGCTCGCCGCACTCGTGGCCGCCGTTGAAGTCGAAAAGGCGGAAGGCGAAATGGGCGAGGCGAAGGAGAAGGAGCTCGATGCAACGGCAGAATTTACCAAGTTGACGTCCTCACGCTCTGGTGGTGTGCACATGCTCCCTGCACGGCTGCGCGCCCTCCAGGTCGCCGCGGCATAGGACCACAGCAGAGCGGAATACGTCTCTGTTGGGACGCTCTGCGAAAGTCGATCACCGGTATCGTCAACAAAGTTAATGTGGGAAACATCAAGCATATCGTCCCCGAGCTCTTCTCAGAGAACCTCACCAGAGGTCGTGGGCTTTTCGCCCGCAGCAGGCGGCCAGCTTGCCTTTCACAACCGTCTTTGCGGCCCTCGTTTCGATCATCAACACAAAATTGCCCATGATGGGCGAATTGTTACTTCACCGGTTGATCAGCCAATTCAGAAGGGCATTTAAGAGGAATGACAAGGTGCGCCGGATAATTGTGGTTTCATACCATGTAAACTTATTCCCACCTTCCAGACGGTTGCCATTCAACGACGACATTCATCACACACCTCGTCAACCAAGGCATTGCCCATGAGTCGATTGCGCTCCACATTCTCCTCCTCCTTGAGAGGCCTACCGACGGTTCTATCGAAATCGCCATTGGTTTCACGCGCGGGTCGGAGCTTTCCTCTAGGAAAGCTCTCCAAAAGCCAACTTAACGGTCTTCGAACGCTTCCGCGCAGTACTGAACGAGGGTAGCATCAGCCATCGGGTTCAATACATGATCGAAGTGCTCATGCAGGTGCGCAAGGACAAGTACAAGGATAATCCAATATTGCCAGAGGGACTCGATCTTGTGGAAGAAGAAGAGCAAATTACTCATGAAATCAAGCTAGACCAGGATTTAAGACTCGAAGGTCGCCTTAGTATGCATCCTATCTGCTACACCATGGTTCTTTTTAAATGGTCTGCGGGCAGATATTTTCAAGTTCGACCCAAATTACGTTGAAAATGAGGGAAAGTACAAGGCTATCGAGGCTGACGTCCTTGGGGTTGCCCATTCGACGATGAGTCAGGATCAGAGGAGAGAGATAGCGAGGGTGATGACGAAGGTATGCTTGGAAGACTCGTACCTTATCTCCTTTCCTATTGACGTATCTTTCAGCCGTCCCCGAAAAGGAGGGTATTGAAGATCCCACCGAAACGAACCTGGTCAATCTGCGCCGGGTGATTTATCTGACTATCATGAATGCCCTCAACTACGAGGAAGTTGTCCACAAGTTGCTGAAAGTTCAGTTAAATGAGGGCGAAGAGGTATGGTTTTGTCATTTGCTTGACTTCAGCGTGGCTTACAGGGCATTCTAGATCGAACTAGTCAACCATGGTCATCAAGTGTTGTTCCCAAGAGCGTTCGTACTCGACTTTCTATGGCCTCGTCAGCGAACGTTTCTGCAAGCTCAATCGCGTATGGAACGAGTCGTTTGAGAAAGCTTTTGAGACATATTACGACACAATTCATCGTTACGAAAACAAATCGTCTGCGTAACATTGCGCGTCTCTTTGGCCACCTCCTTGCGAATGATGCATCTCTTGGACTGTTTTTCAGGTGATCAAGATGGACGAGGATGATACGACAAGTTCAAGCCGGATCTTTGTCAAGATCATGATGCAGGAAGTCCCTGAGGGCATGGGTCTACCTACTCTCAAAGAACGTTTTTCGGACCCTGAGATCAAGGGACTGTGTACTGGGATGTTCCCGTTGGATAACCCAAAAAAACACGCGCTTCCCTATCAATTACTTTACAAGTGTCGGACTTGGTGCGCTTACTACGGAGAGCATCTCAAGGTGAGCCGAGCATTCAACGTTTGTTCATTACAGATCTGATGTGTTGTTCCCTAGAATACGCCTCGCCTGATTATGGTATGGTACAACGGCGGGCAATGTTAGAGGCCGAGTCGTCGTCTTCGGACAGTTCATCGGACGCGGACTCATCCTCTGAGGATTCTTTAACCGATTCCGATAGCGAATCGGATGCGTCAGGTGACTTTCGCGACCGGCGCTCGTATCGTCGTTCGTCGACCCCGCCGCGTCAATACAGGCGGGATTTGCCTCGTCGCGGACGAGGTGACAGTCGGACGCCGTCTCCACCGCCCCGTCACCGTCCGGACTCGCCACGGCGCAGACGCGATGATCGCCGGTCGGCATCTCCACCTCGCTCTCGCAGAGATGATGATCGGCGGCCCGACGGTCGAAGTGGTTACGGGCGTAATCGTCGCGAGTCACCACCCCCCGCCGGGCGGCATCGTCGGCGCAGTGACTCGGTCTCGAGGATGCCACCTCATGAGCGTTCGCGTTCTCCGCCACGCCGAGAGAGCGCACGGGACCGGGACCGTTTTCGTGATTATGACCGCAGAAGAGATGGTTCACGGGACAGATACAGGGACCGCCGGCGTTGATGATAAGAATTCTTGGGGAGTATCTGCTTTACGTGTTCACGTCGTGTCCTTATATGTCTACAACCGCATTCTCGAAAATCTTGCCCCATCTTCGGGCGTTCCTCCATTGTGTCATATAAGATACGTTCCGTAGGATGATTTTACCAAGGGTCTTAATTTGGCCTGTTTCTAAGACTCCCAAGGCATTGTCTTCGTTCCCCAAACTCCGGCAGGTCGTTGGTGGTGGCTCGGTGCCAGTAAGTATTTGAATGACTTGTCATGTCACATTGGGACGTATCCTGGTACCAAATGAGAACGCATTTATGACTTCGGGGCTACCGTATTCAAGTATAAAATGCCAAAACACGACATAAACGAGATGGAACGTCCTAAGTAATTTAGAGAACATGGTAACCTGAAATTGTGTTACAACTTTTGCTGACTCTGCAAATGCTCCGACAACAACTGCGTGATCTCCGTTTTACCTCGGTCCGACGCAACTTGGAAGGGGGTCCTACCCTGTTTATCCTCGAGATGCACATTCGCGCCATGCTCCAATAGTAACCGTGAACCTTTGACGCAGCCTTCGTGAGACGCCAGTGCAGCGGAGTTGCGTGGTCATCATCCAGTGCATCAACGTCTGCGCCATGCTCCAGTTGGCATCGCATGGTATCCAAAAACATATCCAAGGTATCGAAGGTGTCATCCAAGCCAACCAAGACTTGGTGTAGTGGTGTCCGACCCTTCTTGTTCCGTGCATGTATATTTGCACCCTGCTCGAGGATCAACTGTGCACCCTTGACGGATGCGTAATATGAAGCCATATGCAGCGGGGTCCAGTGGTCATAATTCTTTGCATCTGGGTCCGCACCTTGCTCGAGCAAAAATTTCACCACATCAAGACGACAGTTTTGAGTTCTCTCAGTCTGCCGGAACCACCAGCCCATTGTCCGATGCAGTGGTGTGTCGCCAGAACGATCCTGCGCATGGATGTCTGCATTGCGCTCAACCAGCGTGCGAGTAACACCGAGGAACCCATGACCCGCTGCCAGGTGCAATGGAGTCCGGTCCTCATAGCCCCGAACATCCACGTCCACGCAGTGCCTGAGAAGCAACTGTGCGACATCGGCGTGTCCCTCCTCCAACGCAGCGTGCAATGGAGTCCCGTATTTACCTCTGACGTTCATATCCTCTGGACGCTTTGAAATGAGGAAATCCACCAAGCCGCGGTATCCAAGTTCTGAAACGTAGTACAGGGCAGTTATATCGGGGCGCACGTTTCTCAAATGAACTTGGCGAATCCAGAACCAAACAGCAAAGTGTGATTTGTCTGCGTCGAGGAGATCATCAACCCCATCCCATATATGCGACAAAACACTCTCAAACTCCGCATGGTTGTCGAAATAGTAAGCAGCATACCGAGCTAGAGGAAAGTCCTCGATGCTGGCCTCATCGATTTGAGGGTCTAATCGAAGTAGGACACCGAGACAAGCCTGCGCCATGATTGTGTGCTGGCTCGAGGGGAATATGGTGATAACGGGAGGCATCCATGTTCGACGTGGCAAGGCGATCCGAAGTCAGGAATTCTTTGACAGAGAAATGCGAAAACTGGACCACACGCGAATCCTCGTACTTGCCCTTAATGACGGCGATCAAACTAGAACAGGCGGAAAGCACCACCTGTTCTTGGTCCTCCCACCGTAAAGCTTCGTTCAGCCTCGGAATCCCTTCCGATGTGTCGAAGTCAACCGCAAGGACCTCAGCTAGCTCCTCCACACGAAGTGGACGGACCGCGACAGTGAGGCACTGCAGGAGACGATGAGCGTGTACTCGATTTGACTTGGGGATCTCCTGCAGTATCCGCTCATATGTCGCATCCAACGTCTCTGGTAATTCTGCCAGAATTCGACGCACGCTGGCCGGGAGACAGTGACGCAGCGTTTCCAGTTGGCAGAATACCCAACGAAACCTGTGTGAAACCATCAGAAACTGGGACTCAACATATATAAACCCGTCCTCACATGCCATCGGCCCTGTCAGAGAGCACATCAATAACCACCTTCTTATCCTCCTCTCGCCATCTCCGCATGTTCTTGTCCGAGTAGACCACAGAGTTCACATAGTCGACGATGTCTTTCTTTTGTCCGCTCTGGTCATGCAGAGATACCCGATTCAATGTCAACGGTTCAAGGGAGGTCCGAATGTCGATCTCTGGACGACTTGTTATGCAAAGGTGCAAGTTTGGAAGGTTCAAGTTGACGAGTTTCTCGACAAGTTCCAGGACCTTGTCACGTGAGGACGGTATTCCAGTCGTGTTGGGGCATTCGTCAAGCGCGTCGAGAATAAGATAGATCGGGACTCCTGCTGAGAACCTGATCATGTCTTGGAGGCATTGGGTGAGGGCGCGGTCACTGGGTTGTCGGGAGCCAGACTGGTGGTTTGAATAACAGGAAGAGAGAATGTCGCAAAGAGAAGTAGATTGATGGCCGAGCTGAATGAGGAGGGAAGAAAGTAATGCGTGGGCATCCTGCTTTCCGGTGTCCTTGAAATCAAAGAAGAAGTAAGCGACGTAAGCTGAACCCGCGTCAACTACGCAGTCGAGATCCTGGATGATCGATGAACTAGAGGAAAGTCAACAATCCCGGCCAAATGAATTTGAGGTGTGACGAACCTGAGGACACTCTTCCCCGAGCCGGCTATAGAAATAATGGTCCATTAGCCAATGCGAAGAAGAGGGTAGAGGGGACGTACGTTTTCCGTAAATCCACAGTACTGAATTTGACTCCTTCCAATCCTTGAAGGTGTCACATGCAATGAACCATAGGGCGGTGCATTGGTGGCGAGCATCGCTTGCTGTGTTATAGTTTACAGATGGATCTGGGGGAGAGAGCCAGTTTCTGAGGTCCTTTCGTAGCTGACCCCCTGTGAGAGTAATTAAGACTCCATCGCCAGTCAGATGAGATAATTGGACGACGAACGCTTCTGGTCTCCTATGTCATCTGCGACTTGCTGTACCTTGTCACCGACACCTTGTACCTTGTTGTCGACGCCTTGTATCTTGTCGTTGACACCTTGTACCCTGTCATCGACTCTTTGAACATGGATGTCAACTTGTTGCACATCGCTGCCGACATCCTGCACCCTGTCGTCGACTTGCTGAATATGGTTGTCGACATCCTCCACCTCCTCATGGATCGCATGAGTGGCCTTTAGACCTTGTGCAGCCGCCATCCGGACTTCCTCTTGAGTCAGCCGATCCAGTCGAGCCAGCCCATCCTCGATGTCTGTCCTCCCCATCACCTTCTTCAAATATTTCTCTGAAAAAAAAAACGACAATCAGCAATCAGCAGTGTCGACCCATACAAGCGATCAGCTTACTCGCTCGGCTCTGACTAATTTCCCTTGTTGCGATGGCTAGGATTGAGAGTACTTCAATCATGATCTTCACGATCATGTCGGTCATCCCTGGCGTCGGTGGAACTTGGACATAGGTCTCAAGCCGTCGAAAGAAATTCTCAATGCGCTCAAATATGTTGATGAGCGCATCCTGGCTGTCAAAAACAGCTTTAGCTGCCTTAGAGAGCGCAGTGTCAGAGAAGTCGAGGCAATAGAATCAATGAGATACTCACTGAGAGAAGAACGCCTATCCCAGTGAAGATCACTCCAGCGGGGGGATACACCTATACAACGATGAATATCAGACCTTGAACTGTGCCACCCTGAACGCTCATATTACTGACCAGACCAAAAACCCGCACCGATAGCTTCGGAGAAGGAGTAGAGAACATTGACAGTCGGATTTCACCAGGTAGTTAACTTGTCACTGGCGCCACAAGTATTGTGAGATTCGCCGAACGCGGGGATTTGCTCCCGTAGGATAGTAAGGATGGCATCTGGAGAGTTGCAGGCTTGGAGTTTGGGAAGAAGTGGGTGGGATCGGAGTTCTTTCTTGGTCTTCTTCTTGTAGGCTTCTAGAGCATTGTCAAAGATAACTTGATAGTTTGAGGTCGCGGTGGGTGTCTGGGACATGGCATTCGTCGTGGGTGGACACTGGTGATAGTAGGGTAGTAGGGAACGATTCGGGAAGGGGATTGAGCGAAATTCCTTGGCCACTGGCAAGCCTCGCCCGACGGGACAGACGCCACAGGACGGGCGCGCGACATGCCACACAATCACCCTTGTTGTACTGGACAGTCTCTCTCTCTCTCCCTCGCGCCTTCACTTTCCCTTCGGGATCGCGAGCCCGTTTCGCACCTCAGACCCCTCTCGAAGTTACAAAGCGTCAGCGTGGAGTTACCTCCCGCACTATAGCAACAACAAGCAGACGTTTTCAGTTTCGTCCCAAATACGCCGAATACAATGGAATATACTGGGAAATCAAGTTAGACATCATCGATGAGTGCCCCTTGACAACGCTAGGACTAAGGGAGAGCCATAGTGAGGACGATGATGAGGGTGCTCTTGGAGGTCACTCCCTGTATATGTATGTCTTAGCAGTCCTCAATTGTACCCTACTACTCCTCTTCCCTCATTATGGAATAGAACAACATCACCTCGAATCCCCAATTTCTAACAGTTCAACGAGAACGGTCTGAAATTACTTCGTCCGCTCCCGACAGCAATTCTGACGCGTCAGGACTCTCGCGATCACTGCTCCCACTCGCCGCCCACTCGTCCCCGCCCGTCATCATAGGCGGGGTTCCCCTCGCAGCGAGTCAGACGACAGTCGGACGCCATCTCCACCACCCAGTCACCGGCAAGACTCGCGCCGGAGAAGCGATGTTGGGTGGATGCCTCGCCACCTCGCTCTCCCCTACACGATGACCGACGCGATGGCAGTCGCAGTGGTTATGGGGGTGATCATCGCGAGTCACGACCCCCCGGGGGTATTGTCGGCATAGTGACCTGGTCTCAAGGACTATAGCTCGTGGATGATACGAGCGTGAACGTGAGCGTTCTTCAGCCCGTCGAGAGACCGCACGGGACAGGGATAGAGACCGTTCTCGTGATTACGACTGCAGGAGAGATGGTTCACGGGACACATACCCTCCGCGTTTCGTGTCCACCTTGTGTCTTCAGCTTCTATCTAAGACATGTCCATTTCCCATTCTCATAGACCTTTCCCCAGCGTCAAATGCTCCTTACTCCTCCATTGTGTGAATACGAGACATGTTCCGTATGTAACTACTAAGGATTTCAAGCTGACCTCCGTCTTGCGACCTGCCCCCCGCTGCTGGCAAGTCCTTAGATGACTTGTATCGTCACGTTGGGACGTATCCTGGAACATGCACGAAAAGACAGCGGGGTTTAGGACTTGGGGGCTTCTGTCTTCAAGTATAAAATCCCAAACCATGACATAAAATGAGATAGAACGTCCTAAGTAGTCTAGAGAACATGCCAGTGGTAAGTAGTAACCTGAAGTTGTGTCACATGTTTTGCTGATTCTGCAAATGCTCCGACAACAACTGCGTGACCTCCGTTTTACGTTCCTGCAACGCAACTTGAAAGGGGGTCCTACCCTTTTTATCCTCGAGATGTACATTCGCGCCATGCTCCAATAGTAGCCGTGCACCTTTGACGCAGCCTTGGTGAGACGCTAGATGCAGCGGAGTCGCGTGGTCGTCATCCAGTGCATCAACATCCGCCCCACGTGCCAGTAAGCATCGCATGGTATCCAAACACGGATCCAAGGCACCGTGGGTGTCAGTCAAGGCGACTAGAATTCGGTGTAGCGGTGTCCGACCCTCCTCGGTCCGCGCATGGATATTTGCACCATGCTCGAGCATCAACTGTGCACCCTTGGCGGATCCGTAATATGAAGCCTCATGCAGCGGTGTCAAGTGGTGATCATTTTTTGCATCTGGGTCCGCACCATGCTCTAGCAAAAATTTCACCACATCAAGACGGCAGTCTTGATCTCTCTCAGACTGCGTGTACCAATTGACCATTGTCCGGTGTAGTGGTGTGTTGCCAAAACGATTCCGCGCATTTATGTCTGCATTGCGCTCAACCAGCGTGCGAGTAACACCGAGGAACCCATAACCTGCTGCCAGGTACAATGGAGTCCGGTCCTGATAGCCCCGAATATCCACGTCCACGCAGTGCCTGAGAAGCAACTGTGCGACTTCGGCGTGTCCCATCGCCAACGCCGCGTGCAATGGAGTGCCGGAACGGCCTCGGACGTTCATATCCTCTGGACGCTTTGAAATGAGGTAATCCACCAAGCCGAGGTATCCACCTTCCGAAACGTAGTACAGGGGAGTTGCATGCGGGCGCTCGTTGCTCCAACGGCCTAGGCGAATCCGGAACCATACAGCAAAGTGTGATTTGTCTGCGTCGAGGAGATCATCAACCCCATCCCAAATATGCGACAAAACCCCCTCAAACTCCGCATGGTCGCCGAAATGTTCGCCAGCATACAGAGCTAGAGGAAAGTCCTTGATGCTGGCTTCATCGATGTGGGGGTCTAATCGGAGTAGGACACTGAGACAAGCCTGCGCCATGATCGTGTGTGCCGGCTCGAGGATAATGTAATGATAACGGGAGGCATCCATGTTCGACGTGGCAAGGCGATCGGAAGTCAGGAATTCTTTGACCGAGAAATGCGAAAACTGGACCACACGCGAATCCTTGCCCTCGTCCTTGACAACGGAGATCAAACTAGAACAGGCGGAAAGCACCGCCTGTTCTTGGTCCTCCCACCGTAAAGCTTCGTTCAGCTTCGGAATCCCTTCCGATGTGTTGAAGTCAACCGTAAGGACCTCAGCTAGCTCCTCCACACGAAGTGGCCGAACCGCGACGGTGAGGCACTGAAGGAGACGGTGAGCATGTACTTGATTTGACTTGGGGATTTCCTGCAATATCCGCTCATATGTCGCATCCAACGTCTCCGGCAATTCCGCCAGAATTCGGCGCACGCTAGCTGGGAGACAGTGACGCAGTGTTTCCAGTTGGCAGTATACCCAACGAAACCTATGAAAGGCATCAGAAAGTGATTCTGAATGTATATCCGGTGTCCTTACATGCCATCAGCTTTCTTTGAGAGCACCTCAACGACCATATTCTTGTCCTCCTTTCGCCATCTCCGCAAGTTCTTGTCCGAGTAGACCACAGAGTTCACATAGTCAACAATGTCTTTCCTTTGTCCGCTCTGATCATGAAGGGATACCCGATTCGATGTCAACGGTTCAAAAGAGGTCCGAATGTCGATCTCCGGACGACTTGTTATGCACAGGTGCAAGTTTGGAAGGTTCAACTCGACGAGTTTCTCGACAAGTTCCAGGACCTTGTCACGTGAGGACGGGATTCCAGTCGTGTTGGGGCACTCGTCAAGCGCGTCGAGAATCAGATAGATCGGGACTCCTGCTGAAAATCTGATCATGTCTTGGAGACATTGTGTAAGAGCGCGGTCACTGGGTTGTCGGGAGCCAGATAGGTGGGTCGAATAACAGGTAGAGAGAATGTCGCACAGAGAAGCAGATTGATGGCTGAGCTGGACGAGGAGAGAAGAAAGTAATGCGTGGGCATCTTGCTTTCCAGTGTCCTTGAAATCAAAGAAGAAGTAAGCGACGTGGGCTGAACCCGTGCCAACGACGCAGTCGAGATCCTGGATGATCGATGAACTGGAGGAAGGTCAACAGTCCCGGCCAAACGATTTTGAGGTGTGACGAACCTGAGGACACTCTTTCCCGAACCGGCTATAAAAATAAAGGTCCATTAGCCAATGCGAAGAAGAGGGGGGAGGGGACGTACGTTTTCCGTAAATCCACAGTAATGAATTAGACACCTTCCAATCCTTGAAGGTGTCACATGCAATAAACCAGAGGGCGGTGCCTTCGTGGTGAGCATCGCTTGCAGTATTATAATTTACAGATGGATCCGGGGGGGAGAGCCAGTTTCTGAGGTCCTTTCGTAGCTGATCCCCTGTGAGTGTAGTTGAGCCTTCATGGCTAGTCAGACGAGGTTATTGGACAACGAACGCTTCTGGTCGCCTATGTCATCTGCGACTTGCTGTATCTTGTCGTTGACACCTTGTACCTCGTCACCGACTTGTTGAACATGGATATCAACTTGTCGCACATCGCTGCCGACACCTTGTACCTTGTCACCGACTCGTCGAACATGGATATCGACATGTTGCACATCGCTTCCGACACCCTGCACCCTGTCGTCGACTTGCCGAATATGGCCGTCGACACTCTTCACCTCATCATGGACCGCATGAGTGGCCTTCAGACCTTGCGCGGCTGCCATCCGGACTTCCTCTTGAGTCAGCCGTTCCAGTCGAGCCAGCCCATCCTCCATATCGGTCCTCCCGATCACCTTCTTTAAATACTTCTCTGAGCAACGATCAGTCGACAATAACGATTCATACAAGCGACCAGCTTACTCGCTCGGTTCTGACCAAACTCCTTTGTCGCGATGGCTAGGATTGAGAGCACTTCGGTCATGATCTTGACGATCATGTCGGTCATCCCTGGCGTTGGTGGGACTTGGACATAGGTCTCAAGGCGTCGAAAGAAATTCTCGATACGCTCAAATACGTCGATGAGCGCATCCTGGCTGGAAGAGACGGCCGTGGCCGCCTAAGGGAGTGGGTGTTCGAGTTGTCGAAGCAATGTGATTGAGAAGATACTCACTGAGAGGAGAACACCTATCCCGGTGAAGATCACTCCAGAGGGTGGGTATACCTGTGCAAGAACGAAGATCAGACCTTGAACTGGTAGACTTCAAACGCTCTTTTCTGACCAGACTAATACCCGCCCCGATAGCTTCGGAGAAGGCGTAGAGCACATTGATAGTCGGATTCAACCACTTGGTTAACCTGTCACTAGTACTACTAGTACTGTGAGATTGGCCGAACACGGGGATTTGCTCTCGTAGGACTGCAAGGACGGCATCGGGAGAATTGCAGGTTTGTAGTTTGGGAAGCAGTGGGTGGGATCGGAGATCTTTCTTTGTCTTCTTCTTGTAGGCTTCTAGGGCACTGTCGAAGATAGCTTGATAATTTGATGTTGAGGTGGCCGCTGTGGGTGTCTGGGACATAGCGTTCGTCGTGGAAGGGTGCTGGTAACAGTAAAGAGATTTTCAGGAAAAGGGATTGGACGAGGATTCCTTGCACCCGACGAGGACGTTTTAGTTGCGGGTGGCCTGGTCTGTGCGTTTTATACTTCACACAGCCCAGACCCGATATAGATGATAGACGCTCAGCCGTGGGTTTTCCCAGCAATTAATGATCGAAAGACATTTAACACAGCAGAGCCCAGTACTAGTACTGTCGGCGCTTGTGCTTGTACGACACATTACATAATACATTTTCTGACGGACAGTTGTGCCGTGCCGGTAGATTGCCCGCTCAGTCACGGAGCTGCTGTAGTGAGTACTAGTGACGCGCCGACCTGCAATGGATATCAC
>Ga0307512_10006114_pt1 | contig 12305 bp, 18 predicted proteins | sample 14_EM_MG_FD_200267 | JGI IMG/M metagenome (GOLD analysis project Ga0307512, IMG submission 200267) | Populus trichocarpa ectomycorrhiza microbial communities from riparian zone in the Pacific Northwest, United States - 14_EM | ecosystem: Host-associated > Plants > Roots > Unclassified | place... | reverse complement strand
CCAATATCGCCTGACTAGCCCCTGGCTCCGCGAAGAGCTCGTAGGCTTTTAAACTCCCCCTCCCCTTCCCGGTCTCTTTCCACACCTCCTTCCACAGCACTCTCTGCTGTTTTCTCCACTTCGGGCATCCCTTTAAGAGGTGCTCTCTTGTCAGCCTGGGGTGCAGGCACCACCAGCACTGGGGCGTCGGGCGGGATGTCATCCAGTGCAGGTATTCTCCTGTACGGCAGTGCCCTGTCTTCAGCTGGTAGAACCTCGAGGCAAGCCTCTTGGTGCTCCCAGCAAACGTGCTGTCTGGCCTCTGGCCTTTTGGCATTTTGTATTTCTTCGTAGTGGTCCGGCCCCCAGCCCACTCTCGTGCCTCTGTTCATTTCTTTTCTGAGATCTCCCATCCAATGTTGGCAAGGGATCTGGGGAGTGGCAGCGAGCAAGCCCCATCCAGCCATTCCACCCCTGGGGTGTCCGGCTCGTCCGCCGCGAGCTTGGCCCATTCGTCAGCCTTCTCATTTCCTTCCACGCCTGACACGTGCTGGACACCACCTGACCTCGATGGTGATATCTGGCGCTGCTCTCTGAAGCACTGCAATATGCTCTCTCGCTTCCAGCGCATATTTCTGTCCCGGTCCTGGTTGATTAGATGCCATCCTTCGGATTGCCGCCTGGGCGTCAGTGAATATGGTAATATGATCAGGAGCCGGGTCCCTTCTTGCCGCCGTCTTTACTGCGCGTGCTAGAGCTGCGCATTCTGCATCAAAAGCTTCCTGGTTAAACCCCATGTAGGTCTTGATATCTTCCCAGGTTTGGCCAGTTTTCCACGCTACCGCATATCCGGTAGCTTCATATCCCAACCTGGATCCGTCGGTGAACATAACAAACCCTGGTCTTTCTCTTTTGGGCTCCCTCTTTGCCTCCTCTCGTTCTTCCTGAATCAGTTCCGCATCGAAGGACTCCAGTTCCTCTAGCAGCACTGTCCGCTCTTTCTCATTCCAGCTGTACTTGAGGGCAGTAGACAGTCATTTTCCAATCGTTGTGTCAGCACTGACGATATTCCTAGCCATCTCCCCCTGCGGCAGGCTCAGGAGTCGTAGGGCAAAGCGGTGCTGTCGGTTCTCCAGCTGATTCGTCGCTGGTTTCAGTCCGGATTCCATTGAGAGAGCCCCTAGATTGGTCGTCCGGAAGCATCCTGTTGTTGCCCGGGCCTGATGGTTGATGAGCAGTTGCAGCTCATCCACCGGTCCCATTGTCCCTCGGATGTTGCCCCCCTTCCACCAAAGCTCTGACCCAAACATGGTGGCCGACTGGATGCAGGCCGCCATTATTTTCCTGCAGTTGGCTGCAGCAAGTGCCATCTGTCCCGTCAGCCACCGGAGGCGTATCATTGCTCTCTTTCCGTCCTGGAGTTTGGTGTTGTGGTGGGTCCCCAGGGTAAGCTGCGAGACAAGCCAGATTCCGAGCCACCTTGTCGCTTCCTTGTTAAATGGGACTTCGTTGTCCCCCACTCTCACCTTGGTCTTTGCCTCCATGCCTTTCTTCTTCCTCCAGACCATGGCTGCCTCTGTATTCCCCTGATCGAATGCCACTCCATTGTTCCTTCCCCATTCCATGGCCGCCGCTGCTGCCTCTCACAACTTCTCAGCCACTTCCCCTTCATTCCTTCCTTTTGCCCACCATCCAATATCATCCACAAAGGACAGTCCACTGACGCCTGGGGCTGCCTTTTCCACTACGTCGAAGATTCCCGACAAGTATGTGACAAACAGGATGGATGCCACCGGGGAACCCTGTGGGACTCTGGTGTCCACTGCGTTGGACTCTCCCGCTTCACAATCTAGCACAAGTTTGACCCATCAGTCCGACATGAAACTCATCGTTCAGCGGATGAGATCTGCCTCCAGTCCCAGCTCCTCCATTCGCTTGCCCAGAAGAGCCTTGTTGACATTGTTGAATGCCGATTTGACATCCACGAATAGGGCGCCGGTGACCTTCCTCTCACTCCATGCCTTCTGCGTGCAATTCATCAAGATTGCCGCTGCATCCACACATGACTGGCACTTTCTGCACCTGAACTGACCCTCGTGTAGCCCTCGCTTTCGCTCCAAGTGGTCCACAATCAGGTGGGCTGCCATTCGTTCCAGCAGCTTGCTGATGACGTCAAGTAATGATATTACTCTGTAGGATCGCACCTTCGAGTAGTCTGGCTTTCCGCACTTGGGAATGACCACTGCTTTTGCGGTCTTCCATATTCCCGGGTGAAATTCAAGCCGGATACATGCCCGAACCAGCTGGGTTATCTGCTGTTCGTCCCGCTGCGAGACCACCTTGACGATACCTGCCGAAATCCGGTTATCTCCTGGGGCCAAGGTGTTGGCTACCCCCCTCAAGAGTGATCCGACCAATTGAGCATCAACCCTCTCAAAGTCCTTACCCCCTTGTGCCGGTTTGAAGTTTCCTGGTAGCTCCGGTGGAAAGTATGCCTGAAGAATCGCCTTCTCCCACTCGTGGTGGCCTTCCGCAATGGACCCGTCTTCCCGGACCAGTGCCTGGTCAGTTTTCTCAATACGGGGTACTGTGTACCTCGCCACTGTCCATACCTTGTTCCCATCTGCCTCCATTAGAAACCCGTTCAAGCAGTCTCTCTTTGCCTTCCGTATTGCTCACCGGAATTCCCATCTTGCCACCTTCACTCGCGAGATTCCAGCCACCCTCCACTTCCTCCTTACCCTTCCCAGATCCTTTCTCAGCTCCCTGAGGTCCGCATTCCACCACGGCTTTGACCGCAAGTACCACCTCTTCTTGCTGGCATATTCATCCAATGTCACGGTCATCGCCTCCCTCAGCGCCCCGCCGCTTTCACCACATCCTTGGTTGCGCCGTCGTCAGATAGGATTGGGCTCCGGCCCACCACGCCCACGTAGCAATCCCTCGCCTTTGCCCTCCTTTCTGCCACCATTTTCTTTTCCTCCTCCTTGCTTTCTTTTGTGGGATCCCATCCGCTAATGTCCCATCCTGTCATTTCTGCGCTTGTGTCAGCCATTGGGTGGGGGTTTCCCAGCACCTCCCACGCGATAACCTCGTGGTCTGACCTGGTCGCCTCTTCGCCAAGCAGGCACCAGTTCAGCTCCACGTTCGGTGAGGATAGGGTGAGGTCGATAACTGCGTGGTTCATCGCCCCTGGTCCCATCCTTGTGGCTTTCTCTATGTTCCACACGAACAGGTCCTCCTCTTCAATCAGCCGTTCCCAGAAGATGTTGTTTCTTTTTCGTGTCGCCCTGGGATTCCACAACTTGCTGTGGCCTTTCATATCTCCGGCAATGATCACCCTCCGTTGCTTGGTGATCTTGCCCCACCGGGTCCTTTGTGCTGGCCGGTTGCCCTCACTGCCATCATGTTGGTCATATACATTGGTGATGACGATTGCATTTCCTCCCGGGGGAACAACCTCCACCACCTGAACATAGTTCTCACACTCCCATGTCAACTCTTTCAACTCTGTCACCTGGCACCTTGATGCACGGTTGACTGCTATCCAGCACTTCGCTGCCGTGCCCTCCTCCCCTCTGATGAAGGTGAAGCTGGGGTGAGAGTGTGTGCCATCCTTCTCTTTCTCTCCTCTTGGTTCCTGAATGAGGACCAGATCCGCTCCTTTCCTCACTGCTGTCTCCAATACCACCTCCACCACCTGACCTCCCCTGGCGCAGTTATGCTGTAGTGCCAGCAGCCTCTGGGTAGCTGGTTGGGCCGACATCAGACGGCCACGGGTTGGGCGGTGCCACTTGATTCCGCTTCCATAACTCCTTCCATCTCATTAGGTTCCCCGGTCTGGTCCACTGCTGGGACAGGAGGGAAAAACGGTCGTCGTGCGGGCCGCTTCTTCGGATGCTGTTCTCTGGTCTAGTTGGCCTCCAGGGCCCTCTGCTGCCGCTGCTGCTGCTCATGGTGGGGATGAGCTGTCTCCGCTTGCTGGATCCAGATTGCTCTCCCAATCATGGCCCCACGGGCGATTCCGATAGCCTCATTCCTCGCCCTGCACCTTCCATCCTGGGCTGGATGTACGCCGCCACAGTTTGGGCACTTCATCCCCACATGGGGGCAGACTCGTCCTACCACGGCACAGGTCACGACCTCACATCGGTGCCCCGCCGTGAAGTGGTTTCTAGAGCAAATCGGACACGCCGCCGCCACCTTGCGGCATTGGAACTCCCAATGGCCCCTTGCAGAGCAGCTTCCGCACAGGGTATCCAACTTGTCGGGGATAAAGGGGTGGGCCCTGAACTTGTTGCCTGCCACCCACATTTCCAACAGCAGCTTGTGTCCTGCCGTCTTGTTTGGGACTTTGAACACCACCGACGCCCCATCACTGGACAGCTTCCCCCACTGGTAGTGTTCCTTGATCACCCGCTTTGCCCTCATCCACCTCATTGAGAATGGTGGGATGACGACACCTTCGTTCTCTGCCTCGATTTGCAGGCGGAGGTCCTCAAGGCCCTCTGGGTGCCAGTACCGCTCATAGGCTACCAGGATCTTCAACTCCACCCAGGACTCATTGGCAATCACATTGATGATCCCTCTGTCCACCTTCCACGCCGCTTCAATTATCTCCTTCTTGAAGCGAAGGAGCATTGCTGCCAAGGCCCCCTCCCGTGACATCGTCGACAGACGATCTCAGTACAAGATCATCCCCTGAGTTGTCCGGATGTGGGGGGGGGCCACTTTGCTCAAGGCGATGTTGACATGCGCTACCACTACTGATGCCATGGCTGGGCGTAATTGTGACCGCCCCTGCCGCCCGCTCGAAGACGATTATCCTCTCATCCCAAGACAAGGAACACTTGATGGGCTTGAGTCCTGATGCCTCTTTTGCTGTCTTACCATTACGGCCAACCTTCTGGAACTGGCTGGTCTGTGGTAGTGCCGCCGCTTCTTCTGCTCGCTGTTCCCAGCTTGATACCAGGGGTGTTACACCCGAATATTCCACAGAGTACGTAGATTATCTAGACTACATAGCGACAGGGTAGTAGGTAGAACAGCGGGTGACGGATGATGGATCGAGAGTCTAGGCCGGAGATAAAGGAAGCGGGGGTTAGAAGCTCGGGGCCGGAAGATCGAACCTTGCGGGGGGAGATCGGACCTTGCGGGGCCCGGACCAGAGTTCCCCAAGGTGGGTGCAAACGAGTTGAGGGAATATGGCCGAACTAGTCTCCTTGCGGGGAGAGGACGTGTACGCAGAGAGTCTGGGTCCTTGCGGGGACCGGCTTAGATCGTTGCGGGGGGAGCCACGTACGAAGTCTAGACGCCAGTTCTCCGCTCAGGCGCATAAGACAACTCATCTCCCTTATCTACACCCAGGCCAGAACCAATGATGAGTCCGCCCACGGGGTCTATGCACCTCGGGGGAATCCAAACACGAGTCACCACTTCTCACGCCGAGTCATCGGATCTCACGACGGCTCTTTCTCTACAAAAAGAAAGAGCATTTCTCACCTCACCGCAAGAAATCAGCACGAACATCACTCACAACACTACCGAACCAAACCCACCGAAACCACACACAAGATCTAAGATTATTCCCTTGTGAATTATCGAAAGTAGCCTGATTACCTTTGATTCTCCCCACACTCCGGTTACGCGATAACCCCAGTGTCACACTATAATCTTGATCTCAAAATCACCCTACTTTATGCCCTCATTTGAACAAGATCACTTCTTCCTGCTCGACTTGAGCACAATCCTCGAGCCCCAGACGAGCTACCAATTGGACTATAGCTTCGGCTCGATCGACGAGGAAATAACAACCGCCGCACGAAAAGAAAACGAGTGGAACGAGCACGACAACGAACTGGCCCAAGTCGAACTCGACGACATTACGCCCTGGCATTGGTATACCCAATACTGGTCCACTTGCGCCCTGCTTCGACAAAGCGCCAATCTCAACGGACTCGAATTCCGAGAAATCTGCGACTACGAGTTCCAAGACGACGAAACCATTTACACTGGACACTTTCTCGACCTCTACTAAACCTACGAAATGACGTCTACCGACTTTAACATGCTCCGGCTGGAGGCCCCCCAAGATCTGTGCCAGATCACCGACGGAACCCCGGTTCCGGATCAAGCGGTAGAAGTGGCCAACCCAGCCATCTGGCTCCGAAGCATGGTGCGACAACAACGACAGGCCGAGAATGACGGACGACAGCTCACTCAGCTGTACGGCAATACGATCGACCGAACCGATCAGCGAATGCGTCAAATCGAAGAGGCCTACCAAACACTGCTACAAGGAACACAGTACCTATATGACCGAGTCAATGCTAACGAGGAAATAGCCGAAGCATGGGTCCGCAGCGAACTAGCGAACGCCGCGAACGCCTACCAGACCCTCGTGCAGAACGTTTGGCAGGCCATCCTAGAACGAACCAAGGAAGATAACCAGCGACAGATATGCCAGGCCACACAGCTCACCCGTGTAAACGACGCCTTGGCCTTTCTAGCGGAAGCCAACACGGCCTGGAGCCAACATCTACTCACCTTCCAAGGTAACGTAGAGTTATGGGCTGCTGACCACCAAAGGAAAGTCAACAGGATGGAAGAAGAATTGCGGCAAGCCAGGGACGAAATCCGACGGATAGCTACCCGGATACCTCTCCCAGGGTCCCCAACCACAAGGCTCCCGTCGCCGGAACCCCCGCATGACTGGCGAAGCCCCATAAGGCAGCCCAGCACCAGCATAGCCACCGCACCCCTGCCGCTCCCGGCTTTGCGAAGCCCCCTCTGGCTCACCCCTGCCCTGCCTACCAGAAGGCTGCGACGACCGGCGATCTCAGCAGAAGGCCCGCCAACGCCGCCTCGACCCATGACACCGGAAATGCGGCAGCGCCTGGAGGAACTCAGACGTCTCGTGTCTCCAAGGCCGCCCGCACTCGACCCCGCGGCGGGACGAGGAGGAAACCCTCCCTCAACACCCCCTGGATCATCGGCAGGGCCACCCTCAGGTCCACCGTCCGAACCACCGCGCCCGCCGTTCCGGCACTACCCCTCCCCATCGCCACCCAGAAATCCCGCGCCTGCCATCACTACGCAGGACCTTATACGATTGGTGGCGGAAGGGGTAGAAAGAGCCAGACAAGAAAGGCAACCTTCAGAAAGAGCCCAGGTACGCACCTCAAGGCTCAAGATGGAAAATCCCGAGAAATTCGACAGGAAAAGCTCGTCCACCTTCAACCAATGGTGGGAATCGGTCACGATGTACCTAGGTTTCTACCCGGAAACGATCGACAGTCAGAAAATCGCTTGGGTCGGAACCCTTTTATCCGACACTGCACTGGTCTGGCACCTCCACCGGTACCGCGAGCTGGGGGAAACCGACACTTGGGTTAACTACACGGCGGCAATCCAAGCAGAGTACCGAAATGAGCGAGAGGCGGCGGACGCCCAACTCAAGCTAGGGCAGCTCAATATCAGGGATCCATCCGAGCCTACCTAACGGAGTTTCGAGCGCTCAACAACTTCGCACGGGCCACCGGGAAAGCGCTAAGGGAAAAAGTGGACCTAGCTATGCCGGACGCAGTGCTGGATAAGCGATTCGCCCATTACCTCGAGGACTTTGCGGACGACGAAGGCTTCCTACAAGCCACCCACCAGGCCGGGCTACAGGTGAAAAAGAAGAAAGCCCTAAAAACGGCCAAGGAAGCGATGCGCGCCGGACCCGACCCAGCAAAAAAGGAAGAGGGAGGAAGATCCAAACGACGCCCCGACCGCCAAACAGCAGAAGGTAGCCGCCGGGGAAGAAATGATCACGGACCTACCACTATGGGAAGACTCCGAGGACTTGGATTTTTAAGAGGTTCTCTCACGGCGCCAGAGAGAACACCCAGACAGAAATGCGGCGCCGCCAAGCGAAAAACAACAGCACCGGGGAATGATACCCCGGACAACAAGAGACGGCGAGGAAACAATCGACCAGTCATCACGATGCTGTTACACTGTCACGAGACAAGCCACCCGGTGCGGGTCCTCCTGGACACGGGATGCTCGATTGGCCTGATAAACCAGCAAACGGTCAAACGCTTGCGGCTGGCGAAACGACCCCACAAAAACCCGCGAACCATCGAAAACTTCACGGGGGAAACCGTCAAGAACGCAGGACAACATCAAACAGAGCCCCTGCGACTGCAGCACCAGAAGCACTTCTCAACCGAAAAATTCGAGATATCCCCGACGGAAAAGGATGTGGACATATTTCTACCGTTCAGCTGGATAGAACGGCACCCACCCCAAGGGGCGTGGACCCAGGACGAAATACGGTTCAACAGTGTAACCTGCCTGGAAACGTGCACCAAATACGAAACTGATAACTTCTCCTTAAGCTGGGACGACTCAGTATTGATGGACGGAAACACCCGGGTCATAGGACACGTATCAACGGCAACAAACGAAACCCCCTGGATGCCGTGCCACTGGAATTTCAGCAATATCTGGGCATTATGGGGACGGAGGCCGCCGACAAACTCCCGGAACATCGGCCATACAACTGCAAAATCGACCTAAAGAAGGACGCGACCGCACCTTGGGGACCGATCTACCCACTCTCCGAAGTAGAGCTCCAGACGCTCCGGGAATGGCTAAAAGAAATGGAAAAAACGGGAAAAATAAAAAGATCTACGTCCCCGGCAGGCTCTCCGATCCTATTCGTTCCGAAACCCAACGGACGAGGTCTGCGGCTGTACGTCGACTACAGGCGATTAAACGCTGTCACGATCCCGAATAGGTACCCCCTCCCGCTGATGCAGGAGTTGCAGGACAGAGTACAGGGCGCCCAGTGGTTCTCCAAGCTAGATCTAAAGAATGGATTCAATCTTATAAGAATAAGGGAGGGCGACGAATGGAAAACAGCGTTCCGCACCCGATACGGACTCTATGAATTCCAGGTGATGCCGTTCGGACTCACCAACGCCCCATCAACCTTTCAACATATGATGAACCACGTCTTATCCGACTTACTGGATGTGGGAGTATTGGCTTACATGGACGACATCCTGGTATACAGCAAAACGGAAGATGATCACAACTGACTCGTCAAGGAAGTCCTAAAGAGGCTGCAGGATAACGGGCTGGCCGTCTCCCCCGAGAAATGCGTATGGAAGGCGGAGGAAGTGGAATTTCTGGGATACGTCATTGGCCGAAACGGGACCCAAATGAGCCAGAATAAGGTAAAAGCGGTGCTATCGTGGCCGCAGCCAACGTCACTCACGGAAACCCAGTCATTCCTAGGCTTTGCCAACTTCTACCAACGCTTCATCCAAAACTACTCCCAGCTAGCGAGACCACTCATGGAACTAACCAAGAAAACGGAAAAATGGTCCTGGAACAGGGAAGCAGGAGAAGCATTCGAAAAGCTGAAGCAACGGTTCACTACGGCTCCCATACTGGCCCACTTCGACCCAGCGAAGCCAGTTATCCTCGAAACAGACACGTCGGACTTTGCAATTGGAGCAGTTCTGTCGCAACCAGACGAGGAGAATCGTCTCCACCCGATAGCGTTCCACTCAAGGAAGTTCACGCCAGCCGAAATAAACTACGAAATTCACAACAAAGAACTCTTGGCCATAGTGGACGCATTCAAACACTGGAGACAGTACTGCGAAGGAGCAACTCACCAAGTCCAAGTCTTTTCGGACCACCAAAACTTGGAATACTTCACCACGACAAAGGTGCTCAACAGACGGCAGGCCCGCTGGGCTCAAGAACTGGCGGGAATAGACTTCAAAATCTACTACCGGCCAGGGGCCCAGAATGGAAAACCAGACGCACTGTCCAGGCGTTCGGAGTACCGCCCTGCAAAGGGTGGGATAGAAAAACAGCCAATAACCTCGGTTTTGGGGAAAAACCACTTCGAGGAACGTCTAACGAGATCGTTCATCGCCTCCTCAGCACCGCTGGCATCACTCGCCGAAAGAAGATGGTCGCAGGAATTTCGGGCAAAAGTCAAGGAAGAAGGAAAGAAGGACGAAGCCTACGAACAGGCAAAGAAACAGGAAGTGGCAACGGAGGAAGCGTTGCCGAAAGACTGAAAGGTCAAGGAACTGAGTTGCAAAGATGACCTACTGTACCGACGGAACCTGCTTTGGGTACCGGAAGGACTGGTGCAGAGGATTATGAAATCGGAACACGACACGAAGGTGGCAGGACACATGTGTCAGGATAAGACCATCGAACTGATCCGGCGAAACTTTTGGTGGCCAAAAATGAAAGAACGAATCATCGACTTCGTCAGAAGCTGCCCCGAATGCAAACAAAACAAGGCGTCCCGACACCCACCCTATGGGCTGACCTCCCCGCTGGAATTGCCGCACGCCCCATGGCAGTCCATAGCGATGGACTTCATCACGGAACTCCCAATCTCGGACGAATGTGACTAGCTGTGGGTAGTCAGCGATCGATTTACCAAGATGGCGCACTTTCTCCCACTGAGAAAGGAAGGAAAATCCGCGGCAGACTTGGCCGTCATCTTCGCCCGAGAAATATGGAAGTATCACGGTCTCCCCACTGATATTGTGTCAGACCGAGACTCCAGGTTCACCTCGGACACCCGGAAGGAGTTCCTACGACTCTCGGGAATCCGGCCCCGAATGTCAACCGCCTTCCACCCACAGACCGACGGCCAAACAGAACAGCTCAACCAGACGATCGAAGCCTACCTTCGGGCGTTCGTCGGCAAGGAACAAGACGACTGGGTACGCCTGTTACCGATGGCCGAGTTTGCCTACAACAACTCGACCACCACAGGAAATGGTATGTCTCCGTTCTACACTAACTATGGCTTCCACCCGGCCACCATGGACCCCGCGTCAACGGAACCCCTCAACCCAGCAAGCCAAGTCTACGCCCACTGGATGAGCACTGTGCACGACGAGTCCCGAAAAGGGCTAGAAGATGCTCAGGAACGGATGTGTCGATACACTGACCAGGCGCGAAAGGAACCCACAGCATACCAGGTAGGAGACTTGGTAATGCTCAGCGGCCGCAACATCAAAACGCGCCGCCCATCAAGGAAACTGGACCACAAGAATCATGCTCCCTTCCAGATCGAGAAAATCATCTCCCCCCTCGCGGTACGACTGACGCTACCCAGGAAATGGAAAATCCACAACGTTTTCCATGTGTCCTTACTCGAACACTACCGAACCAGCGAACACCGAGCCCCGCCGGACCCTTCGAAGGTACTCTGAGAAGCGGACGATATCGAACAATCGGAGGAATACGACGTGGAAGAAGTTATGTCCTCGGTCGAGCGCGGCCGGGGAAACAACAAACGGATTCTTTACCTCGTCAAATGGCTCGACTATTCGTAACCTAAAGATTGGATGGAAGAACCATTAGACAACTTTTCAGTAGGAGGTCTGGAGAAGCTCCAAGAGTTTCACCGACGAAATCCAGACGCGCCGAGGGACTACCGGCTATCCGAATAGCTTTACCGGCTGAGCGGCAGAGAGTCCGGCGGTAGGGGGTGTAGCAGAGGAGGCCTACGTCCCAAAAACCATCACGCCGAAATATCGAACCCGAACGACCGGAAGCCGTAGGTGTTCGGTATGACACACCTCTGTCTGAACACTTGCGAGGGAACAGCCCGGGCACGAACCCTAAGTCGCGAAAGTCACTCGTTGAATGTGGAAAAGGATCGGAAAAACATCATATGCTTCCGGCCGCGGGCGAGCGATATGTCTCGGAAAAAGATCACCCAAAAGTTATATGACAGAGTACCAACATTTGCAAAGCCAGGCGGGCGCATCAGACATCAAACACCTCTGTGTGCACACCATTGGCTCGTTCGGCTTGTTCGGGCTTGGTCACTCCTTCCATGTGCCAAGTTCACTGAACCGCGACCCGTCACGTTTTGCAATACTCCGACAGTAGGATCTCGGACCGGTGAGAAGACCACCCAGATCTGAGGGCTGGTTGAGCGCATCCAGTAGAGGTGCTACGACAGGGGCGCAAGTTTTTCCCGTAAGAGGGTTTTCTCGCGTGACTTAGCTCAACCAGAGGGCTGCAGGGGAGGAGGACTGCAGTCCGTGACGCTAACCGAAACTCGGCGTTGAAAGAATCTCATGATCAAAAGAAAGAGGCGGGCTACTCAAAAAATATGTTAGCACTCGAGGACGAGGCTAGGGGAGAGGGGAGGTAGTGTATATTCCACAGAGTACGTAGAGTATCTAGACTACATAGCGACAGGGTAGTAGGTAGAACAGCGGGTGACGGATGATGGATCGAGAGTCTAGGCCGGAGATAAAGGAAGCGGGGGTTAGAAGCTC
>Ga0307512_10006113_pt1 | contig 12307 bp, 16 predicted proteins | sample 14_EM_MG_FD_200267 | JGI IMG/M metagenome (GOLD analysis project Ga0307512, IMG submission 200267) | Populus trichocarpa ectomycorrhiza microbial communities from riparian zone in the Pacific Northwest, United States - 14_EM | ecosystem: Host-associated > Plants > Roots > Unclassified | place... | reverse complement strand
GGTAATGTTACGGCTGTGCGGGGGGAGCCATGGTAGATGCAAATTCGTGAGGGGGGGCGTTAAACCGTAGTGATCCCATCGTGCTCTGTGCCGTACTCGCGTGCTGTCTTCCGTCCCGAGGGTTTGCTATTCAACACGCCACGTGACGTGCAACAGCGTGCTGTCCTTGGAGCCGCAGTGACGCCAGGGGAGAGCCCGATCAAGCTAGACCTACCAAGAGGAAGATCTTCTGTTCGGTCGTTATGTATTTGCACGCGACCTATCTATCTAGGTCATGGCCGTTGCAGGGTTTCCGATGTATGCGGTTCGAGTGACGGAGTCAGGCCAATGTGTTTAATGGCGTAAGACATCTTCGAGGAAACCCGAATGAGCCTAAAAAAGCTGAGGGAGGCAGGTGGTTTCTTCGTACACTGGCCATCAAGGAGGTTCGTCAGTCACACTTCCACGGTGCCTGTGGCGCCTTTGCGCCAAAGAGGATAGACATGAGGTTGTAGACGCGCTCGATAGCGGGGCGTAAGTAGGCCGTGAGCCATCGAGACGCAGAGTCAAGTGTGGCTGAGTTTGCAACGCCCATTGGATGGCGACGGTCTATGTGCACCGAGTCCGCTTTCGGGGATCCTATTGGCCCATACCTACGCGGCCGATGATGGTGATTCATTCATCGCATATTGTTGACGTACGCGGCTGGGTGTGCTGTGTTTCTCCGCTTCCGCGACGGACCGAGTGAGCAATTCGCCCCAACACACACCACCCCGCTACACCATGTCCCTCGGCTTCAGCGTCGGCGACATCATCATGGTGAGCAGGCTTGCGTTCGACCTGTACAACAGGTGGGCGCCGTCGGTGCGGCACGCACCGCAGGACTTCGAGCTGCTCATCAAGGAGCTCGGGACGCTGCGGCTGACGTTCGAGATCCTCGAGGACGAGCTGCGGCCGGGCTCCTCGCTGTCGCAGCCCGGCCGCGTCGAGACGCTCCGCCAGACCGTCGACCGCGTCAAGGAGACGCTGCTGGAGCTCGAGAAGTTCTCGAAGCGGAACATCGGTCTCGCCGACGGCGACAAGCGCAGGCGCGACTGGAAGCGCTGGTGGAGCGGCATCAAGTGGGCTCTCCAGGCCGCCGACCTCGACGCTATCCGGAACAAGGTCTCCACCCCCAAAGCCCAGTGCGTCGCGGAGGCGGAGTGGCGTTGACCGGCGGATCGCAGCTTACCTATCACAACGGCGTGCTCAATCTGCTACTCTCGTTCGCGACAAAGTAACGTGATCCGGCCTCCGCGCGCCCGCCGATACTAAGTGTATGCGCAGCTCTTCGCTCCAGAACCTCCAGGCGGCCGCGCAGAAGATCGACCATGCTGTCAGCGACATCAAGTCCCACCTTGTGACTAACCACCTCCAGGCTGCCGCTGCGCCGCCAGTCATCTCGCACTACTCCGGGTCCGGCCCGGCCGACGACCCCGCAGCCAAATTGACGCTGAGCCAGAGATTGTGAGCGGGGAAACTCCGTGAAGGTGGTGGATGCACCCGACCAACTGACAGCGACAGGATGGAGAACGCCGAGGTGCATCAGAGCTGGACGGAAATCGGCATCGACGATTGGATAGGCGCGGGCCGGTGGTGGCTGATGAAAGTGGGGCCGCCCCTCCGTCAAGACTCGAGGGCAACGGCCGTGTTGACCTCGCCAGGCGCAGATGGAACCGCAGCCATCCGGCGGAGTGGTCCCGCGACTTCGATACCTGTGCTTCGTGAAGGCGTCCTGGATCCTGATCGACATCATCGTGCGACATCCGCAGTACAATCTGCTGCGGCCGTCTCTGCGATACGACATCGAGATTCTCACCCAGGCTAGTCCGCGATGTACCCGGCGTTCGACTCGGACTTGAGGCGGCTAAACGGATCAGCAGGCCATCAACGGCGAGCTCTCAGGGTACAAGCCTGCGTCTCCCTCTCTACCGGAGCCGAACCTGCCCAGCCTCGAAGACCTGGATGCAGCCGACTATCGGATCTGGGAGATGCCCGGAAAGGGCCCGACGCCGAAGCCTCAAAAGCACCCCGGCGCCTGGTCCGCGGCCGACGGGGAGATCTTCTTCCAGAAGTAAGCCGTGTGTCGTTCGTGCTCAGGTTCATTGCATTTGCTGACTCGCAGGTCGCTGCAGGTTCGTCAGGTACCGGCTGGCGCATTACACGGAGCCGGTCAGTTGTCTGTTCCTCATGCTCGCCAACAGGCAGCACAGCCAAATGCGGCTGGTGCTCTACGACCAGCGCTGGGACACGCTCCAAGAATTCTCGGGTAAGGCGATGCGTTCCCGGAAGAAGCACCGCTTCCCTCTAATGCCGAGCACAGTGCGAGATTGGGAGAAGGAGTATCTCAGCGGCGCCCCCCAGCAGTCCGACCAGCAGGTGCTGCAAGCGGAGAGCGCGATCGAGACCGCCAGCGTCCAGTTCACCGACAGCATCGAGCCCCCCCACGGTGCGTGCATCCACAGCTGATGGAAGCGGAACTCGCTGACGAAGGAGCAAGACAAGGAGGTGCTTAGGCTGATGCTGCAGGCGTCCGTCCTGTGGCAGCTATATTTCGATCCGACGACCGGCGTCGGCACGATTCACCGGCTGTACATGCTGCTTGTCTCGAGCCAGCACCGCCACCAAGAGCTGACGCGGCACCTGCTGCGCCAAAGACCACTCCACGGATTCGGTGCCCGCAAAGACGCGCTGTCGGCGCAAGCAGCCCGTCTGTGCGCCGCGCTACTGTGTCAGGAGCCCGAAGCCGGTGCCCGGGATTTGGCGAGCTTCCCGCCGCTCAGCGACGGCAGCCGTCGCCGGGTTCTCCACCGCCCGCTGGGCGACCCGTACCCGTTCCAGCAGGAGGTGTTCCTCCTCCTGTACTGGGCCAGATGCACCAGCGACGAGATTCACCGACTGCTCATCTCGTCCCCCCACCCGTCGAGAAGCGCCGTCCTCCACGAGGTCGACATCACCGTCGCTGTCGCGCTCAGACAGGCCCACGCCGGCCGCAGCTGGAGGTGGAGCCGCGAGGAGGCCGTCAGCTACCTCTACAACCAGAGTCCCGCGAGCTTCCGCGTCATCGGGTGAGCGTCACCAGTTCGGTCCGTCGAGTTTCGGTGGCGAGTCTCCGCAGAACGGATTTTCTTTCTTTTTTTACTCTTCCGTGTGCATGTGCGTGTGCGGTGTATCGAGGCGGAATTCGAGTTATGTCGGTGATCTCGCGCGTCCGACGATGAGTGACATATGCCCAGCCGTCGCCACCGTGCGGCAGAACAGAGAGCACGAACCGTACGGAAGTAGAAAATGTAGCTGTCCCCTCGTCCGTAGCGCTCCGGCCAGCTAGTGCGACCGGCGCGGGGGGCTTGAAAGTTGACATGTAGCAGCCGCGAGCTGGGCAGCTTCCTAAGTCGGCGGCCCCGCGCGGCTACAACTGGGCTGAGCCGGGCGGTGGCAGCTGTGCTGACGGAGGCAGCAAGAGCCTCCATTGACTGGGCGGCGCAGAACGGAGTGGCATTCGACCATGGCAAAACAGAGGCGGCGATCTTTCAGCGAAGGAAAGTAACATCCCCTACGGCTACAGTGACGGTCGGCAACAACGCCATCCCATTTAACAAAGCGGCAACTCGGTGGCTCGGGATATGGCTGGACTCACAGCTCACGCTGAAGGAGCACCACGCCGTACGACTCAAGAACGGAAGGAACGCCATGACGCGGCTACGTAGGCTCACAGGACAGGTAGGCCTGTCGCCCGCCAACAGCAGGAAAGTGATGACAGCATGCATCCAGTCAGATGCCATGTTCGGAGCGGAGTTGTGGTGGAAGGGCGACCATGTCCCACGCACCATTGGGCGGGCGGACGAACTCCAGCTGCTAGTCAACCAGGAAGCTCGGGCGGCTACAGGGTGCTTCCGGACAACCAACCTGGGAGCACTCTCGATGGAGTCTGGCCTCCGGGCAGCAACAGTGCAACTGGAGAACAGGCAGCCGCGGTTCGGGCTACGGCTGCTGAGCTTACCACTGGGAGACCAAGCAAGAGGGGTAGTGGGTGCGCCGACCGAGATTGGGCGACAGCTCACAAACGCCCTAGCCTACGCGGGAGCAATGGAGAGCACAGTGCTGCTTGAGGAACCCGAAACCGTCGATGCAGCATTAAGCAGCGAGGATGGAGGCGGAGAAGGTGCGGCCAGGACTCACCATGTATATGGATGGGTCGCGGATGGAGGATGGAGCGGCTGGCTATGCAGTGGTGTGGAAGGGGGAATCCTGGGCAGGCATCGAAACTCATATAGGTTACAACCGGGAGGCCTACGACGCGGAGTGTGCTGCCCTCGCGCGTGCCCTGGATTCGGCTTCCAGAAGAAACACAACCCCGAAACGGGTCACGATCTTCACGGATGCACAAGCGGCATCAGACGGATGGCATCGGATGAACCTGGCCCTGGGCAACAATACGCCCTCCAGGCGGGGAAGCATATTGCCATTCTGCGCAGGGCTAGGCCAAACATCATCGAAATCCGGTGGTGCCCGGCTCACCAGGGGATCACCGGCAACGAGAAGGCCGACGAGTGGGCAAAGATCGCAGCGGAGGAGCCGGACACCCGCGGGGTGGAATGGCTGAACTACTCTGATCGGACAGAAGTGCGGGCGACGCCTCTCCCACGGTCCATCGCCAACCGCAAGCGGCAAATCTCGGAGAAGAAGTGGGCGGAAGCGCGCCAGTGGGCTGGAGGCCGGACCTCCAAGAAGAAATACAAGATGCCAAAAAGCCAGCGGCCAGACAGCACGGTAGCTGAGAGCACCAAGAGGATCGCCTCACGGTTCTACCAGATCAAGACAGGACACTGCTTGACGGGGCAGTATCTCAACTGGACGAAAAAGCGGGCCACCCCGCAATGCTGGTGGTGCCAGTACCCACACCAGACTCGGGAGCACCTCTTCAAGGAGTGCCCGGAGTGGAAGGCCCAGCAGAAGATCCTGTGGGCGGAGGTGAGGAAGGAGACGGGGAGGTGGAAGAGCAGGTGGAAGATCCGGGACCTCCTAGCGGACGAGAGGTGTGGGCGGGCGGTACTGGACTTCCTCTCCACCACAGATGTGGGAATGTGGGTGCCAGCCGAGGAGGATGACGCCATGAGTGCGGTGTCTGAGCTGGAGGTGCGGGAGTGGCGGAACGAGCAGGGAGCGGGAGCGGAGGGGGCGGGTTCTGGGGACTCCACTGTTCCTGCCCACACCTGGCTTTATGGTGTCCGCAGGAACGGGGTAGGTGTGGGGCGGTGTGCTTCTTTCCTTTGCTCTTCCCTTTGTCCTTCACGCTCACTCTTCTCTCTTTTGTAATCTCCTTGGTGCGAACCACATCTTCTTGGGACAGGCCTGGGTGGGGGGCAAAAGGGAGCTTGCAACGCGCCGCCACTGCGCGGACTGCGGACAGGAGAACCGGACAAAATGTACGCCACCATGATCTATAGAGGTCGCATGCGAGTATGAATAAACAACAAAAAAAGCTGAGCTGAGCCGAGGCGGGGCGGGCCCAACAAAGCACTCGCCGGCACTGGCGGTCACTCGAGACCCTGCGACTAGCCCCCTTTTTTTTACCATGGTCTCTATCTACACGCCATTGTCGATAGCGGAGATAGGATCCATCTCGAAAGCGGCCGCGACACTGGCCAGAATCTAGCGCAGTGGGTGGACCGAAAACGGACGAGGGCGAGAACAGCGACCGCCGAGGCGCCGTGAAAACGACAGCATCCGACGTCCGGCGAAGACCAGCCGCATCCCCCACGGGGAGGACCAACCAGCTGCCCGCACATAGCAACCGCCGGCGGGTAGCGCCGCTGCCGCTGTCCGGTGCGGCGGCGTGCATGCTGCAGCCAGCATACGGCAGGACAGAAAGTCGTGTGTAGTTACGGTCGGTCAGGGCCGGCGCAGAGAGCTGCGAGGCGCGAGGGTACAGACACTGCTCGGCCCTGTGTCGCTGGGCAGGGCGAACCGACTCGCACGGAGGAGGGGTCGCCGGCCACCTCATGCCAGACCGTACCACACGTTACCGAGCAGCGCTGCCATGGCAGTCACGCCATAAGCACCTCCGGCGATTGCACACGCATGAGGCTCGCTCCCCAGGCAACAGCTCGCGAGGTCACACGGTCTTCATGCGAGGAGCGCGACTGCATTCCGGTACTAAATGCTGCATTCCGACACCACCACCGCTCACATACAGGCAACTGTCTACGGAGGGGGACATGCCAGAAGAGACAGGATGGATGCGATAGGAAAGCGGAGCCAGAGAGAGAAGGAGAAAACACAAATCTGCCCAGATCCCGATCCGCCCGCCTCCGCCGTCCGGCCTCCCCCGCCCTCTCCGTTCTAGCAGGCGGACACGCCCCAGGCCCAGCCGGACCTGGAGGTGTCCCATCCGCCGCCGCCGCCGGTGTGCACGCACTGGCGGATGACATCGTCGAGGCGGCTCTTGAGCTCCTGGCAGTGGATGTACATCTGGCGCAAGGGCGTGCGCAGCCTGGCGCTGCAGCGCGTGCCGGCGACCAGGACCTTGAGGCGGCCGCCGGGGTACAGGAACGTGCTGTCGGGGAAGAGCCGACAGTTGAGCGACTCCAGCATCATGTCGCGGCCCATCTCGGCGCACTTGACACGGTCGTTGACGTTGGCACAGCTGAACTCGCACCTCGCTTCCCCGCGCACACCGACGAGCAACAGAGCCGCCGTCAGCATCAGCAGCAGCAGTCGCAGAAAGCGCGGTGCCCGCATCGTCGTCCGTCGTCCGTGTGGGCTGGCCGTGTGTATGTGGGAGGCGAGGGAGGGAATATATGGATGTGTGAGATTGCAGAGGCTGGATACCGTCGAGGAGGGCTGGATGAGTGGAGCGTCTGGCAAAGAGAGTGGTTGCCGATGTCGAGCAGCACGAGGGGGGCCGGCTCGGCCACCTTTATGTACAAACCTCCTTCCTCCGCTCTCCCTCGACCCCGTCTGTCCGAGGCCATCTCGCGATGTTCGAAGCTTGATATCCCCTCTTTCCGTTCACCCGACTCGACCGCGCCGCCACCTTCGTTCATTCCTCGCACGCTTGTCCATCGGGGCGCCTGACACATGCGGGAGGGGCGGGGCCCGCGGTCGGAGGGGCACATCAGCATTCTCGTACTCGCTCCCAGCGCATTCCGCGGTGCAGTGCTGGCGTTCCAGCCGCGCACAGGCCGTCACTCGAACGCCATCGTCCAATCCCACGATCGAGCCGGCGATGCGAGGAGAACGGTTGAAGACGCGCCACTGCCCACTGGCCAGTGCCTGGAGTCGATGGGGAACCAGCCCACAGCTAAGTGCTGGCGGTGTCCGTACAAAAACCAGACGCGGGAGCACGTCTTCAAAAACTGCCCCCGCCGGGAGATTCGGCAGAAAACACTATGGGCGAACGTTTGGGAAGAGACTGGGAGGTGGAAGGACCGGTTAAAAATACGGGACCTCCTGGGTGCAGTCAGGCGGTACTGGACTTCCTCTCCACCACGGATGTGGGGAGGCGGTCCCAGCCCCGGCTAGGGAAGACACGCAGAGTGTGAGAGCGGAGAGAAAAGGAAGAAGAGCTTGGCGCGGGAGGGTGAGGAACAACCTCTGTTCCTCCGCACACCCTCGTTCATAGCTTCTGCAGGAGAGGAGTAGGGAGTCCGGGGGCGGGTTGCTTTTTTGTCTTTTCTTTGTCTTTTCCATTGCCATTTCCTTTGTTTCCTTAGTGCGTCCTATCACTTTTGGGACAGGCCTGGGCGGAGGGCAGAAATGGGAGCTTGCAACGGCCCACGGGCCGTCTGCAGCCTGATCGAAGTCGGGGCGGACGGCAGACAGTTTGTTCTCGCCACCATCTAGCATAGGTCGTATGCGAGTAATATGAATAGATAAAATAAGATGCGAGGAGAAGGAGAAAGAGAGGAGGCGGGAGGCCGAGGAGGGTGAGGGCTGACTACAGTTCTTCGACGCCCCTCTTTTACGGTCCCCGCGGGAGAGAAGTCGCATTCTTTTTCGTCTCCTTCTCCTTCCCGTTGTTGTTCCTTGGACACTATCTTCGGGACAAGCCTAGGTGGAGAGCAAAGGGGAGCTGCAACGAGCCACCTGCTGATTGGGGACGGGGTCAAACAGTGGATGGGAACTAGTACACAGAGTGTACATCGCCATGATCTATGTATATAGATAGGCCGCACGCGATAACGGCAACATAAAAATAAAAAAAGATGCGAGGATTGGAGCTGGTGCGAGTGTGGAATACATGATGACATCACGATCACGTGAAAGTGCGGCTAGCTAGCGCCTTGGCATGGACGGGCCGGTTCTTTTCGAGTCTTAGACGGGCTAGCGTCTTGGTCAATACAAATTGAAAGGTCCTGCCAAGAAACCGAGTGCAAAAGTGTGACCCCGCCAAAGAAGCGCCAACTCGACCAGTTCTTGTCCAGTAGATTTGATTGTTGTTTCTTCGTGTTCGCCTATCTGCCCCCGTACTTGTGTACAGCCCTTTAGGCTGTCAGTATGCACCGTGCGTGCGATCAGTGTCATGCAGTATCACTCGTCTTCCGGTTAGGTTAGTGGCAAAACAATCTCTGCATGCTGCCATACAAACCACTCAACTTTCAACCTCTTACTTCACTCCACCAACCACATATATTTCTAATCTTAATCCGTACAACCTTTCTACAGATACCAATCTGTTGTTCTACAGATTCAAAATTATTCTTTCTATTGTGGTGGTGTGGAGTAAAGCTCGGCGGGTGAGTGTGTTTTGAATCCCTCGCTTGCCCGCCCAAGTTGTCCTGATATGTACATTCCCGCAGCGTATATGCCAAGCGTACCTATTTCACAACATACGCTCTCCTGCGCATATATTTCAGCCCGAGCCTCTGAACTACTAGTCATCGCGACGCCACACCTACTGCCCCTACCATCTACTAGAAGTTCCAGCCGGTAAGAGTGGTTGAAGGGGAGCGAGCGCAGACGACCAATTACTGATGAAGACAGCCATCATGGAGCGGGTACTTTCATCCACATATCTAACCACAATTCTCAGCGGGCGGCTCCCTGGGCGGACTTTCAATTGGGTAAGGATAGTGTTAATTCGGAGTAGGAGGGTGTCTATTTTTTCCATGTTCTCTAGAAGATAGATGTTCTTCAACATACTGGCCGCCAAAAGTGACGAATGGGATGGAATCCTGTCATGCCAAAGAGAGGCTTCGCGTTGGGCAAAAAGTACAGCGATGTTGAGTAGTGTTTCCACGAGCAGCAGAAATGAATTGTCAAGCATTGTGATGAAAAAATTCTGGAGTCACAATATGGAGGTTTTGCAATTCACCACAGCAACGGCGCTAGACAGGGGGTTTATGCAGGGATTAATGCTCCGCACAACATCTTGCGTGGAGCATGTACTCTAAATAAACCACCTGTGATTGGCTGACAGCAACTACACCGCGGGTGCTAACTGCCATCGTCTGTTTCAACTGAAAATGTTCACAAGAAAAACCGACTTCATTCTATCTCTCCTACCCTCCGACTCTAGTGCATTCACTATACTATATATGAATTCCAAATTCTTACTGTTCCGAAAAGCCCGTCCGACGACGGTTCTCATGGCGATGGTCGATTCGGAGGTCTTGATAGACCCCAGCACTTCTGGACTGCCAAGAGCATCCTTTTGTGCACGCTCGGCCGAGCAAAACCTCGATAATAGAGATCCCACTACTTTTTGTGGCTCGGTGAAAGACTGAACATAGGAGTATGTGGCTCAGCCTAGTTTCTCGTATCTATCTTTGAAATACGTGCTGAACCGAACGCTTACCGACAGTATGATATACGGTATGTATGTCAGATTTGAGTGGTAGAAAAAACAATACGCCGGAAAGAACAGGCCCTTAATCTGCGTACACTTCGTTGCGTGCAGTGTCAGCACTCGGTTCCAGCACACTAAACACCTGAAGAACGATCCGAACAGCGGAAGATGCTTCTTGGTTGTTTCCGGCCACCAGCCACACCTGTTTTACATGTCCAATTCGCCGGGACCGCGCCTGTGCGAGTCCACGCTGGCCGACCAAACTCAAAGCTAATGGACACACACAGTCGCAATACACCTTCCGCATACGCAGTCGATCCAACCAATAGTACTCTTTTTCGCACACGCAATCCACATAAACTCCAGAACTCAATCGCCACAAGGTTCGGCCTAGTCCAGTCGTCGTCACCAGACGCCGTCAGCATCTCAACACACTTCCAACTGCATCCTCCCTCTAGTAGTAGCGGGGGCACGATCGCATACTGAGGCGCCTCCACCGGAAGGCGGTCGGAATCGGTAGTGTTGTTGATATATGGAAGATCGCGGCTGGGGAGCCCAGAAAAGCGCGGCTATTGTAGAATAACCGCCCCATGGGATCCTCCTCGCATACCCTTGATGTGCTCCCTTGTAGCCGCCATAAGCCATGTCTCCGCCAACTCTCGAGACATTCGACGGCCTCGATAGCATCGTCGCCCACGCGACACAACGTGATCTCTGCAGCGCTGAACACCCTCTCCGGCTCCGCACCACGGCTGGTATCGTCAGGTGGTCGGGCCCCCATCCTCACGGGGTCTCTCCATTGGGGCTCCTGCAGCTTTGCTCGCCAGTATGAAACGATCGTGAGTTGGCAGTCGTGTCGAAGGGGGAGAGTTGGCGGCATAGCGCAAAAGGAATATTCGTACCCACCAACTCCTCGGACCACCGCCGACTGAGGACGGACCTACAGCGCACGGTAGTTAGCCGCCGTCGTCGACGCCCCCCCCGCGCCCATCGCGCCCATCGCGCCCATCGCGCTCCGCCCGTGCAAAGCACACCGACGATTTCTGCGCTGCCGGCTGGCCGGGAGTTCCGCAGACGTGAGGATCTTGACGAGTCGGGGTTTCACGCGACATCACCCCAGCGGAGATCTCGATCACCGCTAGTTATGGGCGAAAAAGGTACACAAAGGACTCACGAGCCCGCAAGGGCTATGAGCGACAGCGATACAGAAGGGACCCGTGAGCCAGCACTGGTTATACGCGACAATTGACAGCCCCCAAAAAGAAGGAAACGAAAACGAGGCAGCAATCGATTGTATTCCATCGCAAGTAGGCATCCACGCGCGGCTACTACCACGGCCCCGCCTCGTCCACGCCGCGGATGGTCGGCGCCGCAATCCACTCGACGGGCCGCGCGCAGACGGGACACTGCGCGGGCGCGGGCACGGCCAGTTCGTAGCGCGTCCAGCACCCGTCGTGCACGACGCCGGCGTGGCCGCACGGATGCAGCGTCAGTCCCGCCGTCGGCATCGGCTCGCAGCAGAGCGCGCACTCCTCCATCGTCGTCGTCGTCGTCATCGTCGTCGTTGTTTGTTCCGGCATGGTCGCTCGTTCTTCGCTCTGGCTGGTTTGGAGTTTGGTTGGTTGGTTGGGTGGTTTGGGGAAGTGGAGGGGGATGGCTGGAGGGAAGGGGGGAGGGGGGAGGGGGTTATAACGGAGTTGGAGGGAGGGAGAGGGAGAGGATGGGCCCTTCAATGCGAACTCCCCGTGTGAGTAGCGGCCCTGCCCTCGGCCGCACGCTTTCAACTCGATCGCAGCACCGTACGCGGTCATCTCGAATAGAAGAGTGCGTCTCGCGGAGGCCATTGAATGGCGTGGGTGCAGCATATGCTCCGCCAGTCGACGCTCGGTCGCCCCGCGCATCTGGCACGGGATGTCACTCGACAAGTCGGTGCGACAGGATGCTGGGAGGAAGGCTGGAGCACGTCGCTATGATCTAGATGGGTCGCATGCGATTAATGAATAAACAATAAACCAAAAAGGGAGGACGTAGCGGCGATAGGCAGCCGGAGGTCAACACCTCTGCCTATCCGATCGACTCCTCTGGCGAACGCATTACCAACAGTATGTACATCACACCATTTTTGCCACTGTACGGCAAAGCGCACAGCTTCCATCAATACACGGCCAACCACGACCAATCCTCCGCACCGGAGCCAGACCATCGACGAAACAAAAGAAAATACTGGACACCGATGTACGCAGCGCCCGGCCATCAGCGAACGCCACAGAACAAGCAAGCTGGGAACCGGCGCCCGTCAATCCGCCATGTGCTCGTCGGGATTTGAGGCCTGCCCCATTCCCAGCCGGGGGACGAAAAGTAGATGCAGCGGAGTGTCGTCGCCGAGGCCGTCGAAGGCCGAGAGCCACTGCTGTTCGATGGTGTCCGAGAGTTCGGTGCCGAAGAGCTCAGGGTCCCAGTAGTCGACGAGGTAAGCATAGCCGTGCTCAGCCTTCTCCG
>Ga0307512_10006112_pt1 | contig 12307 bp, 8 predicted proteins | sample 14_EM_MG_FD_200267 | JGI IMG/M metagenome (GOLD analysis project Ga0307512, IMG submission 200267) | Populus trichocarpa ectomycorrhiza microbial communities from riparian zone in the Pacific Northwest, United States - 14_EM | ecosystem: Host-associated > Plants > Roots > Unclassified | place... | reverse complement strand
CAATGGCAGGGCTACGATGATTGAGTTGGATACGGTTTATGTTTCGTACTTTTGAGACTTTCTTAGTAAAGGCAGCAGAGAATCTTTCGAACAAAATATTCTGTTTAGGCTTAGTCCGCCAAGAAAAGCCGCCCGGCCGCCAAGAAAAAGCCTGCAGGCCGGGCCGGAAAAGCCTGCAGGCCCGGCCCTCATTTAAAAGCCGCCGCTAAGGGCGGCCCGGCCCGGCCTATGCAAAGCCGGCCTGGCCTGGCCGCTTAGGAACACTGCGTGCAAGTCTCTAAGCTTCTCTCCATGGAGAAGTGCGATAAAGCGGTGATGGACTTCCTGGCGGCCACGGATGTGAGGAAGTTCCCGCCCAAATGGGTGGAGGAGTAGGAGCTGGCGGTCTCCCCTTCTGGGATTTCATTTCATCTCATTTCCTTTGTATCTCAACGATCGCTTTCTTAGAATTATGCTTTCTTTTGTCAAAAGGGGGCGACGGGTAGCAGGAGTGGAGCTCCGCCATCTAGCTGGCCAGCCCGGAGGTGGAGGGGATTAAGGGGCTGTCATACTCTTATTAGAGTGAATACAGTATGATTAAAAAAACAAAAAACCCTAGTAAGTACCTTGAAGCATCGAAGTGCTTGCATCTTACGATTCTACGGTGATAGCTCTTGCGTTTTTTTGAATCGCAGTTCGTCATATTGGTTTCAATAGGTGGAGCTGGGTCCTCTCTGATTAGAACATACTCTAAGATTGTGCGCACCAATGCGTACACAAGAAGGCTGTTCTACTTAAAGTTCTTGCGAGGACGCAAAGCACAACCCCTGGGCAGAGAAGAATATATGTAAAAGTATTTCTTTTCTTTTCTCTTCTTTCCTTTGTTTTTGTATGCTACCATTCAATGTGTTTTTGCTTATCAAATAGGAAGAAGGGTAGAAGGAGGGGAGTGCCCCCACCTAGCCGGCTATCCGGAGGGGGGAGGGAATGGGGTACTGCCATACTCTAGTTAGAGCGAATGCAGAATGATTAAAACAAACAAAAAGCACAAACAACCCTGTATGTACATTGCTCTCGTTCCCAGACTTTTTCGTCGTGCGAGCTTGCGAACGAGGCAAAAAGCGAACCGGCAAGTCTGGTATACGAAACAACCTGTACATGCCTGTATGTGTAGAACTTCGAATTAGTTTTTCAAACACTGACTATTAACCTCCTTCCGGTATAGAATAGTAACATCAGCTTAATTCAGCCCATTAATTTTCCCGTCTCTCTTGATGGAGATGCGGCCGCTATTCGTGACGTTCCTGATAGGCACTCAGTTGCACACCGGCCGGCAAAATGGCACTCTGCGAGTGCAGACGAGAACTACTATAGTTACTGGATAATAATGCGAATTTCATTAGGCACTGGGCAGTTCGCGAGTGTGGTTCCACAGAACTGTATGGGGCTTGCACAAGTCGCAATGCACTGCCCCATCGATAATTGGACCCATGCATGTCGTCATGATCGTGCTGCAGCCCACCTGCAGATAAGCATAGTTCAGCCTTAGGGAAGATCGTCCAAAACTCAGCATCTCCACCCTTCCTCCGCTGCCTTGATCATTCTAGTCCAGACACTACTCCATCACCATGGTCGACGCAGTCAGTTTGGCAGCCAGCATTACCGCGTTCATCACTATTGCCGCCCAATTATCCAAAGCAGCTGCCACACTTTACAACACGATTCACGATGCTCCCGACGATATACAGCGTGTTTATATACGAATACGAGATCTCAAATTTACGTTAGACGCGATTGATCGGATTCGGAGGAAGCTTCCCAAATACGATGACAATCTCCAAATTCGAGATTTCTGGGATGAAAAGTTCGAGAAACTTCAGCGCGATTTCTCAGACTACAAGCAGTTCACGGATGCACTGAAGACGGGAGTGAAGGGGAGAGTCCGTTGGTTGTTGTCGCACGAAGACCGAGCGAAGAAAATATTGTCACTGTTATCGGAAGATATAAAAGTGTTAAAAACGATATACCGACTCATGGTGGAATTGTAGGTTCATATGCTGCTCGAGCAAGCTGAGCAGGATTAACCTCAAAGCCCAGACATCAAACTCGTCAAATCGAAGCAATTCTTCAGACTCAGACTCCTATCATTCAAATGCTCAAAGAGATTTTCGCTTTAATGGTTACCAAGCAGGGGTTTATTGGTCATCGCAGCACATCACGGATGATGAGGCCCCGTGTGAGTATCGCAAAGCCTACATCATATAATGGGGTTGACAGCACGATGCACTCTACAGTTATGATGCGACACATAGGTTACTGTCTTCCTATCGGTGAGATCAGGGTGGCGTATGGCTGTAAATCTAAGGAATCTGGTCAACTTTCGATCGAAAATGAATACACGTTGACTGGAGTATGGGAATTTCATCCTGCAGCATGGCTGTCGCAAAGAACTTTGACCATCCGTGCAATGCTACTCATACGATGCGGAATAGAACTTCAACGACCAACAATCACTCCTACTCTATCGACAACAGTGGTTTTATCGCGCGACCATCCGGTCTGGGATTGTCTCAGACGTGGGGATGTGACGGGATTTCGACAGCTCCTTAGTTTAGGATTAATTGGTTTGAACGACATCTGCAGTGGAGGAGACACGTTATTGGATGCGGTATATCAATTACCTGCCCGTCCTCTTTTCGCAGAATTAACATGTCGTGTATAGGCATGCTTTTGTTTCCTTAGCGCACCAGGGAATCTAGACATTATCAAATTGCTGGTAACCTCAGGAGCCGACTACAACACGCGTTTGAGGTAAGCGTGATAAAACAGTTTGTTTCTTGTACATGAATGTTAGTACTAAGGTTGTAAACAATAGTCCTCTGAGTCGAGTGATTCAAGCTACTATGTACGAACGCAAATTGCAACCTCACATGCTTGCAGCTATTGATTTGCTTCTGGACGCTGGGGTGACCCTCCCTGCACACACATTTACCCTCGGCGACTTGTGTTATATCGATAAACAATTGCCGCATGTGTCTGGCTATGTTATGGAAATGCTTAAGGAATATGCCTTGGAGGTGTTTTCAAGCGAACAGAACATGGCCGTCAGGGTGGGTTTAATGATTGAAATTTATTGCTTCAACGTAATTGAATTACAGGATGTGTGGCGACAAACCCGTTCACCTACAGATAATCCTTCCAAAACAATGCTTGATGAGATCCTTTGTTGTGGAGGATCACTTTCCGCAACTGATTGGTTTTCGCTCTTTGAGAAATCAGTTACAGCTGTCTTCGGCAACGGCAGGCCCTATCGTGCGGCTAACGAAATTCTGTCATCTCTCGTTGCCTATTCTCCAAGTCTGGCTCGTTCCTTTTCTCAGAGTTTCTACTGGTATCACACAGATTACCCATGGTGGCATCGTGGAAACCCTCTGGGGAGAGCCAACAAGCAAACGCTGAAAATCATGACGCGCTGCGGCGCGAACTCTTCATATACACAATATCGATTGATGGGTTTATCGACCAAGATTATGGATTGGCAACAGTATATCGAAGAGGGCGTGGATGCTCTTGCACTTAGCTGGGTGCTTTTGGATAGCATTGTTCTCCGCCTTTCAGCAGAGCATTTAATATTCTTGATCTCCAACGGCGCAGATGTGAATTATTCTATACGTTTATATAATGGGGACATTGAAACCCCTCTTGTACTGGCTACTACATGGTGTGGGAATGACTATCTTGAGATGGTGGTGCGCCTTCTGCTCAGCCACGGTGCTGATATTCTGCTACACATCAATGACCCTAAAGATATCAACGGGTCTGAACGCATTTCACAGCGTGCGAGTTACACCGCTAGTCGGCAATTGGTGGAGATGTTGGAGGAACTTGAGAAAGAGGAGATCTCCAGAAGGAATATCCATATTGTGCCATCTGCAGGTGAGCTAAATGACTAGACAAGCGGATTGACACTCACTAGCAGGTAAAGAAACACCGATGATTACGACTCCGATACCAAAATCGTTTCGGGACCATGCAATGCTAGCGATGGGAATACTCATTGTGGCATTTGAGGCGGCTCGGCATCTTTTCCTGCGCGCCCTTGGTTGGGGTTTGAGAAATCGACAGTTGGTGTGGTGGTTTTGTTCCATGTGCTCACGGGTGTTTTGTTTGTGCTGGTATATCGTAGGGCAGCTTGTGGGGGAATTTGGATGGGCGTTTGCGGGCGGGGTCTTGATTAGCTATATCCAGCAACGTTAGGGATGGATGGTAGTTATTCCCGTTGGTTTTCTTGTATTTTGCAGGTTTTGGCTTTGTGTGATCTTACTCGACTTCCTTCAAAATGTAATGTGAACCATCATATGCCGTCAGTGAATACGTTTGCATGAGATCGGGGTCAGAATATGCCCGAAATTACTTTCAATCCCGACAAGTTTGACTTCCGCAGCATCAACAATGTAAAACCCGGCTACCAACCGGAACCGGCTGGATAAACAAACAAAGCAACGTGATTTAATGAATCCACGGGAGTGTCCAATCCCGTACCTTAGTCTAATCGGATTCAAATTGATGCCGCTAAGGCGGTCGAGAGTGGGTGAAGGAACATACACAGTTTCGTCCAGTCAAACCGTCGTATAGCGAAGGACTCATTTTTGGATACTGCTTGTCATATATTCTGCCTTGCTTCTTAAAATTAACAGCTAATTTTAGTATTAGGCATGAGCAGAGTGTACTTGAGTGCGGCGAGTAGCGCATGCATTCGAGTATACTCTAAACTACTCGAGCCTAAACAACCCAACATACCACAGTAGCACACTCACATGAAATGGCATGTCTTCCATTCCGTGGGCCTAGAACCGATAGGATAACGAAATTCGAACTGCTGCAAACATTCTGGGCAATGTGATGTGTAGAATTTTGAACGTACAGCGATAAGAGGTGTCCAGAGCGAAGCTGTTTTTTGCTAACAACCGCTTACTCTTATACATAAAGGAAACACTGAATTGACTGTTCTCCCCCGTTTATCTCTGCAGCTACTGGATACCGGCCTAGGGCTTGGTGCAGGCGCGAATGTGGGTTCGAGTAGATATCAAACCTATAGATTGCAGAAACCTAGAAGTTGCGGTGATGGGAGCATAGTGGAAGCAATTATAGAATATTAGACAGTGGAAGCGGCAATCACAAGTTGGTAGACTCAGAAAATGACTTTGTTTCCTTGTGACAACCCGGCACTATTTAAGTTTCCATATAAAGTGCCGATACTCGAGTAACCACGAATATGCTCGGGAAATGACGAGTATAGCTCGAGTACGCTCGGGCTCAACACTAGCCAATTTCTTTTCGATTAGGTAGGGTTACCGTCAGATGAGCGAAACCCCGTCTTGGCGGTGAATAGGATCTGGGTACCATATGATGTAAGTTGAAGTAACTTCATGTTGACGGAAATACTGGGCTTTAGTGCAAGATCATCGACGGGCATCATACTATTGCTTGGCTATTACGTGGGTTGCCATTTTCGGTATAATTCTTCGACATGCCTTTTAGTTTTCTCCTTTTCTCCTCTCTCCTTAGAACTTAGACGATTGACGAGTCTTCTACGCCCACCGCAACGCGCGCGTGTCAACATTTCTAACTCTTTACTTTCCAACAAACGCTCAAAGGTATCGACGCCTCCCTCGCTATAACAATTTCAGCAAGCACTAGTGTAGGTATATAATAAACGAGAACAGGAAAAAGTTCTTTGAATCATGCCATGAACAGTCTGCGCTTTCTGAATTTATAGCACAGGCGGTAAACAATGAGTTGCGACAATTAGTAGACTGAAATAATCAACATTCGACTTAATAATTTGTCTTTGTGTTGTAATAAATATTGCGCTTGCTGACGAGCGACTACCTTCCAAAGCAATGGCTAGTGGTGGCAACGGTCCATCTGGGAAGTAGTCATTCGGGGGACTGGCATGCCGTCCAGCTCGGGCCACTGCTTTCATTGCCCTGTGGTGTCTAGCGATCAAATATCTAGGGCTAGGTCTGGCAGATCAGACTGTTGTAATATGGGGAGAACCGTGTGGGTGTACAAACTTAGATACAGAGAGAAGAGAGAAAGAAAGGGAAAGACGCAAGTTATATATGAGAGAGAAGTGTGCCCCTTACAATCAAACCCTGCTAGCGGCCAACTCCATATACATGCAACACAGACTGTTGAAATATGTAAGGGGAGAACCGTGTGAATAGACTTAAGATACAGAGACTGGAGAGCAGGAGAAAGACTCGAGATATATACAAGGTAGTTGGGTGCGTTATGCCCTACCGGCTGTGTGCCTTGACATCAGCTCAGCTGAAGCTCAGCTCGGTCAGGTTTGTTTGTTTTAATCATTTTGCATTCGGCCGCGTAGCGGCCATGGCATATTAAGAACAGGACCCCCAACCAAACCCTATAGCCGCTGCCGTGCAAATTAAAACTCTGAAGACCCATGAATCTGACAAAACCCGAAGCCCCGAAATTAGAACCCACACAGTAAAGTTGCAACCAAAGTCCAGCCAAAAATCCCGCAATCTCCTCCATAACATCTTGTTTTCTCGGCGTCACAATGAAGAGTAGCCGGCCAAAGGTGGGTGCTACTCTGAATTACTATCAGATGCAGCCGAACTCCCATCCTCCATCAATGGGCATAGCTTCCCAAAGACTTGCAATCAGTGCTTGACCCCCAATTCCTTAAACCCTTCTAATCCCGATTAGTTGCTGCCAAATTGTAATCCTCGTCAGCTCCACCCGCAGGGTATCATTGAAGTTATCGCAGTGGAATACCCCAACTGCCCGAAAGGCCAGCAGCTTCGTGGGTCAGGAAAAGAGCCTCGCTAGAACATTCATGGCGCGCTGTTCATCATAGGGATAATGGGTCGGGAGGGCGGATAGTGATGTTATCGTAAGGTCTAGTCTCTCAGAATTCTCTTCACTAAGCCCAGTTTGTCATTAAATACTAGTGTAAAGGATTTAAAAGAAGGCAGGTGGCTCTAGAAGAGGGACTACTGATCGACATCAATGCTGAGTGGATTTGGTGACGAGGTACACTCTGTTTCCGACCTGGTAACGTACTGGTAGAGCGGACACACACAGAGAAAGTCGGGATGAAGCCAAAGTAAAACCCCTCTTTGCCCCGCAAGGGGAAAAGCTTGGCAAAAACAGGCGGAGGGAGGTGTTGTCGCAGGTGTGTGTAGCTCGGTCAGGTTCATGCAACACAGACTGTAGGTTGTTAGCGAGTGATATCTCGTGCCGGTAAGTTTCAACATGAGGATTTGTTAGCTCTAATTGCGCAATAGGTACTACTGTACTGTGTCCCAGTGAGATAGCACGCAATCTTTGTTTGTTTCAGGCTTTCAGCCATATCAGGTCCTCACTTCATCACTCGCAGTAACCCTTCATCACTCGCATCATGTGTTCATCACTAGGAAGACTGCCGGTACCAACAGTCTCGCAGTCTAAAACTTCTAGGACGAAAAATGATAGTCCGTGACAGGGCAAGGTCTTGCTCGGACGGGACGGACTTTTGCGAACCCTGCGGAGTCCCTCCTCCTCCCTTAGTAGATCAAGCCGGCCGGGAGCCTAAATCTTCCAAGTTTTCGATGGAACTACAGTAACCTGCACTAGGCGGGAAGAAATAGCAGATTTAGAAACTCCTCCAGATTCCTAGAGTCACTGTCTGGCCTTCCTGCTCAACTACACCCAAAGCAAGGGAGAAACACCACATCATGAGCGGTGACTCGGCTCGAGCGAGTGCAACATCATGATTGCTGTTCAAAATGAAAACCTAACGTATGCTGCTGTTCAGTGACATACACATTACAACTTCATGCCTTTGAATTAAGCTTAAAATTGCTCATAATCATGTTTTTTAAATGTCTGTATGTAGATAAGGGTAGGGGTAAAATAGTTCCCAGCTAAGTCTAATAAAGGGAGGTTGAAATACATTATAGTCTTCCGATTAACGCCAGAGCTCTTTTCTAACAACCCCATAGCATAGAAGGTATCTGCCGAGTACTTGAGGCCGTCTAGCATGTCCCGATTGTCCGTTAGTCTGTACATTCATCACGCTACAAGCATTCCGATGATTTACTCCCATTTCAGTTACAACAGCGGAAACTAAAGATATACAAAACTATATCAAGCCCTAGCACAGTTGAATGGTGCATTGTTTTGCTTGTGGAGATTAACCCGGGGGTTCGGTATAGCAGTCGGGAGTGCCCAACTACTGATATTCGGCTTGCTCCCATGTCTGACTAGAATTCGTTGCTAGCGGTACACCCGGTCTATAAACTGTAGTACCAATTCAATTGTCGACACTGAGCATAAACAATGACTCTTATTTCACGCATCACGGAATAAGTTTGGGATCGCTTGTGGGGAACGTATGAATTTGATGAAGAACGCAAGCTTGATACGGGTAGTCATGGCAAACGTAGAATAGACGGCACTATTCTTTCTGTGCGAAGCTGTAATCAGCGTTTCGTTCTGAGCAAACATACATAAATCATAAATTATCATTCGGCACGGTGGCAGGAGTATTACCAGTCAGGTCCAGAGACCACCGAAATTGCCTGAGAGCTGAAGTTCATGGTTTTAAATGCAAGGTTCTACATTTCGTACAGCCTCGGAACGGCTACTGTTGCGGGTTTGACGGACTCGGTGTATGCACAGAGCTTATCTCCTGCGCACGTGGCTCTCGGTACACACCTCCGACAACACACCACACCACCTTTTAGTTTTGCCAAGACCGATTTTATCCAATCAAGTTCGACATCGCGAGAAAATTTTTGCTTCGGTTTTCAACTGAACGACCTTCAGTCACCCAGAAGCTACGAATGATGAGTCTCTTTGGGGCTAAAAAACCGATTACCTCTCTTAAGGACAGTCTTAGGAAGGCGAAGGAGAATTTGGATTCTAGGATGGCCGAGGAGTCTACCTCCGGAGTGTCCAGTGAGTCCAGCGGCATTGGAGAACAAATGACGATCGCGAGGAATCTTCAGGATCCGGACGGGACAGTTACGACCTCCGAGATTGCTCGGGGGGAGTTAGAGGTAGGGGAGTATCTGGGAGAAGAGCAACTGGCTGCGGTGACTTTGACCAGACAAGATTTCAACAGAGGAGTAAGGATTCATAATGCCGAGGCGAGGGCAGCAGGAGATCTGAGCCAGATTATGGAACCGGTCTTGGGACCGGTGCCGTGTGATGAGTATGGAAATCGGTTCAGCCAGCAGCACGATGTCCAAACGATTTTGAGTGATGATTCTTCATTGTCACCACCACCGACTACAAGCTACGGGGGAAGTGAGATTTCCTTCCCGTCGCAAACACCAAGGGAACGGATTTTGTCCCCTTTGCCTACTACGAACTATAGCGAGGGAAGCCTTTTGGGGCTGCCTCCAAGCGCTCTCCCCCAGGATCCTTTTTCAACTCCCAGGGCGAGCGCCGGAATTATTGCGCGCAGGTATATTCAGTCGGAGGAAAATACCACACAATACGCCGAAGAGGAGGGGGGAATGGAAGAGACCCGGAAAGTCTACACACCCATTCCTAGAAAATTCGAAGTCAGCGATAGTAGCGACAACGAAGATGATATAATGACGGAGGTGGAGTGGAGGGATGAGTCGCCCTACATGACGCCAACAAAAAAGGGAAAAGAGCGCAATAAGGCGAAGGGAGTGAGGAGGCCGGAAACGCCCGATCAACCAATCCCGAATATGCCGCAGACACCAAGCAGGAAAAGGTTGGATGTTGAGTGGGCCAAGCCTGCAGAGACGTTGACGAATGAGAGTGAGCCAGTTAATCTGGAAGCGTTTGTCGGTGAGTATCTTCGGAACACCAAGGGGCTGAGGGATTTTATGGCCACAAATCAGCTGCATGATGAGCGATATGATGAGTGGTGCCTAAAGCAGGCGGAGTTTATGGCGGCAAGAGAGAATCATACAGATGCAGGGGTCACCTCGATTCGCAGGACGTCCGAAAAGATTTTGACTGAGGTTGAGTTGAGTAGGGAATATGATAAGGAGAGGGCGGAAAAACTCGACCAGAGGTTGGAAAAGATTGAGAAAAAGGTGGCCAAGTTAGCTCCGGTTAATATGGCTAAGAGGATTGAAAATGCAATGAGTGCTTGCATGGAAAAGATGGTGGACCAGTTGACCGATAGGGTGGTCAAGAGGTTTGAGGATATGGCGGAAGAAAGCCGGAAGAAGGATGAAATTCAAAGGGGGAAACAGGTAGAAGCCACCCATGAGAATGGTCAAGATATGAGTGACGTGGAGTTTGAGCCGGGGGCGACTTTCTCGGCGGAAGAAAATGAGAAAGGTGAGCGGGTGCTCGAGCAGATGGAGGTGGATGAACAAGAACTGGAGGCATCTAAACATGCGCCGGTTATTCCACCGGGAGAGAAGAGGCAGGAGTTACCGAGGTTCACCCGAAGTGGACAATTCACGATTGCAAGGAAACCGGCAGTTCAACCAGCAGTGCCGGAGCAAAAGAAGAAGGAGGTGAAAAAACCGGAGGTAAAGGAGGTACCAAAGGGACCAAAGGTAGGAGAAAAGAAAAAGCCGGAGGTTAAAAAACCGACACAACAGCAGCCGTCAAAGAAGCCGGAAGAAAAGAAGAAAGAGACGTGGGCTCAGAGAGTGGCGGCTCCACCAAAGAAACAACCCGAACAGCGACAACAACAACAACAATCGGGACAACAACAAAAGAGGAAGGGGGATGGTTTTGTCGAAGTAAAGAGGCAGCAAAAGAAGGAGGAGATGAATCCGGTCCCCCCAGGACAAAATTCGATGGAGAAGAGGAGAGTTACCTTTAAGAGGGATAACGGTCTCCCCCTTTCTCAGAAGAAAGATTTGGATATTTCGTCGGAAGTGAATAGGGCACTTTTTGAGGCGAAGGTTCCACATTTTGTTCGCATCCAGGGAGTTACGAAGAACACCCGAGGATGCTTGTCAACGATCACGACCCCCGCAGCAACAGCCGAAATGTTGATTCGGTATAGGGAGATCGTGATAAAAGCAGCAAGAAAGGTGGACGCAGGAATTGTGGACATTGAGACAAACGAACTCTGGGAGAGAGTGAAAATGCATGGCGTCAATTTTGATAGGTATTTGGGAAAGAAGACCGGGGGAGGACTTGAAAAATTGAAGCAGGAATTGCAGGCTGAGAACGAGGGGGCGGTTTTGCCCCTCGCCATCAACTGGATTGGAGGACCGAAGAATGTGCAGAAGAAGAAGGCCGAAGGAAAGAAAGCATCTTCAGTTGTGTTTGCGGTCAAAGGTAGTAAGATGGCCGAAAAAGTTTTGAAAGGAGGTTTGAGGGTGGCAGGAGTGAAGTATGATGTGGAGAAGTTCATGAATGCCGGACCAGATTCCTTTTGTGGAGTGTGCAGCAGATGGGGACATGTTGAAGCAAAGTGTGGGGCTTTGAAGATGCCGGCGTGTATGCTTTGTGCGGGAAGGCATCTAACGAAAGACCATAAGTGCAACGTGGTAGGTTGCAAAGCTAATGCAGGACAGAACTGCACCCATAATGTCGACAAGTGGGTCATCTGCAAGGGGAATCATATTGCGAAAGCCAACTGTTGTGTTAAGAAGCAGGAAGCTATTAAGATCGCGAGAGAGGAAAGACGTACCTGGAAGGGGAGAGAAGGGGAACGTCGAAATGTGACAACCGATCAACAGAAGAAGCCGGATCGCACAGAGGATGGGGGACCATCGACTGCAGATGCGGAAAAGAAAGCTCAGGATGATGAGCAAACTGAAAAGGAGCCGGAAGTTCAAGTTGTGGCGACACAAGAGACTGAAGGACAATCTTCTAACGCAGGGACCCAAGAAACCCCCATGAAGTCATGGTGAAATGCGTAATGCATAATTGTGGGAGGGGGTATGAGGCGACTATGATGGCGTTGGAAACAGGAATTTTTGGGGGGCTGATGATGTGATGTTGCAAGAACCGTATGTGGAAAGAGAAGGATACAACATTAGTCACCCAGGATATAGATTGGTCAGAGGGGGACGGACTATGACCGCAATAGGAAGAGATACACACCTGGAGTTTTCGGAGGTGGATAAGGGGGGAGAAGGAGACGTACAGGTATTTGATATTAAGTACCCATTGGGTAGAAAAATGAGATTGGTGAATGTGTATGATCAGCTGAGACAAGAAGGGGGAGTGAGAAGTCAAGGCAGACCGGCACAGACAGCAAGATGGAATGAAATTATGGAGCAGGAGAAGATTCTTTTGGGAGGAGATTGGAATGCTCACAGTGATAGATGGGATCCACAGTGCCCACCAAGACGAGATGCGA
>Ga0307512_10006110_pt1 | contig 12313 bp, 11 predicted proteins | sample 14_EM_MG_FD_200267 | JGI IMG/M metagenome (GOLD analysis project Ga0307512, IMG submission 200267) | Populus trichocarpa ectomycorrhiza microbial communities from riparian zone in the Pacific Northwest, United States - 14_EM | ecosystem: Host-associated > Plants > Roots > Unclassified | place... | reverse complement strand
ACCCGGAGAAGCTCACGCTCTGTCGGATTAGGCCATCAGGCTTGTGTCAGCATGGCACTGGTAGCAAGCGGAGGAACCACCCGGGACAAACTCACCTTCTGTCGGATTAGGCCATCAAGCTTGTGTCAGCACAGCACAGGTAGCAAACGGAGGAATCACCCGGGTGAAACTCACGCTCTGTCGGATTGGGCCATCGGGCTCGTGTCAGCACACCGCACCGGTGGTAAGCAGGGGAAGCATCATAGAGAAGCTCACATTCTTTATCAACAAGCGCACATCAGCACGTGGCAGTGGTATCAAGAACTGCAATCTTCATTGGGAAACATACCCTCTGCCGCATGAGGATATTGGGCTCGTTAACCTTCAGGATGTCAACGACCAGTGGAGAATACCACACCTACCTTTCTTGAGATAAATCCCGTGGGGTTTTCCCATCTTGATCCTTGGCTTCGAGGTTCACGTGAAATGTGTTGACAAGCAGTTGAACCGTGCTCTCGTGCCTATGTAGAGCCGCACAATGCAGCGCCGTTCGTTTCTGCCAATTTTCAGCTTCGCTGTTTGCCCCAAAATCGTTTAGTAGCAGTTTGATTATTTCTTTGCTCCCGTATATCGCAGCCCAATGCAGCGCTGTTCTTTTATCATTGTCTTCAGCTTCTATATTAGCCCCAATGGTTAACAGTAGTCGAACCGTGCTCCCTTGATTCCAGATAGCCGCGACATGCAGCGACGTTGACCCTGCGTTGTCTTGGACTTCCATGTCGGCGCCCAGATTCTCAACTAGCAGTTGCACAGTAGAATTGTAGCCTTTCGAAGTTGCAAGGTGCAGTGCTGTCTGACCATATCGGTCGGTTGCATCTTTCTTTGCACCACTGTTGATAAGTAGCCTAACGATGGTGTCATATCCTTTCATAGCTGCAAGAAGCAACGCAGTCCGCTCAAAGTTGTCTTTGGCATCGGTGCATGCCTTTCTACGTAATAGCACTCCGGCTGTGGCAACGTCCCCCGCCTCGGCAGAAATGATCAATGGCGTTTTATCAAGCAAACAAGCTTCTTTGTCGGCACCAGCAGTTAATAACGATTCAACCACCTGTGAATACTGCATCCTCGTCGCAGTGTGTAGTATGTTATTGCTGAAGTCTTTAGAGAACGGCCTTTTATCTTTGGCAGCTACCCCATGACCCCGACAAGAATCAATCCAGCTTTTAAACCGCACGTGAGCAGATTTCGCGGTATGTTGCATGTTCTTTCTGAAGCCTTTGAGGGACTGCCCTTTCTCTTTACCAGCGATGCCCCGGCCCAGGTAAGAATGAATCCAACTTTCAAAAAGTAGGGAAGCTGGATTGTTGGACAGTTGTTCGCTAAGTTGAAAAATAAGCCGTTCATCGTTGACACATTGGCTACAGTCGTTCTTGCGCTTTTGGAGGCGTAGGGCACAATCGTTTTGGTGCTGTTGGAAATGGCTTAGAGCGTAGTCGATCAATGGTCTCCGGTTCAGGTGTTCGGCATACTTTTCAAAGTGGGCTGGTTCCCAACATTTCGTATTCGGCGGTTCATCTTCCAGTGCGGAACGTGCCATACAAAGCATCAGATATCGGAAACAGGTAATAGATATGCGACGGCGGGCATCTTCCTCGCTCATATTGAACTTCACAGACTTTGCAACTAGTCCTTCGGGTCGGGAAAAGAATGTGTGAACTGTTTGATGCATAAATTGAATAATACCATTTCCTGTATGCGTGTTAGCCAAGAAAATGCTATTGGATTCCTCGACGAATCGCGAATACCCTTGATCTCGAGAAAGTTGCCTCCGCAATATATAATTCGCTTTGGAAACTCTTGAATTAATCCGTTTTCGAATTGTTCATCTGATGGTGAATAGTCGATATCAGTGCTATCTGGAATTGCGAGGGCTTGCTGGATTTCTTCAGCCCTGAGAGGGCGGAATGAAAAATGCACAAGTTGAAACATCCTCACTCCATCCTGGATGTCTTGTTGCTTCTTATTTCCTTCCAACTTGCGAAACATACGCTCGTAAAATGCTTCCAGTTCCGTTGGAAGACTACGTAAGAAGTCATATATATCTTGGTTACGGTAGCCGGTCTCGTGGTAATTAAATAGTAGCTCGTTTTGAACTAGGTACACCCAGACAAACACTCCTTGAGCATATTGAATGATGTAGTCTTTCGTCTTCTTATGAAATATGGTGGAAAGTTTCAGCTTTCCTAAAAAGGACTCCGCAAATTTCAAGATGTCCGGCCCGTTCTCATCTTGCATCTTGATAATGTATTCGATCTCTGCCACGTTATGGTTTAACCCGGTGATGGGACGACTTGCAACGAAGATCTTCACAACGCATGTAGAATGTTCGTTCCCGCACAGCTGACGTAGCAAGGTAATAATATCACGTCTATCTTTATCATCAGATTCATCCATGGCATCAATAATGAGGTAAAGTCGTTCCTCTGTAGGATGCTTCTTAAAGGACAGCAAAATATTCTTTAGGGAATCGTAAGGCCATGTTCCACGTGGTAACGTTTTCCGGTAGAGAGATTGAAAATGAAAAAAAAAGTTCTCGTTTTCGTGTAGGACATCATAGAGGATCGACCTCAGCATATTAGCATGATTGGTGTGTAGTTTACGATCCCTGTAACTGTAGAAGAAACTAGCCACAATAGCTTGATTTGCAAGTGGTTCTCGCTCCAAAAGGTTGCGCATGAAGTACTTTGTTAGAGTGCTTTTTCCGCTGCCCGGTTTTCCCTCGATAAGTAGCAGGTCGGAGTAGTGTGCTGACGACCACGCCTTGTATTGTTTATGTTCCCAGAGCCACGTCAAGGTACCGTCATGCTCCGCTGAGATCGTTTCGTAGCGTGTACCATGGTGGCGAAGAGAATTAAGGCACTCTGCATTGGTTAGATAGACTCATAACTGGAGGATAGAATGTGCCCAAACCCTGTCGCTCCTTGTCATACTCAATACAAGGCACCTTTGCAACTAGGTTTTCGGTATGCGGTCCTGGCTGACATGTGAGTAGCACTTTGAACTTTGGACTGAAGATTGCTTGAGAGCACATTTTGTCAAGGAACTGAGCCCCCTCTTCCCCGAGTTTATCAATTCCGTCGATGATGATTGACGTCTCATGGACCATTTTTATTTGGTCAACTGCCTTCGTTAAAGCCTCCAAAAGATCTCCACCCAAAGCATACAGAATCTTGGTCATTAGTGTGGTTAAATCACCGTCGTGAAAATGTAATGGGCCCTGTTCGAGAATCTTATGTAGACGGGAGCTAAGGAAAGTGGTCGTAATCGATTTCGCCTGAGGATCATCTGAAACTTTAAGAAAATGGCGGAGAACTGAATGGGCGAAAGTTGTGATTGAAACGGAGTTGCAGCAAAAGTAGAACACAGTACCATTCGTTTCTTGGTTTGCTATGTGCGACGAAATATCGGTCATACGGCAGCCGGGTGGCCCACCATATAGCAATAGCACTTGTGAATAATCCTCAGATTTCCAACGAATGAAGTCTTCGTTACGGAAGATCCAGTACAACTTCGGGTCATCAGGATTAATCGGTGAAATATGTGCGTCCGGTTTTGCTAAAGGTAGCAGGCCTAAAAATGTACTCTTTTCCGCCTGTGCTTCAACTGGTGCAAGCGAGTAGTCAGTTATTGTAAGGTCATTCGTTAAGTCATTTAAGCTAACTTCTGGTTAACCTAAAGAGATTACTTACTTGATCGTAATATCTCGTTATGACGTAATTGTCGTTTAATTTTGGCTTGACTGCTATCTCTAGCGACGGGGACCGGGTTAGCGAGTAGGTCTTACATCGCGTAGATTGGGAATAGATTTACCCGTGATAATTGTTAATAGTGGAACCTTTGTACTCATTGTACTTGCAACGCTCGTACGTACGACTGCGGCCTGTGGTGTTGTTACTGTTGGTCGTTGTTGTGTTCCCGCTATTGGTCGTATTATGACTACCAGCGATGTGGCTGCTGGATGGACCTGACATGGTCGCTGCGTGCTAGTCTAGCTCAAAGAGGGGGAACTCTGGATATATCTGAAGTGGCCTGCTCCCGTGAAGTGGAAACGATGTTCCTGATACCGTAGGTTCCGAGGTGGGTGATTCTTAAGATCAATGTTACTTTTAAATCTTTAGAGACTACCCCTCTCTTACCTTGAATTTTTGAGGCTTAACATTGATCATGGGCTTGTTCCACCTTGCCGGATTTATGTTCGAAACGGGCGGTCTACATGATGCAATGTGCCAACCATTATTCAAGATTACCCCACATGATCATATAATATTTGTGATCAAGTTTCTATTTGCAAGATGGCGGAGTATACTTTTGACAGGGGTGAGAGAGTAGTGTTCGCATGCGGCACAGCACAGTCCTACCGTCTAAAAGTAGCAAGCGAATCAGGTCACGGCGTGCGTCCAATCATGCACACTGTTCGTGTATGACCCCGCTTTTATAATAGCTCCTCGCTTAAAAATGCTGTTGTATCAGTGTGCAGCAGAGTGCAATTGCAGTTAGCTTCGTGCATGCACTTAAGCTTAAGAGTCCACTCAGCTGTGAACACGACGGGGTGGTGCTACAATACCTTCGGGCATCTATGATGATGGATTGACGTCTTTGGCCGTTCAGTAGTGGTTTGTGCCAGGGTCTTGTGGGGGTGTACTGCAAAGGGACAACTGTCGACTGGTACATGCGGCTAATCGAATTCCTTTGATGACCACCTGACAAAACTTCGTTGTCTGCTGCAATACGAAATAATTAATCAGTATAGAATATACGTCTTATTCTGCTCATAATATTAATAATATATAAGTGAACAGAAAAAAGTATCAACAAGAAGGGTTATGTACATTAGGAGTGGGGAAGCACAATTCCAAATTAGATAATTGAGGCTCGATTTACGCCGCCATTAGTGTGCGAACCTCAAAGCTCAGGCTCCAGAAAATCGCATGGGTTTGTATGGATGTGTGTAATGTGGCGAATAATCCCGGTGGCGATCAAACCGGCGTGCGACACATGAAAAGCACTGTGTAATGGTGGACATCCAGTCCCTTCTCCACAACCTGTATGTAAAAGTACCCTACGCACACCTGATTTGACAGGACGATAACGGGACGGGAATCCCGTGCAAAATCCCTCTCATGGTTGTGCCAAGACGGGATTTCCCCCGACACTGGCAAATCACGGTATTGCGACGGGATTGACTTTCCGAGTCTTCCCACTCCGAAACACAAAAACGGCTGCCGTGTAACAAAAGCAGCTTGTAGTCAAGATTGGACACAGCGGGCTAATAGAGCGCATCGAGTAGATCATTTGACATGTAACAATTATTATTAGAGATAAATTCGTGGGGTTAGCCTGAGTGGATTGTGGGGGATGATGATCGTTAGTTGTCAAGTGATCGAATCAACGCGCTATATTAGCCCATGTATGCGATCTTGCCTTGCTTGCATGGCGGCCATTTTTTTCGATTTGATACGAAATAGCGCGACATCCCCGTCCAATACCGCGCGGGGTTTTGCGTTTTCGGCATCCCAAATCGTGTCGCGGGATAGGACAGAGTTCACATTAATTGACAAGTACCTGCCACGAATACAGTTGGCCGGTGTACTCCACCCGGACTCCAAAAGAGAATTACCAGGAGTTTTACCGATGGAATGTTAAATTTTGCAGGGTTACTGCATTAATGAAAGAAAAAGCACATTTGGCCATCGTAAAGACCTACCAACTGATCAACAAAGAGAGGCACCAAATTGGCTAACGAAATCTACCGAAGTTCAACTGAGACCTCCGAACGAAATCTGAATGGGCTACCTTAAGTCCCATCGAGAGCTCGATTGAAAGGACTATTGGCAGATTCTCTGAAGCAGTCCAACAGCATCCCCTACACGCTCGGTTTGAGTGGATTTGTTGCACTTCCGCTTTGTGATACTAGTTTCATATGTTCCACCAATCAGTTTCCCTAGTGCATCACCTTCACATATTATTCAACCAATCATATTTTCTGAGGCGAAACTACAACAAATCCACCCAAACTGAGCGTCTACGGAATAGTACGGGGCATACTGAATGTCAAACTAATGATATTTGTTTGAATGGTGTCTATTTGTCAAGAAGTATCGATAAGTCCATGGTACTATGGCTAGACGACCACCGGCGAGTCTTATGTGATTGATGTAATGTGACGACTACGATTAATGATAGCCGACGGCTACGGTTGATGCTGGGAGCTTTACCTTGATGGACTGTGACGATGCGCAACGCAGAGATACAATGATATAATAATAGCAAATAAGTATCACGTCTTCCAAATATCTAAGCTCACCGTGCATTCGGTAATCAGTATGCATTACAACGACGTTCCCGATGTTCCTACCAATCGATGGCTGCATCCGTCCTCCTCCAACCGCAGAAGAGCCACGGAGTGACGAAGGTAGCCGTCTTCAGCGACTCGCAAGCCGCCATCCGACGAACGGAGTACCTGGAACCGGGGCCAGGGCAGCCTCTAGCCAGGTGAACTAACCAGAGCGCGAGGACTCTTCGCGAAGCCGGTATTGAAACAGAAATTCACTGGGTCCCGGGACACACTGGCATCCCCGGGAATGAGGAAGCAGATCGCCAAGCGAATCTAGCGCGAGAGGGCCGCAGCGCAGGCACAGTGAGAGAACGAGTATACACCTCGGCGGCGAAGACCAGACGAATCTCAGAAGCAAAGACGGTGGCGAAGGTTGAGTGGGAGGCCGACAAATGCAGCAAACATCACGGCTACAGGCTGAAAGGCAAAGCTGGGAGCAAGAGACCCATCCCAATGAACAGTGTGAAGCCACTGGCAGCCAGATTTTACCGACTGAAGTCCGGACACGCGCTAGTGGGCACGTACCTAAAACCGTTCGGACACCGGGACGACGACAAATGCTGGTGGTGTGGCAGCGGAAACAGGACGGCGGCCCAGACGCGGGAACATCTCTGCCGCCACTGCACCCGATGGAATGACCAGGCCAAAACGCTCTGGAAAGAGGTGGGAAATGCGACGGGATGGAGAGTGGGCAGATGCCGACACGTGCAAGTCTCTGAGCTGCTCTCCATGGAGAAGTGCGATAAAGCGGTGATGGACTTCCTGGCGGCCGCTGATGTCGGGAAGTTCCCGCCTAAAACGGGCGGAGGAGTAAGAGCCGGCGGGCTCTCCTTGATTTCATCCCTTTTCCTTTGTATTGTATCGACCGCTTTCAGATGCTTTCTTTTGTCAGAAGGGGACGACGGGTAGCAGGAGTGGAGCTCCGCCATCTAGCCGGCCAGCCCGGAGGCGGAGGGGATTAAGGAGCTGTCATACTCTAAGTAGAGTGAATACAGTATGATTAAAACAAACAAAACAAAACCGCAGAAGAGCTCTTCAGTAGTGCAGTTCAAGATGTCATTTTTCAGTATATTAATTCCATTGGGCACAGCAATCAATACAGCTTGGATGGATTCAAGCAACTTCAATTTAATGTTTACAATCTCCCCACTATATACCGACGAAGGACGAGTTCTCAGTGTTCCTAAGCGGCCAGGCCGGCCCGGCCTTAGCGGTGGCTTTCAAATGAGGGCCGGGCCGGGCCTGCATGCTTTTCCGGCCGGCCTGGCGGCTTTTCTTGGCGGCCGGGCAGCTTTTCTTGGCGGCCGGGCGGCTTTTTTTGACAGACTAAGCCTAAACGGAATATTTTGTTCGAAAGATACTCTGCTGCCTATACTAAGAAAGTCTCCAAAGTACGAAACATAAACCATATCCAACTCAATCATAGTAGCCCTGCCATTGCCGTATTCCATCCATCAATGAGACCAAGGCTTATGCAGGCCGATGCAGGCTTTTTAAATCACGTGCAGGCCGGCTTTTGACCCAGGCCGGGCGGGGCCGCCGCTAGCGCAGACTTTCAGAATGGAGGCCGGGCCGCTTAGGAACACTGCGAGTTCTCGCGGAGGGCGAGGTCACTAGGGAGGAGGAACAGGAAGAGTGCAATGATAAAGAAGGGACGGTTTCAAATGATGGTATGGAGCACAGTGTAAGTGTAGTTGTACCACGACATTGAAGGATACAGTTGATTATAACGATCATGATGGTGTACAGAGCAGTGTTGTCAACCGTCCCATCCGTCCTGAGCCAGGACGGCATGGCGCCGTCTTTTTGAGGCCGGACGGCCGTCGACGGAGAAGTCTTAGCACACATAACAAAAATTATACCAAAATCATTTCAATTACTATTCTGACCGTGATGCAAGATCTGTGAGCATCTGCTCCGTCCATACTATTTCTGACTCTGTTTCTTTAAAGATTACGCCCTCTGCACCCAGGATTTCATACATTCCGAAGCCTGTATAACATTATTGGGCTCGATTGGGTCTCACCTAAAGATAAACAGTAACCGCCCGATGACGGTGGATGACGGCCGACATTCCGTCCGTCTGGAGTAAGGACGGGATTGATGGCCTTGGCGCCGTCCCGTCCGTCCTGGAGGAATCTCGGACGGTTGACAACACTGGTACAGAGTAATTATTATTTTGGATTAAATGTAATGAGCACTCTGGTGTGTACGCTCCGCGAAGGAACCAGTCCATTCAAGCAGGGTGCGACTGCGTGAATGGACCGGTCACTCTGCGGAGTTACATGCTCGGTGAATGGACTAGAACAGCTATCATGACAGGTGAGCTTACTCACCGCAAACGTATGGTGGGAACATTACATCTCCTGGCGGTATAATATGTCTGATGATATTACGATATCAACTCGGATCTCTTCCCATGGCTCCTCTATAAATATCATGTATAACAAGCTTGCTGGAGATTCCGAACACTAAAGCTATTATTAAAAGACCTAGTGCTAATATTTGTGCTCGAGGGGGTTATTCAGGTCCTGTCATACTCTAGTAAGAGTGAATACAGTATGATTAAACAACAACAATAATATTTGTGCTCAGACCGTAATATCTGCCGCCATATTTGAACAAATTGCCACTTCTGTATGATCCCCGAGAATGATATCCCAGGTGGGAATATCGTCCTTACTCAACGAGCACGCCGTAGCAACACCGGAATTCAATGCGAGAATCTGTTAGCACAACTCCGACACAAGTGACCCCCGAATATATGATGACTTATTTTTGCAGTTAGAAAGGCTTAGGTTACGGAACTACACTCAACCAAACACTATACATTAGCAGGATTCATACGCGGCCAGTTCCGGCCGGCTTACATGAAGCCAGACCTGGCCACCGTCAAGGCAGGCCTCCAAAATCGAAGCTGGGCCGGTCTGATCTGCATGATGCTAAAAATCCTGGTGGCGGGTCAGGTCACTTAGGAAAACTGTACATGACTATTCATATGGTCCAGTTGTTCGGCTTTTCACTAAGTATTAATTACATATGCAAAGCATAATTATCTGCACCCACTGGTCTGTCTGATTCATGCGGTAACAACTCAGATCAATCACTACATGTTAGATCTGGAAACTGTTATGGCATGGCAGAATACAGTCTCACAAGAAGAGAGGATAGCTGTAATTGCAGATAATTAGTCCGAGCAACTTCAGAATGCCTAGCACCGGCTGTACCCAACGCTGACGACTCGGCCTGGCTTCGAGTGCCGGCAGTAACAGATCTGATCTACCTGGGTGAAAACCGGAACCAACATCGTGCCACAACTTAACCTAGAAGACAACCAGTTGAGCAAAGTAAGTCACCTGTTCCGTGTCACTTTCTGCTCCCAGGTATCAGACCAATCCAAATACTTCGGCCTCCAGTGATTGCATTATCTACATCATATCAGTTTCTTTTGCGTTGGTAAGAATAGTTAGCAATCAGCAGCCAATTCCACAATAATCAAACCGAAATGGCGCTCTCTATTTTAAGCCAAATGGGGTGGTGGGGGATGCGACGAGTGCGAGGTGCAACATTTTTAGTCTTAAGGTTTGCAGGGGTTTACTACACTGATTGATACTGACAGCAGTGGAATTTTGGCCCCGTTGGAGAGAGGGAACCGAAAGAGGTCACGTCGGTACGGTCTTTACGGGCTACTTCCCTTGCCTCGGCATGGAGAAGCCAAAATGTTGTGGTGTGTCGAAAACTAACTGCTTCCAGGGAACCTTGGGTCTGTGAGTACTTTTGAAAGCGGTAGTGAGGTTGTCTTGTGGTCTTTGTTTGTGTAGCTGTTAAACCTTATTCCATACACCGTGGGGTGTGGCACCTAACTTCGAAATAAGGTGCACAAATTCTGGGTGTACACGTAAACCAGCGTACATGAGTCACGGAAGATCAGTTCGAGCATCCTTACCAGACGGGAAATACCGGATCGCACCGCACCGAACTAGGTACAATGCGGGAACAAAGCCACCATAAATGTCCCGAGTACGGCAGATTCAAGGATCGAGCGCGGCTCAGCCCGTTCCGTGTTTTCGCAGAGCATCAATCTTGAGGATTCGGCTAAATCTCTTACACCCGACACACCTATACTCGATAACTAGCAATCAGCCAATGCTATCTAAGAGTTACACTTGTAAAATGAGACTTGGGAAAGGTAGCTCTGAGAGCGGAGAAAACGATGACCGAACGTGCCACCACTGCGGCTGCCAAGGTAGAATCACTACAATCGTGAAGGTGCGACGCAACGGAATCAATAATGACGTGGGGGTATCAACTCAGGAGCATCTCACAGCATGCGCAACAACCGCAGCGTTTTCAAGACCATCAAGAGGCTGAACTTCATTACTGACTCCTGGGAGAAGGGATTAAGCAGCGATGATACATTAGACGAGAACACACTTCCAAGTGCAGTTCCTAGCGCAGTTCCAAGTACACTTCCCAGCCCAGTTCCGCGTATAGCCCTAGCGCAGTTTCAAGCACAGTTCCGAGGACAGTTCAACCCGCGCTTCCAAGCACGCTTCCAAGTGTGCTCCATGGCTACTCTCACATAAGTAATCCCAATCGTAATATCAAAGCGAACTTTAAATGCACCCACAGCAACAACATCGCCTCTGATCATGAAGTGCGCTATTATCATGCGTACAAGCGCATCTGACACCGCATGTGCCGTTACCATAAATTCCACCTGGAAGTCCCTCACCATTTCAGAATCAATATTTGTGGCAACGAAGTTTAACCCACATGAATCCTACCGCCATACGGTCTGTTATTGACGAGTGCACAAACTTAGGACGACTCCGTTTACACCGTCTGTACGGGACAAGCGTAAGCAATGGTTCATTAGAGTCAAAAGTCAGATACACTCGGAAGCTATTTTGGAAGGTACTGCTAGACTTATTCCCGAACTAGGGCAAGCTCGTACCGAGGTCAAGCCCGCATGATGCTGCGCTACACATGATTTGACTACCGTTTGGAGGATATTGGACTCCGAATTCAAAAACGGCAAGGAGCATAGTCAGAAGTCACCTTTGATCAAGAGAGGAATACTCGCATTTCATGCCCACATGTAGAGACCAAGATTGTCATCGTTTGCCTCCCATAACAGATGGAATACATCGAGGAAATCGGCACCAGAGATGGCCGTCTCTGCAGCCATGTAGAAGACGGAACGGGTAGAGAAGGACTTCTCCATTTCCAGTGTTCCGAAGCGGTCAGGCCGGCCGCCGGCCGGACTGCAGATCCGTAGACCGGTCAGATACAGGCCACCCACATTACGGCCGCCACCGACCTGCAGATATCTACAGATTTGGGTGGGTTATTATGTGGCCTGCAGAAGCCTGCATAAATCTGCAGAAGCCTACATAAATCTTTAGATTTAGCAATGTTAAATAAACAGTTGCTGCGAAGCACACCACTACTGCATATATCTGCATATGTCTGCGTTGCCCTGCATAGACCTGCAGAAGCCTACATATATCTTCAGATTTGACAAGGTTAAACAAATACCTGCAGCGAAACACACAATTACTGCATATACCTGCATATATCTGCACTTGCCTGCATAGACTTGCAGTGTTTGAAATCATGGGAGCGTGCAGGTTTGGCTCAAGTCGATGAGGTTCGCAAGGTGGATGAACTGCTTAAGGCTTTGGAGAAGTGGCAAGTGCATATTTCAGCATAAGAAGTGGCTGTGATTGGGTTAGAGAAATAGTGGTGGAGGACATTGATGGTTAACAATATTTGTAACGAGTTTCTTTTATTTTTTAAATATTTTGCAGCACAATGTTTTGTATTATCTAGTAGCACCATCGGCCGCCAGATATCTGCAGTCCGGTCAGATCAAATCTGCCAGATTGGCGGCCGGCCTGGGTCAAAAATTTCGTGGCCGGCCTTGGCACAGACCGG
>Ga0307512_10006109_pt1 | contig 12315 bp, 22 predicted proteins | sample 14_EM_MG_FD_200267 | JGI IMG/M metagenome (GOLD analysis project Ga0307512, IMG submission 200267) | Populus trichocarpa ectomycorrhiza microbial communities from riparian zone in the Pacific Northwest, United States - 14_EM | ecosystem: Host-associated > Plants > Roots > Unclassified | place... | reverse complement strand
ACGCACAGACCACCCTGTATTAGTATATAAGACCTGTGAAATTGAGCGAACAGTCCTCAGACTGTTCTCTTGTCTACCCCCCATCATTGAGCACCTCAGCCTTTACATCTCAGTCCTCCTTTGTCATATCTCTTTGATTATCCTTTGGATCGATTACCTCTACCTCAAACATCAAGTTGTTGCCCACTGCTTACCATAAAGTAGTGAGTCTTGACATCACCCTTGTTCTTGTTGTTAGGGACATGTAGCTTAGATTGTAAATAGCTACAAAACAACTATATAAAATCTGCACACAGAATGGTGAGCACAAGAAGACCAGGCCCCAAGACCAGGCCCCAAGTGCCACTGGTCTGCATGTGCGCGTTTCCCCCCCTCTCTTTCCTCTCACCTCTGGGGATACTCTTCGAACTCACTTGCAGACGCTGACTCTGCCCTACAAACTGGAGCCCACCGCAAGGGGAGGTGTCTTTTTATCAGATGCCTGCCCCAGTGAGGCCGGCATCTTCCCAAGTGCCAGTCTTGTCCTTTGACCCCAAGTTCTCAGATCCACATTCACCACCCTTGGCGACTCCCTTCCCCTCCGCTCAAAGCCTTCAAAGGGACTCCCCTGGGGACCACTCCGCCACATTGCACAGCATCACACTTGCTGAGATCCAATTGGCCAAGCAAGAACTTTATGAATTCATCGACAAGTCATCAAAATGGCACATGAAAGATCAAGACGCCATAACAAACTATACTACAGTCTTCTGGTATTTATGTGAGCCCCTCATCGCCTTTGGCTTCACATCTCTGGGAGAGTGCAAAGAGCCATTCTTGTAAGGCTTCCACCCTGATGTTCGCACCAGGTTCCCCCCTGATTTCAAGCAGCAAATGCAGGACATCCTACGGAGTCCACCATCACAGTCTGTGGCCCACAGCTCTGAAAATTTGCCAGCACTATTGTCTCCTACCTGTACTCCCTTGCCACCTGTGCTGCTGACCCTGCCCATGGACCATGCTGCTAGCACTCCAGCTCTGCCCACTGATTCCTCACCCGCACTGTCACCAGCTCTGAATCTTGTTGCATCGCCACTATTACTTGGTTGGCCCAAAGGTCCTTGATGTGCACTTGCCACCCCAGCACCTTACACATCAGCTGCCCCTGTACTCCACCGTCCAATTTCAGTGTTGCCACCATCACCAGCTTGCAACGTGTCGCCTCTACCACCCAATCAAAGCCAGCCAAGTCCAGTCTCGCTGCCCTTGCAACCGCCTATGCCTCTTGTCCATGAAGTCCCACCGCCAGCCACCCCAAGTTGCCCAAATTCAACCTTGTCATCGCCACTGCCACTGCCACTGCCTATGTCTCCAGCTCACAAGTTCCCACCGCCTGCTCAAAACTGTCCAAGATCAGTCTTGCTGCCAATGCCTTCACCTCCAAGTCCTCCTGCCATCTCAGCTACAAAACGTTTGCCCCTGTCTACATGCCTTGGATCTTTTCTCTTGTCCTCAACCTCATGGCTGCTGTCATCGCTAACGCTGCCCTTGCCAACGTCGCTCCTGCCTCTGCTTCCTTTGCCAGTGCCACCAACGCCACCGCAGTCCTTGCCACCCTCGCTACCACCATCCCTCTTGCCATCTTTGCGACCGCCGCCTCTGTCATCACCACTACCACCAACACCACCTTCGCCACCACCGCCGCCAATTCCCACACCTCAAGTTCATGAACTCATGCTGCCTCCGCCTTCATCAATCGCCACCGCATCACCAAGTCAGTCTGAAGCCACCAAAACCAAACCAAATAGCTGCCAGATGCAAGAACAAGCCGAAATCTCAAGAGTAAGAAACGGCAATGCGACCCCAATAACAAAGCCAGAGCAAGTGCAGGTTCCCCAAAACGACCACAACACCCCTGACAGCAACATCAAAGGCAAGGCAGTGCACAGTGAGGACAACAGCACCGACAACAACAATAGCAGCATCAAAGGCAAGCCAGTGCACAACGACATTGGCATCACCAACAACAGCAGCAACCGCAACCACAACACCCACCTATGCAAGGCCAGCAACTTTGGCACCAACAACAACGGCAAGATTGCATATGATCTGGGCGGACACACCCCCAACTCTGAGGACAGCTCAATGTGCAACGCCGGCGACAGCAGCAGCAGCGACAGCATGTCCTGCACTACCGCCAATACCCACTGCAGCCACAACTGTGACCGTGCCAGCACTATCGCCACCGCCACCCACGCCCCTTCCACCAGCTGTTCCAACCTCAGTGCTGATGCCTCCCTGCATCTCAGCAACAATGACACCGACTCCAGAACCAGCACCAGCACCTGCAATGTATCCTGTGCATCCAACTTCCACCATATCCCCAACCGTGACCACAACAAGACCCCCTTCATGGCCTCTGATGTTGATCCCATCATCGACTTCATGCAAGTCGGCCCCATCTCTGACATCATCACACCAAGTTCAACCAACAACCCTCCCACCATTCTTCAGGCCAACTCAAAATACGTCAACGCAGCACAGCACCCTCTCCCCTTTCATCAGCTAGAGCACCCCCTCAACTTCGACAGCGCCCAAGCCTCCACCCCCGCCATCACCAGCACCCTGCAGGACCTGCATTTCAGCAACAATGGCACCGACACCAGCAGCAGCAACAACAACAGCAATCTTGACAACAATGCTATCACCAGCAGCAATAGCAACATCAACAATGCCAACAGCAGCCGCAGCCACAGCATCGTTGACATCGCCTGCACCCTCAACGCCAATGCTGCTGCCGCCACCAGCAGCAACAGCAACATAGACAATGCTGACGCCACCGATAGCAACACCAGCAGCAGCAACACCAACATATCTGACAACGCTGCTAGCATTGCCAGCACCGCTCACACCACCAATGCTGACAGCAGCAATTTTAGCAACAACACCAGCATTGCCAATGCCTGCACTGCCCACGCCGACACCATCATCAAAAGCAGCAGCAGTGACAGCATCTTCGACACCAACGCATTCAATGACAGCAACAGCAGCAGCCACTTCAACCACACCACCAACATCATCAATACTGTCCGCACCAGCAACATCAACGCCAACACCGCCAACAACAGCAGCAGCAGCAACAACAAGTCCATCAATGCTGCCAGCTTTGTCGACACCACTTGCACCCTCAACACCACCGCCGCGGATAGCAACAGCAGCAGCAAATGCCTCAACACCCTCAACACTGGCAGCACTGACCCCGTCTTGCCCATTCGCAATGGCACCACTGCCACCATGCATGACAAGCACAATCACAAGCACACCCGCATCTCAGTTCTCAATGCCAGTTCCCTCTGCCCTCCTTCTGCTGTGCCGCATCCAGACAAGCCAGAAGAACCACCCCCAGCTCCTCCGACAAATGCTATGCCCACTGCCCCCAACTCACAAGTTGTGCAAGACACCGTTCTCCATTGCTGGCGGACGACCTTAGCGATGACAGACAATACCAGCGAGGAGTTGACCCAGGAGGGTCGAGATTTTAGACCTCCCAGCGGGTGTAAGGTGTGCACATGCATTGGCCTCAGAATGGCCTGTTTTCAACATCGCCCAACACATCTGACCATCACCTGATGCCTCTGATGCCACAGGGCAGTGAGCATGCTGCTGCTCTCCTTTTTGGTGTCACCCTTGTTCTCATTGTTAGGGACATGTAGCTTAGATTGTAAATAGCTACAAAACAACTATATAAAATCTGCGCACAGAACGGTAAGCACAAGGAGACCAGGCCCCAAGACCAGGCCCCAAGTGCCACTGGTCTGTGTGCACACATTTCCCCTCCTCTCTTTCCTCTCACCTCTGGGGATACTCTTCGAACTCACTCACAGACGCCGACTCTGTATCCTTCTTTCTCCTCAACCACCATCATCTGTGAAAACTGCCTGCATAAACAAGTTACCCAACTGTTTCTTGCGACTCACACTGCTGGTGATTACTGTCAACATCGAACCCAATACATTTGCCTTTTTCTCCCAACATTTTCTGAATTGTCATCGACAACATCCTCCCTGTCTGCCCCAGGGCCTCCTCACAACCACACCATGGACGCTTACATCCCCAATGTTGCTGAAGCTCCTGTTCCTATCCCCTATGGGGACCTCACCTTCTCTGCCATTGAATCCACCACCAACCCCCACCCCATTACCATTACCGACCCTGTCACAATCCAAGACTTCCCAAACACAACCCAAGGCACCATATCCTTCCAGGCCCTCAACCGCATGGAAGAATGGCTCTCCCATGGTTTCACCAACCATAGTGAATCCAAACCCCCTTGTGCCCTCTGGCTTGGTGTCACCACCCAGCTCTTAGTGGCCATCCACAACAGCATCTGTCATACTCACGACCCCATCACCTTCCCCAATATTTTCGAACCATCTACCCTTCCCCCCTTGGAGAATGCTGACTTTCAGATTGTTGCCTCCACTCTTTCCACTCTTTCCTCCTTCCTTACTAACCGTCTCGACGATGCTGAAGACCCTGCTACATACGAAATCTGCCTCCGTTGCCTTGAAGAATGCCGTATCCCGGTGACCAATGACAATCTTGGCTCCATCCTCCTCTCCTGTGGTCAGAACATTAAGGCTGCTCACTGCACAGTCACCAATGACAAACTTCGTCAACTCACCAAAGAAATGGATGCTTGGGTATCTGCTCGGCGAGCATCCATCAAAGACGCTTTCATCAACTCAGTTGTCAATGACGCCCTTCCCCTTTTTCACTCCGAACATGCTAACGATCCCTGTCTTGTTGAGTGGGCCTCTTGTATGAAAGCCACAGTTCGCCAGACTGCCCTGGCCTACATCACCAACGAAGCTATCACAGAAATTGTTGACCCCTGGGCAGCCAAAGCCCTCAAGGGTGCCAAAGCCCATGCCCTCTTCGAAAACGAAACCTTCCTCACCAATTTCATGAGGGACCAATGTGCCCTTGCAGAAGCTTCAGCCATCTCGGATGCAAACAACTTCTACACCACCATGCTGTCTGCCCTCAAGGCAGAAGCTATCAAGTGTGCTAAACGTGAAGTTGCCCTCTTCAAGTCTGACCTTAAAATTAAGGCTGAAGAACATAAGGAGGCCCTCTGCCTCGATTCCATTAAATCCATCAAACCTTCTTCTACTTCTTCCATTTTATGCACTAACTGCATGAAACAATATGTTGATCCTACTGCTCGCCCCCTCCCTTGTTCCCGTTCCATATCTCGATCTTGAGCCCCTTCGCCCAAGTCTATTCCCCCTTCTCTCCCGGCCTGACAGTCCCCTAGTCGGACCCCTTGGGCCTCCCCCATTGTCGAACTTCCCGCTGCTTGTGCTCTATTGGAGCCTCCAACCAACGTTTCTGTGGGCCCTCCTGAAAATACTCAGGAAGCCATCATGTTGGAGGTCTCCACCTCTCAACTGTCTGCCTATACCTACCCTAGAGTGCCTTCGGCTCAAGAGATTGCTGGCCCACCCTCTACCATGGTGGAGCCTGTCGTTTCTCAATCTTCCACTGACCCAGCCACCTTGGCTGTTCTCTCTATCCTAAATGATGCTTTAGGCTCTACCCTCAAACAGATCTCTTTGCAGATCTCCGTCGTCTCCACCTGCATGGACACAATGGAAAGCCACTTCCTCCAGTCCCAAGCACCCCACCTATCCCAAGACCACCCATACTCCCCATCCGCCCTGGCTGCCCTCTGGGCCCCAAACCCAACTAACCTCGACCACCTCTCAGGTGAAGAACAGAACTCCCTACCCCACTATTGGATTGGCCAACCCAACTTTGATATTGATTATGATATGGCTGCCATGGAGCAGGCCAATTATTCCCCACCTATGCACCCTGACTTTGAACCTGTTCCAGCGATTGTCAAAGATTTTTATCGTCGCCTTTATAATGTTGACCCTAACCTGACCATTCTTTCCTCCTCCCAAGAAAGCGAACTCCATGCCTTCAATGAGAACATCACCATGTACTCCTCTGATATTTTAGGTTACAAATGCTCCCTCCCTTGGGACAACCGCACTGAACACCAATTCTGCCTCTGGCGGGCCGCCACCATCCAATCGCACCAACTTGCCGCCAAAAACAGGGCAGCCTGAGCCACCAACGCCACAGCACCTCAACCAACCACCACCAAGCCCCCTCAATCAGGGGCCATCAAGCTCTTCTCCAACCATCCTCCCTCCATACCACCCATCACCATCATCAACTCCCCAGAGACCCAACCCCCACCCATCCCTACCCATAGCCGGCCCTCCCCAGGGCTGTGGAAGGTTGCCAAAGGCCCTAATAAGCCCAACTGCAACCAAGGTAAGAACAATAAACCCTCTTTTGCTCAGGCCACATGTAATGCACCCCAAACTGCACCCATTGCGGTCACACCCTAAGTTGCCGACCTTTCTGATTCCCAACTTTACTCTCTCTCCTGGGACCATCTCATCTGTGCTATCGAAGTACGTTTCCAGGTCACCGTCCAACATCACACAGCCAGCAAGGCGGCCTACATCTGCCTCTACAAGACCCACCTCACCAAAGAAGCTGTGGTCCTTACTGCCCCAGCTCCTACCGCCGCTAAATCTTTGTGCCCCCATGCGCACCCCATTATCACTTCTAAGTACACGATCACAAGACACCCCGACACTGTATCTATTTTTAACCCCAAGACAGACCCCGCCATCATTGTGCGCAAGCTTCAACGTGCAATTCACCAGCACTTCAATGGTGTGAACTCCCCCCTCACTCTTCTGAGTGGTTATTGGGGTTCCAATCTCTCTTATAATTTTATCCTCACCTTTGCAGGAAAAGTGGACAATGTGGACGTTGTTTGTATCCACAAACTTCTTATCCACCCCTTCTGCCCCAGGGCTTCTATCATCCCTCAATGGGGCTATACAACCATTATGGTCTGCTCTGTCCCTGTGCTCTACCACAATGGAGTGCGCCAAACCTCAGAAGAGCTCCATGCTGAGCTTGAATATAACGTCCCTTACCAGGGCCTCACCATCGTTTCTCAACCTCGATGGCTCTGGACTTCCCTTGAGCCAGAGAAAGTGCATTCCTCTATCATCTTCGCTTTTCTTGATGTCAATGGCTCAAAACTCGCCATGCTGACGAAAAACCCTCTTTACCTCTTTGGCTCAAAGTGCTGCGCTGACCTTTTCAACTCCCTTCCCCTATTCTGAGAATGCAGCATCTGCCATCATCTCAACCACTCTACAGATCATTGCTCCTTCAAGAACAAGAAGGTCACCATCTGCATACTCTGCAGTGGTCACCATCCAGCCTCTGAACACCACGTCAAATGCCCCAACGCCAAGACCCACACCAGCCTCCGCTGCACGTGCACACCTTTCTGCATCAATTGCAAAGCCGCCAACCTCAAATCTGCCGGCCATATCTGCACTGACACTGCCTGCCCCCTCTGTAAACACTACTGGACTGTGTTCAACTGCACTGGTACCTCCTCTTCCAAGGAGCTTGATTGACCAATGGTAGTCGATCACTCCATTCCCACTGACACTGTTCCTTCCTCCCAGCCCGATGACAACAATATTGTCACCTACCGCTGGCCCTCCCCAGCTCGCATTGATGACACCCCACCACCTCTGGCACGCAAGCTCCCAGACACCCTCCTCAACAACAAAGGCAAAATCGTCCTGGACCTCCTCAAACCATTCTTCGCAGATTCGGACAAATGGAAGACTGCTGACTTCTCCACCTTCTCTCTTCTGGAGCTTGAAGCTCTCCCTGAAATCGCCCTCACCAACACCTTAGACCATGGCATCTCCATTCTCAAACTCAAAGGTAGGTTCCTTAATGTCTGAACGACCTATAAGCATTATGTTGGTGAATGTTCACCACAATAATCTGGTTACCCACGCCCTTCTCCAATCTTCTCCTCATGACATTTTACTGATTCAAGAGCCCTGGATTGGCTCTATCCAAACTGCCCGCTCTGATTCCGACCCCCTTGGGACAGCTATTGCAGGTGCCATGGCCAACTCCCTTTGGGAGCGCCCTTATCTTCCTTCTTTCACTGACCCATCCTCTGTCCACATGGCTATTTACGTCAAAATTGACATTTCACATATGTTCTCCATCACAAACCATGTTGACCACCCTATTGCATCTCCTGAATCAATGGTATTTGATGTTTCCTTCGAATCTGAAATCCTTCGCCTTGTTAATATCTATCACTGTGTTCCCTGGGATGGAGGGCACAACCTTCTACACATCCTTTCTTCTATGTTAGACCCTCTCATCCCCATGCTCCTTATGGGTGATTTTAATACCCACTCTCACATATGGTCTCTCCCGTCTGCTACTATATCCCCCTGGGCCAATGCCCTTGTTGACTGGTTCAACAAGCAAGGGCTCAAGCTCCTTAACCCCTATTGTCTCCCAACGTGGGATAGTGGCAGGGATGATTGCCATCCATCGATCTTGGATCTCGCCCTCTTAAACAAGGCCGGAGCCATTTTGGGCCAGATCTCCCCTCTTACTGTCTCCTTTCAGGAAAGCCTGGCCTCCAACCACACTGCCCTGATCCTTACTTGGCACCCCGCCAAGTCTATAGCCCTTGCACCCCCTCCCTTCCTAGCTGGCTATGCAGTTCAATGACACCCTCAGTGCATCTTGGACGAAAACCTTCTCAACCCTCCCAAGCCCCTCTATTTTCAACTCTGCATCCCTCCAGCTCACCACCACTTGTCTCCACATTGACATCGATTTTGCAAGCTCTTCGGTCTTCTCCCCACGGAAATCCCCAGATCCACAAGGTGTCTGATGGTGGAACCAAGCTTGTGCCAAGGACCTCCAGGTCATCTACCACTCCTCTGGTTCCGAACGTGTTACCGCTGTCCGCAAACTCCGTCGGACCATCTCACATTCCAAACAGGTCTGGGCCCATAACTTCCTACACCACACCACTGCTGACAACCTCTGGGCAGCCGCAGCTTGGTGCAAAGGCCGCTCAATCAAACGCATTCCCCCTCTCCTTGGGCTACATCACCACACCACCCAAGACCCTGCCGAAATGACCAAGGCCTTCAAGGCCCAGTTCTTCAACCCTGTCCACTTGCCGGTTGACCTGGTCCAGCCCAACAACCCCACCCCCCGTCCCCCCTGTGACTTCCCTCCTATCACACACGCGGAAGTTGCCAATGCCTTAGCAAAGACCTCCAATAAATCCACCCTGGGTTCCTCCAGGATCACATACAAGCTTATTAAATGGGCCTTTGCCGCCTGTCCAGACTGGTTCCTAGAGATTTACAATGCCACAATCTCTTTTGGATACCACCTGTGGTCCGAGGCTGTTGTCGTGATCATCCCCAAGCCCTCCAAACCAGACTACAGACTTCCTAAAGCCTACCGCCCGATCAGTCTGCTGGAATGCTGTGGGAAGTTGCTGGAAAAGGTCATAGCTAAGCATATTCTTTCTGATGCACATTCTTTCGACATTCTTCCCCCTCACCAATTTGGCTTGCGTGACTACCATTGTGCCACTGATGCGGCCCTCTGCTTAGTTCACAATGCCCAAGCCGCTGTCGCCACCAGCCATGTTGCGTCTACCCTCCCTTTTGACATATCAGGCTTCTTTGATAATATTAACATCAACCGAGCCATCGCGATCTTTCTTAATTTAGGCTTTCCCCCATCCCTCTGCAAATGGATCAAGTCATTCCTTTCCAACTGTCAAATCCATCTCTCCTTCAATGACTATCTTTCCGACCCCTTTCCCCTTGATCACGGCACACCTCAAGGCTCCCCCCTCTCCCCTATCCTCTCCGCCATCTTCACCTCCCCCATCCTCAAAATTGTCAATGCCTCCTGGTCCCAATGCAGCCTCCAAATGTACATTGACAATAGCACGATCTCTGCCACTCATGTTCTTGCCAAAGCCTCTGCCAATCTTGTCGTTACAGGCTTCAATAAAGTCGCCACTTGGCTGTTTTGCAACAGCCTTCACATGGACTCCGACAAAGCTGAATTTATCACCTTCACCCTGTCCCACTCTGCTCACAAAAACGGTGGGACGGTCACGGAGATCGCCTTGACTGATCCCTCTTCAGGTCGTTACCCCGTCAAACGATCTGATCAAATCCGGTATCTTGGCATCTTCATTCATCACACTTTCAATTGGTCACATCACGTCACCATTATGGCCAATCAAGCCTGCTCCACTACTTGTGCCCTCAATCTCCTCAGGAACTCTGTTCAAGGCCTGGACTTTGCAAACTGGCAACGCCTCTTCCATGCCCTCATCCTCCCTATCCTCACCTACGGACTTCCTCTATACGCCAACAACCCCCGCATCAAGGGTCTTATCAAGATCCTACAAGTGGCACAGAATGAGATCGTCTGTAAGATGAGTGGCACCTTCAAAACCTCCCCTATCATTCCCCTCCACTATCTTATCTCCATTCCCCCCCTCCAATTCACCATTAAAAAACTATCACGTCAATTTTCCCTTCGATTACAACATCTTCCCCCTAATTCCCTTATTCGTACTATACTTTCTAAAAATAATGTCGCCACTTGGCACCCTTCAGCCACTCCCACTACTTCCCTCACATGCGCCTTCCCAAATACCTTCCCCTCTTTTACTTACCCAGATCATCCCTCTGCCCCAACTTGGACTAATAGCAGGGTACGTAATAATACCATCATTAAAACAAATCGCAACTCCCTAGCTCAAACAAAAACCATTATCAAACAACCCCCTTATGATACCTTCCATCTGTATATGCAACTACTGACAACCCCTTCTCCCCCCTTCTTAGGTTCTTTCCTCCTCTACGAAGGGGAGTGTCTTGTCCTTTCAGGGACCGTGCCAGAGATTTCTAAATCCTGTACACTTCTCCATGCACTCCTTCTTGGCCTTATGTACGATTCCTTTTTCAATCACATACATGTCTTCCTCCTCTCACCTTCTATTTCCTCTTCTATTTTTCGGACTTCTAAGCATCCCAATCTTTTCTTCTCTCATGCTATTGTCTTGCTTTTTGCTTCTTTCCTAGGCTCAAACCCTTTACATCATGTTGACCTTTTTAGATACTCCATCAAGTGGTCTTGTCTCCCGGGCCGAGCCCTCATCTCCTCATTCACGGATCAGGAACAACCATTACACTTCCCCCTTTCTACCCTCCCTCCCAACCCCAAATCCCTCCTGCTTGCCGAATGGCAAGAGGATTACATCTCTACAAACCGTTCTGCCAACTATTGGCAATCCACCATCTGTCCTGACGGCCAAGGCCCCCCTCCTTTCTATGCAGGTGCTCTCTCCCTCAAAGATAGATGCGCATCTTCCACCTGCCTCCAAGTCGCCCTTCGTCATGGCTTCTTCAAGGAGTACTCAGACTGTTTCTGCCCACATGCAGACGACAATAATGTCTGCCCATGCAACCAACCCACCTCACCTCATCACCAAAGCTTAATCCAGGAGGGTTCGGACGAAGGCTTTGATCACCTCATGTCTGAATTCCTCTGCCCGGATCTTCCCTCTCCAACCCCATCACCACGCCCATCAAATCGATCACATCTCCCACACCACCAATGCACCCCTCCCACTCCTTGCATCCATTACAACACTGTGCCTCATGTCTTAGCACATTGCCCCCTCCTTGCCTCTCCCCGCCGTCGCATCTTTGGCCATTGCGTCAATTTTGATTTTGTCTTTGGCACCTTTGATGGCAGACGCAAACTAGACGAGTTCCTCTGTGCATCCAATCGCCTCCTTTGCCCCCTTCCCCTGAGACCTGACCCTCCTTGAACGGTATGTATCTTGGTCGACCGTATCGGTGCCAAGGCTATTTCTTTTTCCTTCCAAAAACTTTTTCTTCCTATACCTATGACATAAAGTCCCCCCTCATATGTACACCCTTTCTTCTCCACTCCCCGTTTACTCTTGCCATGTAGTACCTCTATGTAGCATGTCTGGTAGCCTTACAGTTAAGGACAATAAACTAAATTCAAAAAAAAAAAAAAAAAAGATGCCAACTCTGCCCTACAGTTCTGATTCAATTGTATTTGAAATACACTACCAGGGCTACATTGAAACTATCGAATGGGATCAAATCCCATCAAACTATGCGAATCCCATCTAATTACATACTAAACGAAAGAAACTGGTTGGGATCGAATCCCATTGAATATTTGCTGGATGAATGGAAACTTTTTGACAAAGATGTGGCATCACAGCGTGCAAAGGGCGACCATGTGGACGTTGGTAATGGCTTGATGGGGGACATAGGGACGAGAAAATGAAATAGAGGGTGGTGTGTGAGAGCAGAATAT